>JABAOH010099757.1_pt1 | contig 42908 bp, 42 predicted proteins | sample 7062181 | NCBI WGS metagenome assembly JABAOH01 (sample SAMN14538630, study PRJNA623070) | marine sediment metagenome | biome: marine biome [ENVO:00000428]; feature: marine pelagic biome [ENVO:01000023]; material: deep marine sediment [ENVO:00002113]; isolation source: pool of 5 deep marine... | reverse complement strand
GTGTTACAGTTTGGACACCAGTCGACGGGCGACATCTTCTTGTAAGCGAGATCGTTGTTAAAGAATTGAAGAAAGAACCATTGGGACCAACGATAGTAATCTGGATCTGATGACACAACTTCTCTGTCCCAATCCCACATAGCACCCATGGATCGCAACTGCCGCCGCATGTTGTCAATGTTGNNGCCGGAAGACCAAAGGCATCAAATCCAATAGGAAGCATCACATTCTTCCCATTCATTCGCATATATCGTGCACGCGAATCGGACGTGATCTTGATGAACCAGTGGCCAATATGCAGGTCACCTGATGTGTAGGGAAGCATGGTCAAGAAGTAAACCTTTTCCCGTTCTCGGTCGATGACTGCACGGTGAAGCTCATCCTGCTCCCAACGCTCCTGCCATCGAGGTTCGATCTCACCTGGATCATATCGATCTATGTTTGGGCGTTCCTCTATTTCAACCAAAGTCTACTCCTTCTGCCAACCGGGCTGCGGTAAGACTGACAATCTTCCTGTCATTCAACATGATCCCAAGGACATACTAAAGAACCCCTCCGTCATCTCAGGGACGAAGGGGTGCTCCGCGGTACCACCCTGCTTGCCTGGAAATTCCAGGCCGCTCTCGACCGCGATAACGGGCGGTTCCCGCCACCGGTTACTCATAATTTCACCGGCGAAGGTTGCCCTGTTGGGGCAGCAGGCGAGTTCAGCCTGTGTGCTCCGCGTTCACCTTGCCAGGTTTACACCGTTCCCAGCTCTCTGGCGGATGACCTACTACTCCTGCTCTGACCTAGGTATTCGGTTGTCCTCAGGTGGACCCAGTGGGATTCGAACCCACGACCTTCTCAATGCCATTGAGACGCGCTCCCAGCTGCGCCATGGGCCCATATGATCGTCCAGTGGACCTGGCGGGATTCGAACCCGCGACCTCCTCAGTGCGATTGAGGCGCGCTCCCGCTGCGCCACAGGCCCCCATTGGGGTTCCAGATCAAGGTGTCGAGATTGTACTTGAGCGAATATGGGGTGTCAAGAAGCGGCTTCTTGGAGCGCTCTACAACCGCATATGAGTAGTTCTACTGTTGAGTACTGTTGATGAGTGTAAGTTGCTATCAGCCAATGCCTTGTTCTGCAAGCGGGAGAACCTCGACCAAATCTGCAAATACCACCCTGCGCCGCATGTAGCGATGCGTGGTCGGACTCCAATCCGCACAAGTCAGCAGTGTGAGTTGAGCATCCTCAGTTTGAGCGACGACTGTGAGGTCAGTCTCCTCCACAATCTTCTGCTCTCGGACCTGATAGCGGTATACATTTTCCTCGGTCATCACGATCACTTCATCGCCGACCATCAGACTTTCTAGATATCGGAAAGGTCCATTCCTCGAGCCGCGCAACGTGTTGTGCGCTGCCATTACGGTGTTTCCTCCCAAACCGGGCCATGATGTATTCCCCAGCCATGCGACCTGATGCTGCAATCCCGCGATATCCCAGGTACTACCATTAAAGGGTATATAGTTGACCTCAGCATCAACATCGAGTCCATCGATGACAATGCGAACGACAGAGCTGAAATCTACTTGAGTTTCATGTGGTTCTTCCTCTTGAGCGAGGTTAGGCGGTGTTGGCGTCGGATACACAGGCAGTGATTGAGTGCCCTCCGGCGTGGACGATGGGATTATGATCTTTCCTATTACTTCATACGGAACCGCGGGTGGTCCCATACCCGGCTTCGCTACAATCACCGCAACAGCTTCGCTCGGAAGAGAATACCCAGAGATGAATAGGCTCGCCGCGAAGACCCCCATGAGTAATCCAGCTGCGCCAAGTTTAAGACCGCTTTCCTTCTTACGTAACTCAATCCATAAGGCTCTACCATATGCAAGTATGAATATGAGGGCGAAGAAGCCACTCCCAATGAAGTAAAGGCTCTTCATCGGGATCTCTGGAGGCAACGAAAGTCTTATGGAGGGTAATATGACGAAGAAACCTACCAACGAGGATACCGATCCCAAACCAAAAGCGCGTAGGCTTCCTCTTCGTTTTTGATATTCGAGATAAGCTCCATAACTATAGGAAGTCAACCCCAAGATTCCGCAAAGGATGACGGCGATCAGGTTTCTCTCGGCACCTTGGGAGCTATCAATGCGATTTTCACCAGCGTAGGGCAGTCTGAGTTCACCGGCATTGAGTATGCCGTGATCGATCTCGACACCCCAGAGGTTCGTAGGGGTATCTGAACGGGCAGTGTAGGCCAGGCATATTCCGAATAGCAACGCAAATAATAAGAGTGCGGCAAGTAATCGAAACCAACTGTGGTTTGATCGCCGACGAACCACGACCGATACGGAGCTAACATTCCCTCTCAAATAATGATCACGCATTTACCTACCAATCCAATTCGCCAAAGGTGCCCATTCCCCTATCTGTACCAATATGGAACACGTGGGTCTTCCTTAGAGATGAAAACATCCTCTCCAGCTATGAAGGACGCACATCTTCCACTCTACATAAACCGGCTCCCTGTAGAAATATTCTTACCCAATTCAGCCGACAGCGACATTACAATCGCCTTGCAAAAGGCTTACATAATTGATGGCAATTTAGAACGTGTGTTCACACGGATGAAGATGGCATTTAATCGGACATTCCTCGGAGCGTGAGCTCTTTGCTCCCAAAGTGGAGCACGGCTATAATCGCTCCAACTCCGGAGGTTCAAATGACCATTCACCGACTTGAACGCCTACAACAGCTTATGGAGCAAAAGGGACATGAAGTCGTTGCGGTCATTCCAGGCCCCACGCTTTTCTACCTCACAGGTTTGTCCTTTCACCTTATAGAACGGCCCGTAGTTAGTTTTTTCAAACCTGGCAAGCCGGTCGTACTCGTGTTGCCAGAGTTGGAACAGAGTAAAGCCGAAACATCACCGCTCTCCATTGACCTTTTACCGTACGGCGAGGATGAAACCTCCCGCAGCCTTGCCTTTCGGAAGGCGGGTGAAATGCTAAAGCTGGAGAATGCCAAGATCGGGATCGAACCATTGGGAATGCGAGCATTTGAAATCCAACTATTGAAGGATTCCATCCCTGGGGTAGCCTTCATTTCTGCAGAGGACACGCTTTCCGAACTGCGTATTTTGAAGGATCAAAGTGAAATCGAAGCTATGCGGAATGCGGTTATCATCGCAGAAACATCTCTTAAAAAGACACTGTCACGGATCCAAATCGGAATGACGGAGAAGGAGTTAGCTGCTGAACTGATTGTACAGTTGCTAAGATCTGGGTCGGACTCAAAACTACCTTTCGAACCCATCGTGGCTTCAGGTCCAAATAGTGCCCTACCACATGCAGTCCCTGGAGATCGCGAACTCCGAGAGGGTGATTTACTCATCATTGATTGGGGTGCGAGGGTACAGGGCTATATCTCCGACCTAACAAGAACTTTCGCATTGGGTGACATTGATCCAGAACTTGAGAAGATCCACACGATCGTCCAGGAATCCAATGCAGCTGGCCACGCAGCAATCCAAGTGGGAGTGCAATGCGGGATTGTCGACCGTGCCTCCCGAACGGTCATTGATGAGGCCGGTTACGGGGAGTACTTCATCCATCGGACCGGCCACGGCATCGGCTTGCAGAGTCATGAAGAGCCATATATTCGTGACGAAAGCACAGAATTGCTTCAGGTTGGAATGACTTTCACTGTGGAGCCCGGTATTTACCTTCCTGGCCGAGGTGGCGTACGTATTGAGGACGACGTGGTCGTAACTTCAACAGGCGGGGAGAGCCTGAGCAGCTTTCCGCGTGATCTTCAGGTGATTTCATGAGTATCATCCAGCACGAAGGAGAACCTTTCCTTTTTCAGCGCGGACGTATCGGCTGCATTCTGGTGCATGGGTTCAGTGGCGCACCGAAAGAGATGCGTTGGCTTGGAGAACACCTCGCCTCAGAGGACTTCAGTGTGCTAGGTGTGCGACTATTCGCCCATGCCACCAAGCAGGAGGATATGATCCGCGCCCGGTGGTATGACTGGTTAGCTTCCGTTGAGGATGCATATTACACTCTTTACAATATTTGCGATCACATCGTCATATTGGGTCTGTCCATGGGTGGGGCGTTATCACTCATCTTTGCATCCAGATTTTCCGTGACCGGCGTCATTGCTTGTTCGACACCTTACAAGATTCCAGACCGCAAGATCCGTGTCATACGGCCCATGATCCCGCTTATCAGCAAGGTTTGGCGCTTTGCGCCAAAAGACGAAACCGAATGGGTTGAACCAGGGATTGGCAAGGACCATTTGGAATATCGATCGTACCCAGTGCGGGGCGGTGCTGAATTCCTCGACCTACTTCGCGAGTTGCGAGCATGCCTGCCACAGGTGAAGGTACCTACGCTGCTGATCCACTCAACGAAAGATGCATCGGTTCCATATCAAGATGTCAAGAAAATCTATAACGCGCTTGGTTCGGAAGACAAAGAGCTCATCACCCTTGAAAACTGCGGTCACGTTGTCACACGCGACGCAGAACGACATGTGGTGTTTAATGCTGCTGTAGATTTCTTCCGTAAAGTGACAACGGTGGATCCGTATCCATGAATGTATTTCATCCTAACCTAAACATTACCCAATCAGGGTGAAGAGACATTAATTATGAAAACTCTAGAGAAAGTAAAGTCAAGGGATGACTTATGGATCATGCCCGGTGGTGAGCCATTTTATTTCAACGGCGGTGAGCCAGGCTGTTTGCTTGTTCATGGCTTCACAGCTTCACCACAAGAGATGCGCTGGCTCGGAGAGCATCTCACCGAGAATGGATACAGTGTCCTTGGAGTAAGACTCTCCGGTCATGGTACTCATCCTCGGGACATGGAAAGGTCACGCTGGAGGGACTGGATGGCGTCGGTGGAGGATGGATACCACCAATTGCTCTCATCATGCTCCTCCGTCGTCCTAATTGGCTTCTCTCTAGGTGGGGCATTAAGCCTTCTTTTCGCAAGCTATGTTTCCACGCCAGGCGTTATCGCGATGTCCACACCAAACCGTCTCCCATCGGATCCGCGTCTACGACTGCTTCACCCATTCCTTCGTCCACTAAGCTATTTCATCCATTGCATCCCAAAAGGATCCTCACACTGGTATGACCCTGAGGCGGAAGGAGCACGCGTTGCGTATGATTGCTACCCGGTTCGCTCACTTGTCGAAATGGACGAAGTACTGGGCAAGATGAGAAGTAGGGCGCCCACGATAGACGTTCCCACGCTTTTCATTCACTCAAAGAACGACCTATTCGTGACGCCTGAACACATGGTAGCGAATTACGATTTATTGTCCACTGAAGATAGGGAGATGCTCTACGTTGAAGGCAGTAATCATATCATCACCTGCGATGCTGCTCGTGACCAAGTGTTCGCAGCAGTTAGCAGCTTTGTGAGACGGGTGTCGGAGCCAAGTTCATGATTCTAAGCGGTGGTGAGCCCTTTTATCTGGCCGGAGGTCCTTTCGGATGCCTCCTGGTTCACGGCTTTGTCAGCGCACCACAGGAAATGAGATGGCTTGGCGACCANNACCCATCCCAGCGACCTTCACCGCGCACGAGCATCGGACTGGATCGCATCCATGGAGGACGGTCTTTACCTTCTGAACGGACAATGTGAGAAGGTTGTGGTCATTGGACTATCCATGGGTGGAGCGCTGGCGTTGATCGCCGGAGGGACACTGCCCGTTGACGGAGTCGTGGCCATCTCAACGCCCCACACCATTCCACCATATCCAAAACTGAACTGGTTGGCTCCGCTCTTGCCCTCACTTAGATGGGTAAGCGCAGGTTTGCGGAATCTACCCAAGCCTCCTCCACTTGATTATCACGATCCTGAAGCCTCTTCAGATCACTTGACTTATTCAGTATTTCCGACCCGAGCGATCCCGGAACTTGCTGTGCTGCTTGAGGAGATGCGTCGCGTGCTGCCGGACATCTCGGTTCCGACGCTACTCATTCATTCACACGCTGATCGAGGTGTGCCACACAAAAATGCCACCACCATCCTCGACCAATTGGGGACAAAACGGGCCAAAATCCTTACCGTGCATCGTAGTGGGCACGTTATTACACTTGAACCAGAAAGGGAGCGAGTGGCGGATTCAATCATCTCCTTCGTTGCCAACCTTTCAAGATCCGCATCATGACCCGAGACCTTCGCTTCCTCAGCTTATCCCTCCTCCTCTGGGGGATCGGTGAAGGCCTATTCATATACTTCCAGCCTCTGTACCTTGAAGAACTAGGAGCTGATCCGCTACAGATAGGGGGTATTTTGGGATTAGGTGCGGTGTTCCTGGTCCTCTTCCATCTCCCTGCTGGCGCACTGGCTGATTTGATCGGTCGCAAAACTATTATGGTATCAGCATGGTTTAGTGGCCTCATCGGCACCTTGACGATGTTCTTCGCCAACTCACTACCGATCTTCGTCCTTGGTCTCGTCATTTACTCATTTAGCGGTTTTGTTCTCTCCCCATTATCAAGCTACATCACGGCTGCTAAAGGAAAATGGAGCGTAGCTCGTGCCCTCACCACAGTCACAGCATTCTTTAGTTTCGGCACAGTCCTGAGTCCCATTATTGGTGGCCAGATTGCTGAGAGATTTGGACTTCGCACCATCTATGGAGTGGCCGCGTTCCTCTTCTTCATTTCGATGATCTTCGTCCTGTTTGTGCGTTCACAACCGGTTGAACGCGCCAAGGAAGGTCCACGCTATGGCAACCTGGTGAGGAATTACACTTTGATTGGCTTCCTGTTGCTGGTCTTTGTTGCTTCAATTGGCATGTACCTGAGTTGGCCACTGACGCCCATCTACTTGCGTGAAGAACGCCTCGTTTCCATCAGTACCATTGGGATCTTCGGCAGTATCAACGCACTGGGCATTGTTGTATTGAACCTGACACTTGGACGGATGATCCCGCGCAGCGGTTTCCTCCTGGCACAAAGCCTGGTCGGCGCATCCACTCTTTTCATCTGGAAGGGCATTGGCGCTGGTTGGTACGCATTTGGTTACTTCCTGGCTGCAGGCTATCGCACTTCCCGGTATATGGTCAGCGCTCAGGTGGAAACCCTCGTCGCCAAGACTGAAATGGGTCTTGCGTATGGTCTCACCGAAACTATTAACGGCACCGTGATCTTAATTGCTTCACCCATTGCTGGTTCACTTTACAGCCTTGAACCGGATTTGCCTTTTATGGTAAGCCTCGCGCTGACTGTTATAGCCGTCGTCCTCGTATGGCGCTTTTGGCCGCACGTTCGCAGGAACCAACTCAAAATAGAAACCAAAGGAAATTATTAATCAACGAGAGGTGGCACGATGATCGAATGGCTGAAAGAAGGAATCCCCTTCATGGTTTGGCTCCAGAGTCTCGGTGATCCTTTAACCCTTCCAATGAAGTTTTTCAGCTTCTTAGGGACAGAATATTTCTACATGCTTCTATTGCCACTTTTACTTTGGTGCATCGACATTGGCTTGGGGCTGCGCATTGGGATCCTGATGCTCACCAGCAACGGGATCAACGCACTCTTCAAACTATCTTTTGGTTTGCCAAGGCCTTATTGGGTGAGTAATGAGGTGCAGGCATTCAGTACTGAAACTTCATACGGCTTACCTTCGGGCCACGCTCAGAACGCAGTTGTGCTTTGGGGTGCGCTGGCTGCTGCGATCAAGCGATGGTGGGCGACGATTGCATGTATCCTCATCATCCTCCTGACATCTTTATCGCGTCCTTACCTGGGGGTGCACTTCCCTCAATCTGTAATGATTGGTTGGATCATCGGCATTATCGTGCTTGTCATCTATTTAGGTACGAATCAAAGGGTGACGCAATGGCTTAGAGACCGCTCGCTGCGCGATCTCCTCTTGCTGACTATTGGATATTCACTGCTGTTCCTCCTTTTGGGGATTCTCGTCCTGGCATTGACATCGGATCGGGTGATTCCAACGGAGTGGATTGAAACCGCGAAGGCAGCAGCCCCAGAGGCAGATCCCATTGACCCACGAAATCTAGAAGGTGTGATCAACCTCTCTGGTATGATCCTGGGATTCGGTTCAGGGGCAGCCTTATTGACGAATTGGGGAGGCTTCAAGGTAGATGGTCCCATTTTGCAGCGATTCGGGCGCTACATCGTGGGCATCCTGGGATTATTCATCATCTTTTTCGGACTCAGGCTAATCCTGCCGGAAGGGGATTCGATTCTCGCCCAATCTCTGCGGTACTTGCATTACGCTCTTGTCAGCTTTTGGGCTTCCTATCTGGCGCCCAGGCTTTTTGTTGCGCTGCGGTTGGCGTAATTGTCACTACCAACGAGAAAGTGCCAGGCGCCTGACCACAGTTCGAGGATGAACCGATCATCTTTGTCGATTCAAGGGCAGCAATTTCTTCAGATAGGAGGGAAACGTCGTCGTTCTGATTAACCGTGCAACGCACACATATTCTCTGCGATAAAGCCTGATCCAGATTTCCCTAATCATGAGGGTTTCTTGTCGATTCTCCAACTCAAAGCCTCATCCGTCTCTCGATAAACTCGCATACCAACCTTTTCAAGGACTCTATTGGAGGCAACGTTCAAGCGGTTAGTATATTGAGCGATCACAGACCGGCATGATTCCTGCTGAAAAGCCCAACCGATAAGTGTGCCCACGGCTTCGGTCATGTATCCATGACCTTGACAGTCTGGATCAATACCATAACCAATCTCCACCTCACCCTTTTCATTTGGCAGTCCTTTGAACCCTACCATTCCTGCTCCAAATTCTGTGTCCCGAATCACGATGAGCCAGTATGTGTACCAGACATGGTCACTCTCATCGGCAACTCCCATCTTTTGAATTTTCATTCCTAGAGCTCGTCGCAATTTCTCAGTATTAATCAGGCTTGAGACAGGAATTCCGAGGCTCTCTTCGAGCCTCTCAGGGTCTTCCAGGTAGAAACGAAGCTGATCCAGGTTCAATGGGAACAGGAGAATACGTTCAGTGTTGATGTTGAGATTTTCCATCGCTTTATGAAATTAAAAGGAATCTCTGCCGACATGACATTTACAATGCAAAGTGAAAAACAGTGAACTTAACATTTGCCGTTGACCTTTGATCGATGCACAAATTACTTATTCCTCTTGCTTCAACTCACGCCACAAATACCAATGTCCTTTACGATCGCCAGCCTCTTCGACTGCGCGATCGTAGTACAGATCAAAGACGCGATCGCACTCGGTTCGTAAGCGAAAATAGAATCGCCCAACGCCCCATGAACCTCGCCTCCGAGCAGCACGCAGGTTTTCAGGCCTCATGTTTTTCGCCATCCGACCTTTCCGGTCGTAATCGAACCAGGTGGAGATCAATTCAATCACCTTGAATTCATCTTCCCCCCATATGAAACCCGAGGGTGGATCCGGTTTCTTCTCCATGACAGGAGGCTTATCGAAGTAGACGTCAATCTCCTCGCTTATGAAGCGGATCGGCGTCCATTCATCCGGAGTCGGAGGCATCATCGTAGTTCACCCAGCGTCTGGTGGTTGGCAGGGCCAGTCCTATGATTGCCAGGAAGGCCAAGACAGTTCCACCGATAGCAAAGCCCAGTGAGAAAACCGCCAAAATCACCGAGAGCCAATATCCAAATCCAAGGCGCAACCATAATGCACAGAGTGCGCCGATCCAGAGCGTTCCGATGACGATCAGCAACCAGGCCAGCCTGTTTGGATCAAGCTTTAAAGTTTCTGCCCAATTCAACCACAAAGCATCTGGATCACGAAATGCCTCAAACAATCGATAGTAGAGCCCTTCCAGTGTCATCCATATACCAAGCAAGCCGCCGGTTAGTGTGATCCAATACATGCTGATTGGAGGGCGCGTCATGACATCCTTCAATGTGAAAAGAAATGGGCCGGGATTACCCGGCCCAGGTTATGTGCTAACGTAATCAGTCTTCCTCGCCGCGTTTTTCCCTTTCACGAGCAGCGATGATCTCTTCGGTAATATGGGAAGGAACCACTTCATATCGGTTTAAACTCATACCGAAAACGCCCCGGCCACCGGTAATCGAACGAAGGTCAGTTACATAACGCAGGATTTCAGCTAGAGGAACTTCAGCAGTGACAACACTACGACCTCGTTCAGTGTCCATACCCTGCACGCGAGCTCGCCTTGTGTTGAGATCTCCAAGCACATCGCCCATATTTGCCTCAGGAACAACAACGCGTACATCCATAATGGGTTCCAGGAGCACTGGTCCAGCCTCTGAAAATGCAATCTTGAAAGCTTCGCGCCCAGCAATTTCAAAGGCCACTGCCTTTGAATCAACCGGGTGTTCCTTACCGTCATAAACTTCAACACGGACCTTCTCAACCGGGTAACCGGCTAACGCACCTGTACGCATAACACCGCGTACGCCCTTCTCAATTGCCGGCATGTATCCGGAGGATATCGCTCCACCGAAAACCTTGTTTTCAAATTCAAAATCACCATCCTCGAGAGGCATGGCGCGCAAATGGACTTCAGCAAACTGCCCAGCGCCACCTGTCTGCTTCTTGTGGCGGTATTGGCCATCACCAGTCTTGGTGATGGTTTCTCGAAAAGGTACTTTCGGAATTGCTGTATTGAGGCCCACCTGGAACTTGGATTCCGCTTTGCGGATAGCAACATCGATGTGCTGATCTCCCATCCCTTCCAAGATGGTCTGGTTAGTGCTCCCCTCCTGCCTCCAAGACAACGTTGGATCTTCTTCGCTTAACCTCGTTAGCGCGGAGCCCATTTTGGTGGAATCAGCCTGCGTCTTTGGCAACACAGCAACTGAGTACAAGGCATTTGGATACTCCGGTACATTCAATTCAAGGGAATGCGTACGCTCACAAAGTGTATCTCCAGTCCCTGTTTCATTTAGCTTTGCGACCGTACCAATATCACCGGCGTGAAGCAGTTTTACGGGGAGCTGCTCCTTCCCCCTCATGACGTTCAATGTGCCCAACCGTTCTTCAAGGTTTTTCGATTGGTTCCAAACCCTAGTATCCGAATTCAGAGTTCCTGAATACACACGAAAATAGGTCAGTCTTCCCACGAATGGATCTGCCGTCGTCTTCCAAATATAAGCAGAGAGCGGTGCTGTACTAGACGCTTCCAATGACTCTTCACCTGCAGCTCCTTGGGCGACCGTGGGAGGCGCCTGTGCTGGAGATGGCATTAAGTTGATGATGGCATCCAAGAGTGGCGCGGATCCAATATTCTCCGTGCCTGCAACGACGAAGACCGGGATGAAAGTTCCGGAAATGACAGCCTGCTTGAAGCCGCGAGCTACCTCTTCAGCGCTCAACTCTTCTCCGTCGAGGTATTTCTCCAACAGTGCATCGTCACCTTCAGCTGCAGCTTCGACCAATGCTATGCGCGCCTCTTCGGCAACATCCGCTAAATCTTCTGGAATGACTTCGGTGCCGCTTCCATCATCCGGCCTTGCTTGCATTGAGAAGAGATCGATGACCCCCTTAAAATCCTGCTTCTCTCCCCAAGGCAGTTGCACCGGAATAAATGTGGCATCTTTGGAAAGTACTTGAACTGATTCGAGAGCTCTCTGGAAGCCGGCGTTTTCCCGGTTCATTTTGGTGATTACGACAAAACGGGGTAGCTTGAAAGTATCACAATAGGACCAGACAATCTCGGTCCCCACCTCGATGCCTGCCACGGAATCGACGAGAACTAGCGTGCTATCCGCCACGCGTAATGCTGAGATGACCTCACCGATGAAGTCAGTAAATCCCGGTGTATCGAGCAGGTTGATTTTGTGGTCTTTGTACTCTACCGGTAGGATGGCTGTGGATAACGAAAGGTTTCTCCGGATTTCCTCATCTTCAAAATCCGCAACCGTGTTTCCATCCTCGACTCGTCCCATGCGGTTAATCGCACCGGTGAAATAAAGTGCTGCCTCACCTAATGATGTTTTTCCCGCACCGCCATGTGAAACAAGCGCGACATTGCGGATGAAATCAGTACCGTATTCTTTCATCAGTTGATGACCCTTCTAGTTGGGATTATTAGTAGTGAGTGGATTGTAAGACAGTAATATGGAGTTGTCAAAGTATTGGTCAAAAAAGGTCTCTTGGTGGGCAATTTCGAGGATTTCAATGCTAACTACGGTTTGCAAATCACAATGAATAGAAGTTGATAAGTTGATAGGTCAAAAGGTCAAGAAGTCAGTATGATAAATTAATTCATCATATCAACACGTTCATTTATTCACTTATCAACTCGTTGACTTCGATTCAATCATGTTATCAAACAGCATAGAGTGAATAGTTTCTTTCCCACCCCAGATGATACAATCAAACTAACGTCCTTGGAGTGTGTATGAGTTTCATCAATCAGTATTCATTCGTGATCACCGCCTTAGTCATTATTATTATTTTCGCAATCATCCTCTTTAGGAAAGGTATTGAGGCCAACGACGTTATTGCAGTTGGCGCGTTACTCATCGGGTTCATCCTCGCATTTATTTTCTTACGGCCAGGTGAGAGCACATTAAACGAAACCGATGAGATCCTCAACCAAATCGGCAAAGGGAAGCCCGTATTCCTCGAGTTTCAAAGCAACTTTTGAATTGCCTGCATGACCGCAAAGCCCGTCGTGGACGCGCTCGAGAAGGAATATGCAGAAGATGTCGCCGTGATCCATATCAACATTCAGGAACCTGCTGGCCAGCGCCTCGGACCTCGGTTCCGTTTCGAGTACACTCCGACCTTCATCATCCTTGATGGGGAAGGTAATGAAGTCTGGCGTATGGTGGGTATTATCGATCCTAATGAGGCTCGTCGAGTGCTCGATGGGCTTAAATAGTAATTATGATGCACCGATTCTTGTTTGAGCTGCAATACTTGCTCCATATAACACCTTGGGATACTGGTATCTCCCCACCGGAGCTCTTGGAATTCCTTGACGCGTCTCCACCTGGTCGAGCGCTCGATCTGGGATGTGGCACAGGCACAAATGCAATCACGATGGCTCACCACGGCTGGGATGTTACTGCTATCGATCATTCAACTCGCGCAATTCAAATCGCTAAGGGAAAGATTAAGTCGGAAGGACTTCACATAGACTTTCGTCGAGGTGACGTAACACGTCTAGACGAAATCGTGGAGCCATTTGATCTCATTCTTGATATCGGCTGCTACCATGGACTGTCTTCCTCCGCCAAGGCTCGATATCTCGAGAACCTTACACGCCTTCTCAAACCAGAAGGAACATTCCTCCTCTACACATGGTTGGACACCAAAGCCAACACCGGCATGCTCCCCTCTGAGAAGTTCATCAGGGATCAATTCGAGACTTGTTGTGAGATACTTGAGGTTTCCCGAGGGACAGATCAAAAGGGGACTCGAGCCTCCGCTTGGTTTACCATGAGGCGTCCTACCTGATGGCAAATCTGCTTGTACTGTTCTTAGATGGAATAGGTCTTGGTTCTGACGAACCAGATCGCAATCCACTTTCCGCTGCATCGATGCCAGCATTGAGATCTTTACTTGGGAGTAGATCCCTCGTGGCAGGTTCTTCTCCATTCCATGGTGATAGCGCTTCTCTGCTTGCGCTAGATACGCAACTAGGGATCGAAGGGATGCCTCAATCTGCTACCGGCCAAGCAGTCCTACTCACAGGCCGTAACGTTCCTGCTGAGATCGGTCAGCACTATGGACCCAAACCCAATCCTGATGTCGCTGCAATCCTGAGTGAGCACAATCTGTTCATGGAAGTACAGCGCAGAGGAGGCACTGCTGCTCTTCTCAACGCATACCCGCCCCGCTACTTCAAGGTTATCGAGAGTAAACTCCGTTTGTACTCTGCAATTCCAATGGCTGCAAATGCGGCCGGAATCCCACTGATGACTGCCGAGGATTTACAGAAAGGGCGCGCCATCTCACCCGATTTCACCGGAGATGGATGGGCGGCTCAACCCGACTTCCCACCTGCTCCCGTGTATACCCCCGTGGAGGCAGGGGCTCTCCTAGCTAAGCTCTCTAGAGAATACGACCTGGCATGGTTTGACTACTGGCTCAGCGATTATGCTGGTCACCGCGGCAGTCGGGAACAAGCCATTGAGTTGTTGGAAACCTTCGATCGGGTTATTAGTGGATTGAATGCGCACCGCGAAACCTCTAAAACATTGATCGTGATCACCTCCGATCACGGCAATCTCGAGGACCTGGAGGCAAAAGGGCATACACATAATCCAGTACCACTTGTTCTGATCGGTCCACGGGAATTACGGGACCGCTTTTGCGAGGATCTCAACGATCTCACTTCATTCTATGAAAGTGCACTGCGTGTCATTTTCTAATGCACAGTCCTGATTGATGCGTGCTGCGTGAACCTTGAGGAATTGGTGAGTATTGTGAGGCGGTAAGCTAGCCGGCAACACACAATTGAATCCTTGACCTAGGCACGCCTGCGTTGTGAATTTCGCCAAAGCTCAAATGATACCTTGACCCACGTAACAGCGGACTGTATGATGGATCAAACTTCTTAAACGTGTGTGGTCGGAAAATCTCCATTTCCAAGTTGGTCCGGTTTCACGCCTTCTAAACGAAATGGGAGTTAGTGTGGAGCAATCACTCTCTGAAACACATAAACGGATGCTTCTTGAACACGCTCGCATTGCATTAGAAGCCGCCGCCGAGAGGAGAGATCCTCCCGAAATCGATTTAGGCGAGCTTCCAGAGGAACTACGTCAACTTGGTGCATCTTTTGTCACTCTGACGAAAGACGGGGCATTACGAGGCTGCATCGGCACTCTTGAGGCCAGGGTATCCCTCGTAGAAGATGTTCGCGAGCATGCGAGAGCTGCTGCGCTGCACGATTTCCGTTTTCCACAGGTTCAACCTGATGAGGTAGATCAAATACTGATCGAGATTTCCATCCTGAGCGAGCCAGAGCCTCTTGAATACGATGGACCAGACCAGTTGCTCGAGCGTATTCAGCCCGGAGTGGACGGGGTAATCATCACAGAAGGTAAAAGGCGAGCCACGTTCCTGCCACAGGTTTGGGATCGAATCTCATCTCCCACTCTATTCTTCTCAATGCTTTGTGAAAAGGCTGGACTTCAATCTGACGCCTGGAAGGAACGTAACCTTCAGGTTTTCACCTATCAGGCAGAGACCATCCATGAAGAATCCCAGGAAAAATCTTAACACCCTCCGAGGCCTGATTGCGTAATTTCCTCCCGCAAATAACCCCTTCCCTTCGTATGGACATGCGCTGGCCGGACGGCTTACGCGCTTTCCGCTATCGCAACTTCCGGCTCTTCTTTGTAGGTCAGTTAATCTCACTCATAGGTGCTTGGACCCAATCAACGGCTCAACAGTGGCTCGTCTACGATCTAACGGGATCCCAACTTAAACTGGGCGTCGTGGTTTTCGCAGGATTCCTTCCTGTGCTCATCCTATCTTTATTTATGGGCGTCATCGTTGACCGCTTTCCTAGGCGAAGGATCCTCCTCATCACACAGAGTTGGTTCATGCTGATGGCGGCAATCCTGGCAGTGCTGACATTCTCGGGACGTATTACATATGAGTACATTGTCTTCATCGCATTCTTGACAGGATTCGGGAACGCATTGGATATGCCCGCCAGACAAGCTTTCTTCGCGGATCTGGTTGAGCGAGAGGATTTGTTCAACGCAATCGCCCTTAATTCATCCGTATTCAACGGTGCTAGGATCATCGGCCCAGCTGTTGGGGGTTTGATTGTGGCCCGATTTGGGGAAGCCCCCGCATTTGCTTTCAACTCCATCAGCTATCTCGCCGTTATTGGCGCACTTCTGATGATGTTCCTGCCAAAGGTTAAAACGTCGGGAGATGGAAAGGGTTTGAGCGAATTACGAGAGGGATTATCCTATCTCATCCATGACCGGCGTGTCTTTGGCCTTGTCATAATGATTGCTGCTTTCAGCACAGTATCTTTTCCATACCTTGTACTAATTCCAGTCTTTGCACGCGATATCCTGGAAGTTGGTCCGGTGGGATACGGCGCGCTCTTGGCCGCTCAGGGGGTAGGCGCACTCATCGGCGCATTTGGCCTTGCACTGAAGGGCGACCGAATTCCAAAGGGGCGCGTCCTCACAGTCAGCCGAGGGATGTTGGCATTTATGATCGCGATTGTAGCGCTCTCGCGGATTCCTATCTTATCCATGGTAGCGCTGGTTGGTGCAGGATTTGCTTTTATAAGTCTTCTTGCACTCACCAACACGCTCATCCAACTCCTAGTCCCAGATCCTCTACGCGGCCGGGTACTCAGTAGTTATACCTGGGCTCTTGGAGGCTTCTTTCCAATTGGTTCACTTCTCATCGGTTCAATTGGGGATTCGATAGGCGCCACGAAGGCAGCCCTTATCGCAGCAGGGGGTAGCTTGCTACTTACGATCTTGGGGATCGTAATATTCCCTGAGACCGTTAAGCTTGATTAGAGTTGCTGATATTCCTCCACATCCAACACAAAAATCGTCGCCCTTCGTTGGCCTTCCTCAACAATCTCAGAACAGGTTTCACGAATGATGTTTAGCACATCATCGACAGACTCATCCTCTGTGCCGATGAGTAGGGTTGTGTTACCGCGACGCAAGAATCCGCCTGTGGATGCCACTCGCGTTACGCGGTATCCGGGCTCAAGTAGCTTTTTGATGACTGGTTCAGCGTCATAGTCATTAATGATTACAAGTATCAACTTCACGAACGAATCTCCTCGTAGCGCTCGACATCTATTGCGAAAACCGTAGCGCCGCGAATATTAACGGGTACAGGCGATCCTGAAGCAAATGGCATTTCATCCGGCGGCTCAAGGAATGCAGTATCACCGCTAGTGGAATTATCTAGCGTATCGAGAACAACATCTAGCTTTCCCTCAGGGATCCCAATGAGCATAAGATGGTTCCGCCTTCTGAGAAACCCACCTGTGCTTTGAATTAATGTGGCGAATATCCCCATTGCAGCCATCGCGTTATTTACCTTTTCAAGGTCACGGTGCTGCACCATAACTAAAATAAGCTGCTTAATATTTGGGCCGATGTGATCTGCCAAGACTTGCTCTGCCCAGCACTCAATACCAGCTTCTATTGCCTGGTCGACTTCAGCGACAAGCTCTTCATAAGTCTCATCGGAGATGACACCTTCCCGGCGGATGGTGGATAATGTACTGCGCTGGGCATTCAATTCTTCTCTCCTGGCAGTGATCAACTCCTCAATTTCAAGCTCCGGATTATCATGCAGCGCATCTTGAACCGCTTCCGCAAGCGCGGTAACCCTTCCTTCAATCCTCCCTTTCAATCCGTCCCATGTGTGTGAGGAGATTAGACCGTCATTATGGAGTTTCAAGAGTTGATCAAAACCAGCTTGCGCTGCCAGTGCCCGCGCATGACGTCGTTCATATTCCAATTGACCTTCCCTTGGGGCGACGACCTTGAGCTTCCGCATGAGCCACCCCATGCTGACACCCTGTATCAGCAACGTAAAGAGCACAACGCCAAATGCCATTGCGATTAATGTGCTTCGATATGGCGATATTCCCATTGGGAGGCTGAGAGCCAATGCAAGGGTGACACCTCCCCTCAACCCCCCCCAGAAAACGACATGACGCCAGTTCATGGGGATATCGCGCCGTAAAGCAGAGACAGCATACACAACCACCGCTCTTGCAACGATCACGGCCAAGATTGCCCAGAAGATGGTCTGTAAATTATCGAGAAGTTCACTAATCTCAATCTGTAATCCAATAAGCAAGAAAACAGCCGAGTTAGCGAGGAATGCCATGTATTCCCAGAAGTTGAACAGCACGATGCGCGTTGTCGGTGACATGGTCCTGGGGCCCATATTGCCAGCAATCAAACCCGCGGCGACCACCGCAAGCACACCGCTGACGTGGAGGAACTCCTCCGCTACAAGAAAAGAACCAAATGCCAATACAGTTGTCAACGTTGTTTCTACGAGGTGATCGTCGATCCTGGCGAGTATGCGCGTTGTTAGCCATCCGAGTGCTGAGCCAACAAGTATTCCACCTCCTACAACCAATACGAAATCCAACAATCCCTGGGCGATGTCGAATGTGCTCGTTAGCGCAACTACTACTGCAAGATTGAAGATTACGATGGCGGTCCCATCGTTGAAAAGTGACTCACCCTCAAGCAAAACTGCTAACCGGCGTGGAGCGCCAAGTTTTTTGAAAATGGCGACGACTGCAACTGGGTCTGTCGCAGCGACGATGGCTCCGAATACCAGCGAAACCAGGATGGGTAAGCCAGCACCAGTGGCAACCACTCCCCCAACCAGGAACATACTCAAGATGACACCAGGAACAGCCAGGAGGAGGATGGTTAGAAAGTTCTCTCGAAGGTCCTTCAGGTTGAGGTGAAAAGCCGCCTCAAAGATGAGTGGAGGTAGAATGACGAGTAGGAAGAAATCCGGATCGAGTTCAATGTCGGTTTGCGCAGAGAAAGAAAGGGCAAAGCCGGCGATAACCAACGCCACGGTATAGGGTATCCGGAATCGCCTAACAAAAATCGCCACGATGGAGGCGACTAACAATAAGGTCAAGATCAGGACTTCAACGCGAATCTCAGCTTCCAATCCCGTTCACCTCAACACACTAGAAACACTTTGTTCCATATAATGAATTTTACTATGAGAACCCTCACAATTTTAATCCCCTGTATTACGGAGTCACAATCTCCGCTCCGGTCTCCTCTGCCAGGCATTCCAGGAGATGTTGGAATTCTTCCTCTTGGAAGTGGCTGGTTTCCCCGCTCGGTTGTCCAAGGACGATTGTTGTCGCTCCCAACTCCCCTGCCGCTTCGCAGAGGGTTGCTCTAAAAGGACCTACACGGGTGATGGCGCTCGCCTCTACTCCCTTGTTTACCGCCCTTTCGACAGCCATCACCAGGAAGAACTCACCCATATTAACCAATTCATTTTGGACATCCACAACTACTGCCGCCGCTGTCTTATTGAGAAATGAATCATCGGCTATGTATATAAATACCAACGGCTCATTTTCTTTGTCAGCCAATGAGATGGCTAAATCCTGGGCATGTATGCTTGCCTCTCCCCCTCGTGTAGCACATAAAATTAAACCCATATACGCCTCCTATCAATAACGCAGCAGCACCCAGATTGTGGCTATCCCTAGCGTTAATAAAGTCACAGGTACACCATCACGCATGAAACGTCCAAACGTCACTCGATAACCAGCCTGCGCCAATAATCCAACTGCAACAATATTCGGTGCAGAGCCTAGGATTGTAGCATTTCCACCTAAATCTGCCCCGAGGATCAGAGACCAATACAGGACACTGTTTTCAGCTGCGCCCGAGATTGTCGCTGTCAAGTGATCGACAACCGGCAAGGCGGCGACAGTAAAGGGGATGTTCGCCACAATGCCTGAAGCAGTTCCCGAGACCCATGTTGTCAAGACGACGGCCAGATTTAAACTTTGGCCTGCGAAGTTCCCAATCTGGATTGCGATCCACGAGATCGCACCTGTCGCTTCCAATGCTCCCACTGTAATGAAAATTCCAATGAAGAATATCAATGTCGTCCAATCTACATCATGCATCATATCGTGCATATTGGGTCGAACCCAGACGAGTAGCAGAGCTGCTCCGATAAGCGCGACGACACTTGGTGGCATGCCGCCAAACTGATCTGCGATGAAGAAAAGGATCAATGTAAAAACCGCAAGGATCGAAGCCTTTATCAACGTAGGACGATCCTGAACAACTGCTTCCGACTTCAATTGCTCGAGGAGCGCTGGTGAGATAGTGCTTTTCGCGCCCGCTATCTCTTTTGAATACATCAGCCGGATAATAATCAACAGCGCGAGCATACAGAGTATCGCGATTGGCGCCATGTTTACGAGGTACTCACCAAAGCTCAGCCCGATATGAGAACCAACAATCGTGCTTGGTGGATCCCCAATGAGCGTTCCAGCCCCTCCAATATTGGAAGCCAATATCTCGGGAATTACGATGACAAGTGGATTGATATCCAGGGCGACGGCTACTTGAATGGAGAGTGGCACAAGAAGAAGGATGGCAGTTACATCATTCAAAAATGCTGATGTGATACCCGTCAGTGTCACCAAGGAAAGGATAAGCAGCCACGTATTTCCACTCGTCACTAAGTATAAATTCACCGCCATCCATCGAAAGATATTCGTCCTTCCTAAAACAGCCATGAAGATCATCATGCCCATAATCAGGAAGATGACATTCCAATCCACAAATGTCATCGCCTCTTCAAAAGTGAGAAGCTGCAGATCAGGGTTGAACGTTCCCCCAACATANNAAAGATCATCACAAAAACAACTGTCGCAATAATCGCAGCAGTCTGATTGAAGTCGGTGGAGGACTGTGCTGCCTTAAATGATAGGTTTTCGAATGGCTCGATGATTGGCTGGAAGATTGTGAAGATGTGGTCCAACATCAAGTTTCACCTGACCTGAATGTGTCAACGATGCGATATCAAATTAAATGCTCAGGAGGATGGTACGGTTTATTGTGGCAATCGTTATTCTCGTTTGAGAAGTGTCGTCATACAGTTCCCCGAGAGCGCAAGAATTATAATATAAACCTTCGTTCGGCGATCGCCTTACTCAACTTGTTCAACGAACTGCAAATCTTCTCCAACCACTTCAATCATTGCCCCATCCAGGAACTGCACCTGTTTTCGATCCTGAAGGCAATGGATTTCAGTTCCCTTCCAGCGGATAATCACTGGGTCCGGAAACGGATCCGTACCCCGCAGGAAAAACTTCCTTGGGGAGATCAGACGAACACCCAGTGTTTCCAAGAACAATCCAAGTGGGGCTATGCCGGAAAGGTGATCCCCCTCACCTATCGCCTTCGGCTCGTCAGGGTGGTAAATATCACGAAAAGCTCTCTCATCACGCAAAGATCGTACAACAGTGTTCATCAACCGGGTAACTAACTCGGCTGCCTCCTGCCGGTATCCATATGCCAGCAAAGCTTCACCAAGCATCAGGTTCCAGATCATCTGAACACCCACTGCCCCTTCCTTTATGGCACGGCGATAAGCAGGATCCTTTGCCGAACAGCTTGGAATGCCATTCGTACGCCAATATCGTTTAGGGTCCAGCAAAGTTTTCTCGATGAGCACCTCTGCTCTGCCTTTATCCGGGATCCCCGCCCAGAGTGGCAGAAGGAGACTCACGTCATGCCTCTTGAAGTCCCCGATGAGGACTGTGGTTTTAAAGGCATCGCTAAGACCCTTCACTTCAACACGGTCGATCCTCGCGTAGGTCTTTTCTGTCGTCGCGGTCCCTAATCCGTAGAACCACTGAAAGTGTCTCTCCCGAATCCGTTCGATTCGAGGCCGGCCGCGTTTCCCTTTGCCGTGCACAAAAACTTGAACTTTGTGGGTAAGCCCCTCCTGGCCTTTCACCTGGAACAAGAGTCGGACAGGTTCCTCGAACTCGCGTTCCACAGGGAATGAGAATTCCCCTCGATCCGAATTCAACACCTCGCCCGAAACGGAACCATGGGAATCCCGATCCATATGGTGATAGCTCAACGTCTTTTCTGACCATGTGGCTTCCAATCGATGTTTTAAGAGATCGGCTCGTTCCTTCAATCCAGGAGGATCATCCAATCCAACCTGATTCGCGATGTGGAGCAAGGATGTGCTCTCCCGGTAGAGATACGCAGCTAAATCAGGTGTCTCCGCAAGTGTGATGTCCAAGCCCTGACCCCACTTCCTCCAACGCACAAAGGTCGGACAGTCATCGAAACCCATCTGGGTCGTATGGTCCCACTCGGGAAAACCATCACCGTCGCGATCATGCTCTTCCTCGAACCAACTATCCAAGAATTCGCAGAGACCAGAGAAAACCTCCTTTAAGAATTCTTTGTCCCCAACTTGTTCAAAGATTTTCCAGGACATCGTAGCAAGAAGTGGTGTGGAGAGCGTCCCGCTCCGTTGCCCTCCCATTCCAGGTTTCCAATCGATCGTGCCATCTGGACGACGGATGGCGAGGAAATTACGGATGACGCCTTTCGCAAGATCTGGCGAATTGAGTAGGAGTTGCGGTAGATGGACGTAGGTGGTCAGAGCGTTCTGACCATCCCATTGCCAACCGTAATCTTTCCCATCCCCGCTCCTAGAGTACCCTCGATCTGGAACACGATTCAACACAAATGAAGGATTGGGGAGTGCACGCGTAGGTCCTAGATAGCTTCCGAGAGCTACTTTCTGAGATAACGACAAGGCTACATCCCAGTCGCTATTCCCAGTCTCAACATCGATCATGGACTCATTAAGCAGCTCCAGGCGTGCTATCTCTGCATCCCACCGTCGACCCACCAATTCTCGAGCCGCTTCAAAGGACGAAACCCGATCCTCCAATCCTGCATGAGACCAGAGAACATCCTGTGATTCGCCGGATGGAATAGGCGTATTGACCGTCAAGGCGGGATAGATAGCATGATCAACGGTAGCTCCTCCTGTGATGAAAACCACAGGCGCAAGATTCTCAGTCCTTCCCGTCAGTGTTTTCACGCCCTGATGGCTCCATTCACCCATGCGTTCTCCACCTTCGTTGGGAATGAGATAGGCGTAGATGCGCAGTCTGACGTTGGCTAGCTCATCGCTAAGGTTATGGATGCGTATTCTCCCACCCAACTGGTGTGAATCGAGAACCCAATACTCACTCAATACGACCAACTGGATGAAAGGCTCATAGGCAACGCGGACGTAATTAGGGAAAAACTTCTGGACAACGGGTGGTTGATGGAACGAAGCCGGGTCGCTTAGCACCGCCCCACCAAGGCTGAAACCAGGAAATAACCGGAAGCTCTTCGCACGAAGGCCGTAGGTTGTCTGGATTGCGACAGCGGGAGGATCACCACCTTCGATGCTCAACTCCCAAATCTGGTCATCGACGTAATCTGGCTGTACTGAACGTGCATCGGCTGCTATTCGAAGTGGGAGAGTGAAAGTAGAATCCAAGGTCCAATCACGCATGAAGCACATTGTACGGATAGGCTCAACAAAGGTCAAAGAGGAGTACATCTCACGGATTGTGTCCTCATTCAGACAAGTGTATGGAATCGGGGTTTGATTGGTGTTCCTGCAGCTACACAAACCACCAATCACTACACTATTCGAGAAAATACAACATCAAATAGGACGCGCCCGTCAAAGACGTGCTAGAATTGCGCAATGCGTACGAGGAGTGCACAATGGATGAAACGATAACTTTTCAGCGAGGCATGTATTTTGAGGATTTTGAGATAGGCTACAAGATCACAACGCAAGCCCGAACCATCACCGAAGCGGATGTTGTAAATTTCGCTGGACTTTCAGGAGACTATAATGCAATACACACCGATGCTGCCTTTGCAGAAACTGCACCCTTCGGTCAGCGCGTTGCTCATGGATTGCTTGTTCTCTCCATTGTCACTGGCTTAGCTATGCGTACAGGTTTTTTAGAAGGCACGGTTCTTGCTTTTAGGGAGATTAGTAATTGGAAATTCAGCAAGCCGGTGTTCATTGGAGACACCGTTCATGCTGAAATTGAGATCACGAATCTCAAGGCTTTTCCGCGCCTTGGAGGCGGCGCATTGGATGTTGCATTTAAAGTCATAAATCAGGACTATGAAATCGTAATGAAGGGAAGTTTTAACATATTGGTCCAAAGCAAACCTTCATTGGAACCAAATCAGTCATAACATCGTCTTTTATAGGTGACGGGGACTATGGAACATCATCAACCTCGCTTTGGATGCGGTAGGAGTGGCCGTCGTACTGATGACCGAGATAGATAGCGAGAATCCAGAAACTGATGGACTTTCTAATGAAGAACAGGTGGCCCCTTCGTCAGAGAACAGCATAAGCGAAGGGAAGGCCACCTCAGGTGCGGATTCCGAAGTAAGCAGTGATCCGCGACCTGCGATTCCGGATGATGCAGAAGCTATCCCACCCTCTCATGGATCTCTTGATAAAGATGCAGCCCTTGAATCCGCGGAAGACACCGGCTCATTCACGGATCTCACTGCTGCTAGGAAGTCAACCCCAAGGAATTTTGATCCCCCCGATTCACCATCCGAACCCAACGAAGCCGCAGATAGGTTCCGCAAATTAACGAGCGAATCCACTCCAAAGTCTGACACTGAAGACCTGTCCGTCTACTATCCACCAAAGGGCTCGTTGGAGCGAAGTGGTGGATGGGAAGACACTCCATTCGATCCTCAAAGCGATGATGACATCACACTGACCGGCGAGGATGTTTCACTGGATGACACTCCAGCATCCTCTAACGCAGACACGCCCATCCCACCACCAGGACCACAAGAGCCAGATGAACTCCCACAACGTGTGACTGAGAGGGACTTAGACGCAACGCAAGTCGCACCGGCTGCCTATGCCTATCCACCACCTCCCATCGGCAAGCCGCCCTCCCAGATCCGTTCAGGGGTGAGCGGATGTGGTGGTTGTCTTATCCGGATGGCCATCATCGCCATTTTCATACTCATCGCAATCGTGATCGCATTTACCACATTCGCCCTTTACCAATATTCCATCCTTGCGGCGAGTCTTCCACCTGTTGAGGACCTGCACCAACATGCAGCACAATTTGAAACAACGCAGATCCTTGATAAGGAAGGTAATTTGCTCTATGAAATCCTTGATCCTCAAGCAGGCCGCCGGACTTACGTCTCCATCGAAGACATCTCTCCCTATATGATCGCCGCCACTGTGGCAACGGAGGACTCTCAGTTCTACAGCCACCCAGGATTTGACTTATGGGCGATTGCAAGGGCCATGTGGCAGAACCTGAGCGGTGGGGATACCATCGTCTCCGGTGCCTCCACCATCACCCAACAGGTCGCCCGGAACCTGTTGCTCTCTCCAGAGGAGCGCTCCCGCCGGACGGCGATTCGGAAAATTCGCGAGATCCTTTTGGCAGCAGAAATCACACGGCGCTACACAAAAGATGAGATCCTGGAGTTGTACCTCAACCAATCCTTCTTTGGGAATACGGCATATGGCGTAGAGGCTGCCGCACAGAGCTATTTCAACACCACTGCCGATCGCCTTACATTGCCGGAAGCTTCATTCCTGGCAGGAATCATCCAGGCGCCCTCCGTTTACGATGTTTTTGTCAACCGGGAGGCAACCCTCGACCGGCACCGCCAGGTCTTAACCTTGATGACTCTCACTAGCAGCGAGCAAGGATGTATCTATGTCGGGAATCAGCAGCCCATCTGCGTTTCTCCAGAGGAGGCCGGTACTGCTGCTGTTGAAATAACGGAATACGAGTTCGAACCGGCTCACGTGCGAATGCGGTTCCCGCACTGGGTGAATTATGTCCGTTCCGAACTGGAAAGCCTTTACGATCCTCAGACCATTTATCGTTCGGGCTTCACTGTCTACACAACGCTGGATCCATACCTACAAGAACACGCTGAGCAGATCTTACGCGGACAAATCAAGGAATTAGAGGATCATAAGGTATCTAACGGCGCTCTAATTGCAATAGAGCCCAACACCGGTGCGATCCTCGCCATGGTAGGATCCGCCGATTTCTACGATGCAGATATCGACGGTCAAGTTAACATGTCCATCCAGCCCCGACAGCCTGGGTCCTCTATCAAACCACTCACTTACACCGCTGCATTCGAAAAAGGTTGGACCCCAGCAACACTCATCTGGGATGTTTATTCCGAATTTCCACCCTCAGGCAATCCAAACGATCCACGCCCACCGTACAAACCCGTTAACTATGATGAGCGCTATCATGGACCAGTAACGGCTCGTTACGCTCTTGCCAACTCATACAATATTCCTGCCGTCAAAACATTGGATTATGTCGGTATCTACGATGACCCAACCACCACCGATGAGGAAGGGTTGATCGCTTTTGCACGGCGAATGGGAATCACCACACTTGATCGTGAGGATTATGGCCTCTCGCTCACGTTGGGCGGAGGGGAAGTCACACTGCTCGAACTGACGAATGCCTATGCCACTTACGCCCGAAGCGGACGTTTGATGCCCACTTTCGCAATCACCCGCATCGTGGATTATCAGGATGAGACCGTTTATGAATATGAAGCTCCGACACCGGAAGAGGTGATCAGGCCAGAACACGCGTATCTGATCAACTCTATCCTTTCCGATAACACCGCACGTACATCAGCTTTTGGATCGAACTCGGCATTGGTTCTGCCATTCCAGGCCGCAGCAAAAACTGGGACGACCAATGACTTCCGTGATAATTGGACCCTGGGTTACACGCCGGATATCTCCGTAGGTGTGTGGGTCGGAAATGCCGATTGGTCTCCTATGCAGGACACCTCAGGCCTATCGGGTGCAGCACCAATTTGGAATGAGTTCATGCAGGTGGCTATCCAACATCTTACTGGAGGGTATCCAACCTCATTCAGCGTACCAGCGGGAATCACGGAACGTACTATTTGCTCCATTTCAGGGGCTCAACCTTCAGAATGGTGTCCTTCTCATAGGGTCGAAATCTTCGCAGCCGATCAACCTCCACTTCCACACGAGAAAGATCTCTGGCAGAAAGTCTGGGTGGATAGTTGGACGAGGAAATCGGCTTCAGCCGATTGTCCGGATTATCCAGTGGAGAAGTTCGGTATGAATGTTCTCGACCCATGGGGTAGAAAATGGATTAAAGAGGAGGATGCGGGTAAAGCGTGGGCAGAGCGAATGGGTTTCGAGGAAGATAAGATCTTCTTCATACCTCATGAATCTTGTTCCGCCGAGGACCCACGTCCGATTATCGCAATCACACATCCAACAGAAGGCGCAACCATTACGTCTGGCCCGTTGATCATCACCGGAAAGGTCTCAGCAACAGAGAACTTCAAAGACTGGGTCATATATTATGGTAATGGCTTTGATCCACAAGATTGGACCCGTATCTTCTGGAACGATACTCCCCATGATCAACCTGCTGATCTTTATGAGTGGGATCCATTCGAGGCGGGCAATGGCCCTATCACACTGCAGCTACGGGTTCGGAGTTCCGAAGGTGGTTATGCACAGGAACGTGTCCACATCACTATCAATGTACCCACACCAACACCGACGCCGACTCCTACACCGACGATCACAGAGACACCGACGATCACGCCAACAGAAACACCATCTCCATCTCCGACGTATACCCCCACTCCAACTAACACAGAAGAACCAGCGACGCCCACACCCACTGAAACTTCAACAGAGTAGGCATAATTCCTTCTACGACATTCTCAACGTGCGCGATTAACCGAATCCATTTCACGCCATTCAAAGGGTAATAATTGTCCATTCTTCCAAAATGGAAACATGATCGCTATAACGATTGAGATTGAGAAAAGGAAACTAGAGCAAGGGCAGTTGAGGATCCTGGTGCTCAGGAGGGTCGATAGTCAGCCTTTGATGAAGTGTTTCTAGGTTCAACGTTGTCTCTGCAACAAGCCGGCGGACATGCCGGTACTTGATGATCCTCGGAGCTCCCTTGAGCCAATCGTTCAGGCGCGGATCACGACGAGCTTTCTCCATTACAAGAAAAGAACGGCTGCCTGGGAGTACAATTGTCAGTGGTCGTGTCTCCTCGGCTAATGCACTCCCCAACGTAGCGGTATCCTGGATATAGAACCTGTAGATTTCCTCGCCTCGATCATCACGCCAAGTCACTTGCACGTCTTCTCCGACGTTGAAACCAATTCGCTCACCTAGCCCAAAGAGTAGTTCTTCGATCTCAGCACGATCACGTTCTCTAGCTTCCAGTTGGTCCTCTGGACGCAAAAACCACAATCCACTCTGGACTTCAAGTTCTGCGTAGGACTGTAGACAACGCTCAACCAGACGTCGATCTGGTGTGAGTAGACCAGGCAGATGGTGATATACATGCCTAAAAAGCACCTCCTCAGTGAGCGATCCCTCAGCCCTGAGTAATTCCAGTACGACCCACTCCACCCGATCATACAAAGGTTCATCTGCATATCTTGGATCTGTAAGCCAATAGAGACCGTGTTCCGGATCACTACCACGTCCTAAATGCTGGAAAACACGACGATCCATTAATTGTGACTCAAATCTGTTACCCAGTTCGGTCAACGGGCTCCTCGATTCAGAATCCCACACCGAAATAAGCATCCTCTTTTCCGCCAAACCAGTCCATGCTGCCGCGTGAAGAACACTGAATGGGGCTGGCTCCCCACGCACTTCGAGTACCTCTTTGGCAGACTGAAGCATGTGATCATCATAGTCGGATTGCGGTTTCGCACTCGGCTTAGTGCGATCAATTCTCCAACGGAGAAGCCCTTGTGTTTCAGCCATTCGGAATGCTCTGCCTGTCAGTTGAAAACCGGCCCTATCCATTCCAGTCACAGCAGCCGCCGTGAAACCGGGTTCTGCAGCAGGTATGAAGGTATATGTGAGTGTACCTTCGTCGAGATGTTCTCCCATCGATGAAAGGACGGCGAGCAAAGCCCGTGCATGCCAGTTCCAATCGTAACGCCTTCTCCGCAAAGCTGCTTTGATAGAAGAGGATGCTTCTCGACCCCAAAGCCACGAAGCCCATAAAGCCGTCAGCGTCCAATAAGCTTGGTTTGGTCGTGGAAAGACCGTGAGAAGCATCTGAGGGTGTATATCATCCAAAGTATCGGGCAACATTCGCGCCGATCCAGGGAAGATGGCTACAGTACCCGCCTCAGGAATTCCATCATCTGGCCATCGGGTTACAGGAATTGCTGTGTGTCCAAATGACCAGGCTTTGACAGCGTCCTCCATCGCTTGCCAGACATTCATCTCCTTGAATTGTGATGAGAGTGATAATCGCCGGGGGTGTAGACGGCCTTCAGGATAACCCCAAAGCGCGTTGCATGCATCAAAAGCATAGAGCAGAAGCGCACGAATTGGCGAAAACAGTTCTTCCTCGAGGTCGAACTGGCTGAGTTTACTGATCATGGTGATCAGGGCGTAAATCGATCGGCCGGAATAAGCGCTCAATGCAGTTTCTGCATGATCGCGGTAAGGATCATGGGCAGGAGCCAACTCTTCCAAGGCCATAGCAAAGTGAAGACCTCGTTGTGAATATGATCTTGCTCGACCCCTATCGACTTCATTGGTCACTTCTTCAACGGCTTGTCCGCACGTACCACATGTATATGCCTTAAGAATGGGTTCTTCTTCACCCTTGTTCCACACGAAGTAGTCAGCGCTCACCGACGCACCGCAGTTAGAACAGATCGTCCTGTACAAGTCGAGGATGAATGGCTCCATCCGGCTTTCATCTTTGGGAGTGGTTGCCAATCGCGCGAGTGCTGCCTGGAGGATCGACCGTGAAAAAGGAGCCAGAAAGTGATGGATCATGTAGCGCGTGATAGGGTTGTTCGCCGCGACGATCACACCGCGGTCCGCCTGTGCGGTTTCTAAAATCAATTGAGGTGAGGCACCAAAGGGGTCAACTACCAACTCACCCGCTTCTCCACTTTCCTCCAAAATGGATAGTACGTTTCCGCTCTCTAGCGGTGGGAGAAACCGCTCAAGCGGACCAGATTGCACCCCAGCATCACCTGGAGGGAAGGCGATGTCATCTTTCATACTTCGAGTATACGGCAAGATGGTACTAGATAGAAATGTGATCGTAATATCTGAGGTAATCCAGTGAACCGTGTTATCGAACAGCAGGGGTCAAAAAAGAAGTATCGCTCTAGATTTGCGTCCAAGAAAGAGTGACTTGCATGCTCGTGTGAGAACCTTTATCCTCTTCACACCACAGATGTGTGGTCGATATCTGGCGTTGGAAAGAATTCGCCAACATTCAATCATTTCCTGTAATGGTGTGATCATCTAAGGAATTTCACAAGCACAATTGAATGGATAAACATTATGCGAAAATTGAAGTATGTACCAATAATCCTTTTGATCCCAATGTTTCTGCTCTCCTGCCAGTCAGGCTCAACGACGTTAGCAACAGAATCTCCCACTACAATTACCCCATCGTCACAGCCGACGGATACACCAACCTCATCAGTTACAACGACGGTCACACCTACTGAAGTGATGATCCAAGAATGCTCCATTCCATCAGGCTCGCCCCCGCTACCGCGCCTCGATGTGGCTCAGGATATCCCCAATGAAATTGTTGGTTTTTTAAACGGCGGGGGGAGTCTGGATGAGTTGCTAAAGATCTTAAGTGAGAGCGCCCAACTCCCAAATTGGGACTCAGCGTTCACTGTTGAGGATCTCGACGGAGATGGTTACCTCGATCAGATCGTAACCATTCTCAACCCAACTCCTGAAGCGATACAGGCGGAAGGAATGTTGCTACTCCTCACATGTCAAGGCGCGCAGTATGAACTGGCCTTTCTACTACCAGTCGTACCAGGCTGGTCCGTACCCATTGTGCTTTCAATTGAGGATCTCAACAACGATTGTATTGCGGATCTCACAGTCGGTCGGGAAACTTGTGGGGCACACACGTGTTTCACTGATATTCAATTCATAACATGGACCGGATCGCACTTTGAGAATCGGTTCGAAGGCTCGAGCCAAGATATACCAAGCCCAATTATCGAAATTGTTTTGGACCCAAAGCATATCTCAGTAACTGCTGGTGGCATAAACTCGGTAGGTGCTGGGCCCTACCGATCATTCATCCGGCGATGGGCATGGGATCCCGATTTAGGATTGATGGCGCCCTCGAAGGATGAACTGCTCCCGGCGGAATTTCGAATTCACAAATTACTCGACGCCGAGGAATCTTACCTCCAAGAGGATTTCAATCAGGCGCTGATCCTTTACCGTCAGGTAATTGAGTCGGAGGATTTGTTGGATTGGATCGATCCTACCGTCGAACAAGCAAACCTTGGCGCGTACGCTCTGTTTCGCATTATGCTGACCCATATTATATCGGATCAACTCACAGACGCTGAATCGGCCTATAAACTCCTCGTTGACTCGTTCAATTCAGAAGGACCCGGTTTCGCTTATGCAGAAATGGGCAGAACGTTCTGGGAGGTTTACCAGGAGACATCGAAGGCCGAATCTGCTTGCGCTACTGCAAGAGCATATGCATCTACTCATCCTGAGGCAATCCTGGATCCCCTGTACTTTGGCTACACAAATCCCACTTATTCCCCTGAGGATATTTGCCCAGAGGGATTGTGAACGTTAAACTCACTTATTCCCAAGGAGTTCATTGATGAGCCCTATCCCAATTTCCGTCTTTGAAAGTCGATTACCCGCAATGCTGACACAGCTTTGTGCCATGATTGAACTCGAATCCCCAACAGATGATAAAGACTCTATCGACCGGCTCAGCCGCTTCGTCAAAGAAGAAGCGATTGCAATGAGTGCTGAGGTAGAAGAGTATCCGCAGTTGGATGCGGGAAATCACATGACCTTCCAATGGGGTTCCGATGGCGGCGGCATACTTATCATGACTCACCTCGATACGGTGTACCCCATCGGAACCATCGAGAGGATGCCAATACGCGAACAGGAAGGGCGACTTTACGGACCTGGGGTATTGGACATGAAGGCTGGCGTCGTAATCACTCTGTCTGCTGTTAGAGCGCTGATTGATTCTGGGAGTATGCGGCCGCACAGAATAACGCTCCTCTGCACCTCAGATGAGGAAACCGGAAGTGAGACCTCGCGCAGTCTTATCGAAGACCTCGCTAAGGATCATGATTTAGTCCTCTGTCTCGAACCCGCACTTCCTGATGGCTCACTGAAGACATGGCGAAAAGGTATCGGAGTATTTCACCTGGAGACCTTGGGGATTGCCGCTCATGCTGGTGCCGTCCCTAATCCCGGCGTAAACGCAATCTTGGAAATGACGTACCAAATCCAAGAAATCCTCAGTATGGCAGACAGCGAGAAAGGCACATCGATCAACGTAGGTGTCATCCACGGAGGAACACGATCGAACGTTATCCCGGAGCTCTGCCGCGCAGAGATAGATATTCGGATCATGGAACTTGAAGAACAAGAACGTCTCAACGCCGCACTGGAGATGCTCTCACCTAAATTGGAAGGTGCTCAAGTGAGAATTGAAGGCGAGTGGAATCGTCCTCCTATGGAGCGATCAGCTCTGATGATCGACACCTTTAACCGTGCCAAGGAAATTGCGAAAGGGCTTGGCCTGGAATTAAACGAAGGGGGCACTGGAGGTGGGTCTGATGCCAATTTCGTGGCGCTGCTCGGGGTACCAGTTCTCGACGGACTAGGTGCCGTAGGAGAGGGGGCTCACTCACCTAAAGAGAACATCCTCATATCCAGCCTGCCGGAACGGACTGCTCTCGTCGCAGCATTGATCAGCGATTGGCTTTAGACACCTCGATTGCCTCAAGCAGGTCCGCAAACTCATTCATCCACGCCATCTTCCGCAAGAATTCTGCAGGTGAATCAATGAGCGACCATAAATCCCGCACTGCCTCACCGACGGGATCCTTCCCTGCAGGACCTTCCGGCACATCTGCGTACGCGCCGTGGAATGCGAAATAAGCCTGATTGAGTTTACGGATTCGATAACCGTGCTCCCAAAAAACCTGACGGCGGCTTTCCATGTACTCTTCCGCCTCCTCAATCCGACCTTCAGCGAGTAATTGATCCGCCATAATCCGGGTTTCATGCATCTCTGCTCTGAAATCGAATGCGGGCGGGTCAGCTGGCGGTTCTTCCGGAGCCGAGGATTCTGCTGCCTCTTCAGGTGGCAGGAGTTCGGGATAATACCGACGGAGGACCTGCCGGCCAACTTCATCGCCTACAATACTCGCCACGGTTTCATTCATCGTCCGCATATCTGGGGAAGTGTAAAAGTTAATACCTAACGGGCGTAGTGTCAGGTAATTATGCACCCACTCGTGAGCGATCGTGTTAATCACCCATGGCAGAGACCCACTTTCCACAACCATCGTAGGATACGTACCAATCCCTCCGATATTGACAACCAGCGATGAGGCATCCAACCCGACGTCAACTTGTTCTTCAAGCGTTATCTTCTGATCCAACGTCAAACCAGGATCCAACGGGATATTCGCCATCTGATCGATAATCTCTCGAGGAGAGACGATTAACGAAACAGGCACTTTGGTGAATTCAAAGGCCACCGGGGGAAATACAGCACCTCCTGCTCCCATGCCCAAATCTGCCAGAACGTAAGCTACTTGTTCCTGCAAGATTGTTTCCACAAAAGGCTGCAGCTTTGCCATCTCATCGCGAAGGTCACCTAGTGCTTCTTGGAGGGCTTCAGCCTCAACACCATTCTCTTCTTGTTCCGGGTCAGCGAGGTAAGATTTGAGCTCACCCTCAAGCCGACGTTCCTCTCCCATGAGTTCGAAGTACTGCAATACTGCTGCTTTCCGATCCGCGTCATCGAGATATGAGGCTGCACCCAGACCGAATTGTTCAAACTTCTGGGCCAACGCACCAAGAGTCCAACCGAGAAACTCGAACTCAACATCACTCGTATAGGTGCGCACCTGTTCAACGGGTCCGCTCAGTTGTACAGTGCTCCGGGATATCAAAAAGATGAGTACCAGTATCCAGAAAGCTCTATATAACCAACTGTAACCTCTACCAAGTACGTTCCAGAAATCCATGAAAGGATGATACCACTCATCCTCTTCCATTGAGAGGGTATTGGTGAAGTCGCATTCAAAGCCTATTCCGAATTCATCCTCTCTTCACCTTATGCTATAATCCCAGTCCTCCGGAGGCTGTAGCTATCGCCTCGTGCCTTTGATGAAGCTATGAATTTTCTTGTCACCGGCGCTGCCGGTTTCCTGGGCTCTGCTCTTGCCAACCGATTGGCGCGTGAAGGCCATCAAGTTCGAGGACTCGATGACCTTTCTGCCGGGGATCCAGCAAGGCTGGAGCCCAATGTGCTCTTCACGCGTGGCGACGTTATTGACCGACCTAAACTCTGGACCCTTCTTCAAGATGTGGACTGCGTGTACCATCTAGCCGCGAGGGTTTCCGTGTCCGAATCGGTGATCTATCCTCGCGAGTACAACGCTGTGAATGTCGGCGGTACAGTGAGCGTTATGGAAGCGATGCGTGATGTGGGGGTTAAACGTGTGGTTCTAATCTCATCCGGAGCAGTCTATGGAGATAGGTCCTCGCAACCATTAACCGAAGAGACACCTCCTGATCCAGCCTCACCCTACGCAGTGTCTAAGTTGGCTGCAGAATTTTACGTCCGGACCATCGGCGCCCTCTGGGGTATCGAGACCGTGGTATTGAGGGTTTTCAACGCATATGGTCCCGGTCAGCCACTACCAGCCACCCATCCTCCAGTCGTGCCCCACTTTCTAAGACAAACAGCAAGGAGCGGTACACTGGTCATCCACGGAAAAGGAGACCAGACTCGCGATTTCGTTTTCATTGACGACGTTGTCGAAGCCATGGTTGCTGGATCCACAGCACCGAGCATCGACCGGCAGGTCATCAACATTGGTAGCGGCACTGAAACAAGTATCCGCAATCTGGCACAACAAGTGATCGAAGCTGTAGGTGGAGGTGCCGAGTGGATGTACCTGGAAGATCAGGATCCAGGACCCTCTCGCATGTGTGCGGATATCCAGCTTGCTAGAAAAAAACTGGGATACCAGCCGAGAGTTAGCCTACAGGAAGGTTTGGGGCTGATGGTCGCGCAAGATCCCCGATTTCAAGCAACACCTCCAGAATAATCCTTTACCCAGTTAATTGAAAGATAGTGTTAACATAATTTCGCCTCTACCGTACAAGGTCTTAGTGATTTGCAATGAGCTAAAAACCCATAATTAATAGTGTTTGGCTCAAGACATCGAACCATATCTCACGCCCTGACTCCATGGAATGCCTCTTATAAATGACCGAATGTGGTTTACTAGGCATCACATATCGAATAGAATTTTATGAATGTCAACACGAGAACGCTTGGATCGCCCCTTCTTTGCTCGGTCCACCCTAAATGTCGCCATTGAATTGCTCGGTCAGCACCTCGTTCGCATAGATGAGGATGGTGTCCGGCTTTCTGGCATGATCATAGAGACAGAAGCGTATGTCGGAGTCGAGGATCTTGGCTGCCATGCCCATTCGGGGCGAACTAAGCGCAACGCCATTATGTGGGGACCACCCGGGATCGCATATGTCTACTTCACCTATGGCATGCATTGGATGTTGAACATGGTTACGGAAGAGGACGGATTCCCTGCCGCGGTCCTGCTGCGTGGCATACTCCCGATCGATGGCCTCGAACGCATCCGTAGCAGGCGACTGGTTCGATCATCCAAAGACCTCACCAATGGACCTGCCAAAATTTGCCAGGCACTTGGAATCGACGGTCAGTTCAACGGTCACGATGTTTGCGGACCTGAGTCTGTGTTATTTATCGAAAGAGGACTTGATGTGGACGAAAGCCTCGTGACCTTAAGTCCGAGAGTGGGTTTAAACTCAGTACCTGAACCGTGGAAGAGTATACCTTGGCGCTTCCAGGTTGATCCTGAGAGTACCAAAAACTAATTGGAGAAGGAATTAGGAAAATGAAGTTATTGGATGGGAAAACCGCTTTGATTTTCGGCGTTGCCAACGATCACTCGATCGCCTGGGGCATCGCCAAAGCGATGCATGAGCATGGAGCAAAGATTGCTTTATCCTACGCAACAGAAGCCCTGGAGAGGCGCGTTCGTCCTCTTGCTGAAACCTTAGAAACTGATTTCGTCCATCAATGCGATGTATCCAGCGATGATGAGATTGAAGCCCTCTTCGAAAAAGTAAAAGAGGAGCTGGGATCTATAGATATCCTGGTCCATGCCATCGCATTCGCTAGTCAGGATGATTTAAGGGGGCGATTCATCGAAACAAGCAGGGAAGGATTTCAAATTACAATGGATATTAGCGCCTATTCATTCCTCGCCCTCGCCCGCGCAGCTCGTCCACTCATGAAACCTGGAAGTTCCATGCTGACGCTTACACATTACGCAAGCGAGAAGACTTTTCCGGTTTACAACGTGATGGCCATTGCAAAGTCCGCATTAGAATCGATCACGCGCTACCTGGCAGCCGATCTGGGGTCTGAGGGGATACGCGTGAATGCACTCTCACCTGGTCCGATCCGGACGCTTGCAGCCGCAGGTGTTCCAGGATTCAAGACGATGTATCGGGAGTTCCATAAGATTGCGCCATTGAAGGAAAATATTACCATTGAGGATGTCGGCGCATCAGCGGTCTGGATATCTTCTGGTATGGCATCCAAGATCACAGGGGAAGTGCTCTTTATCGATTCAGGCTACAATATCCTTGGATTGACGATACCGGAAGAAGAATACGAGTAAGCATGCAAACTTCAACAAGCATCAGGGATCGGATTCGGACCTCACTTTTCCCGAAACCACAACCCGAACTCATCCGTTTTCGGGAACGTCTCGCTCGAATACTGATCTCTGTAATTTACGTTTTATTGGCGATCTGGTTGATTGCGGAGATCGTATACCGACTTATGTTGACGCCGGAGGCGAGTAGTGAATTTCCACTCAGCCTGCTTACCATTGCTGTCCTGACTTTTCTGAACACGTGCGCATTGTGGCTTGTCTCGCGACATCGGCTGTTATCAGCAGGTTACCTTCTCGCTTCCTCATTCTTTATCATTGCAACCTTGGGTTTAATCCTCTTCCCAGAAAACATCTACATCATAAGCTCTCTGTACTTAATCTCTATCCTCACCGCCGGTGCGATGGTCGGTGGGTCTTCCTCCTACCCCTTTGCCATAGCAGCAGCTATCGTCGCACCTGTTGCATGGTTCCTGTATTACAGCGATCCCACTATTTCAAGCCTTGCCATCGATCCATTGACTTCGCTCATTTTCCTTATCAGTCAGATCATTCTCTACCTGGGAACTGCAGCTATCCTTCACTCTCTTTCTAATCAGGTTGAACGCACCATCGAATACTTAAATGATCAGGCAGACCGCCTGACAGACCTTGCTCAGACAGACTCGTTGACAGGCCTCGCCAATAGAAGGCATCTTATCGAACAGTTGGAGCGCGAATTCGTACGTGCGCGCCGTTACCACCGTCCATTATCCCTTGTCTACATTGACCTGGATGGATTCAAAGCACTTAACGATCAACATGGCCATCTTTTTGGTGACGAGATTCTGAGAGGATCCGCTCGCTCACTCAGAGCTGTACTTCGCTCCACTGACTTGCTTGCAAGAATTGGCGGGGATGAATTCGCCATTCTCCTTCCAGAGACCAGTTTGGATGGAGCAAAAAATGTGGCATCGAAGCTACGAAAAGCCCTAATAGCTTACGGAAGCCAACTTGGACCAGCTGTACCGCCTCTGACTTTCTGTGCAGGTGTAAGCCAAATGCATGAGGACGACACATCTATTGACGACATACTTGCCAGGGCCGATAGTGCTCAGTACCTTGCTAAAGAGAGCGGGAAAGCCGGGATGAGAACCGAACTTGAACTGGAAACTCATAATATTTCAAAAGATAACGACTGACCTGATACCCCAATCTATCCTCCTTGCTAATCTAATACAATGCGTTTTACGATAAATGATATTTCAGACAGCCTTATCCTGAACACCGACGAATGGTCGAATTGACGCGAGTTTTGGTTTTCGCGGCTAGCTTTTCATTGATCTCACACTCAATTACACATAAACTTCCTCTGACCCATCAAATTTCTTTGGGTCCTTAGACTGAATAGAGAATGAATTGGAGAAAGCATGATTCACAATTCCGGTATTGAACTTCGGACTCGCGGAAACGCCGATATGCACGACCTAACGGATCAGGTTAGAAATGTGCTGCGCGATTTGGAGATACAGAATGGTCTAGTCACCTTATTCTCACCCTCCGCTACGAGCGCAATTACAACCATCGAATTCGAATCTGGCGCCTTGGCAGACCTGAGCAGGGCCTTAGACCAAATTGCCCCACCGGATGCTGATTACCAGCACAATCTTCGATGGAGCGACGGAAATGGCCACTCACACCTCCGCGCTGCCCTGTTGAAACCATCCCTCTCCATCCCCGTTGTTGAGGGTCAGTTGACGTTGGGAACATGGCAACAAATTATCTTCATTGACTTCGATGTCCGCCCTCGCAGCCGAAGGATCATCCTCCAAGTGATCACGGATGAGGTATAAATGACTTTGGATATCACAATAATCTAGGAGGGACGAGTGACGACAGAGGGTAAGAGGTTGTTAGCAGTATTTGCTCATCCTGATGATGAATCCTTCGGACCGGGCGGGACGTTGGCCATGTATGCCAAGCAAGGCGTCGAGGTACACCTCATCTGCGCCACGCGCGGTGAGGTGGGCAACATCCCAGAATCTATGGTGGGAAAAGAAGGATCCGTCGCAGAATTGAGGGAAGCGGAATTACGCTGTGCAGCCTTTCACCTAGGTCTATCTGGAGTACATTTCCTGGATTACCGTGATTCCGGTATGCCAGGTACCGAGGACAATCATCATCCCCGCGCATTGGTTGCAGCACCTCTTGAGGAGGTTGCCGCCAAGATCGTCCATTACATCCGGTTGATTAGGCCGCATGTGATCATCACATTCGATCCTGATGGTGGGTATGGTCATCCCGATCACATCGCCGTGAATCGCGCAACTGTGGAGGCATTCGATGCCGCCAGCGATCCTAATCGGTTTACCGATGACCTCCCTCCGTACCAGGCACAGAAACTTTATTTTGCCGCATTCCCGCATACCCTTCTGCGGCTACTCATCCGGATTTTGCCTATCCTCCGGCAAGACCCCGAACGATTTGGACGCAACAAAGATATCAATCTCATCGAGATTGCAGGATCGGAATATCCTATCCACGCGAGGATCAACGTTAGCTCAGTGGCCAAGATTAAAGAACGAGCTGCTGCCTGTCATGCCAGCCAACTCGACGGTGGCATCGCCCGTCACGGCCTAATGGGATGGTTCTTCAGGTTGATTAGCCGACATGAGACATTTATGCGCGCTCATCCTCCTGCGCCAGCAACACTCCGGGAGGCGGATCTCTTTACCAATGTACGTCTCTCCTCCACTCAAATGGAGATCTCACCCAGTGCCCCCACCCACACTACTACGATTGAACAGCGTTCTTAAGATATCCCATAAACCGTGCACTCAAAACACAGATCATGGTAGCATTGGGCAGCTACGATGAACTCAATGCATTTAAGAAAGGATCATTAATCATATGAAGTTTGCCGCCTCGAAGAATCATGCGAACCTAGATCAATTCGACCTCCCTCGTCGCCTGCGACGCCTTTCAAATTTGGCATACAACTTATGGTGGACATGGAATGGCGAGGCTGCACGGTTATTCCGGCTTCTCGATCTCGATTTGTGGGAACAAGTCGATCACAATCCAGTGCGCTTTCTCCGGAGCGTATCAACAGAACGTCTGACGACCGCCATCCATGATCGCTATTTTCTGGATATGTACGACCGCGTGATCCAAGAATTCGATGAGTACATGGATTCTGGTGTTGAGAGTTGGTTTACACGAACTTATCCCGATCGTGTTAACTCTCCCATCGCATACTTTTCCACAGAGTTCGGTCTGCACGAAACACTCCCATTTTACGCAGGAGGCCTCGGTGTTCTTTCAGGTGACCACCTCAAGGAGTCGAGTGACCTGGGTTTACCACTCATTGCAATTGGTTTCCTTTACACGGAAGGGTATTTCAAGCAACGGATCACCGAAGATGGCTGGCAGGAGGCACTATACACTTCACTTGCCTTTTCCGACCTCCCAGTGCATGCAGTTCTTGATGATGATGATGAACCGGTGATGATCGACGTGGATCTTGCTGGTCGAAAGGTCTTCGCTCGCCTCTGGCGGGTTCAAGTGGGTCGGGTGCCCCTTTTTTTGCTGGATAGCAACGTCGATATTAATCAACCGGCGGACCGTAACCTTACCGCTCGCCTGTATACCAGCGATCTCGATCTGCGAATCTCTCAGGAGATCGTACTGGGCATCGGGGGCGTCCGTGCATTGAGGAAGCTGGGATACAATCCCGTTATCTGGCACATGAATGAAGGACATTCCGCATTCATCACACTCGAACGTCTGCGTGAGCAGGTAGCGGCAGGACATAGTTTTGAGGAGGCGCGCGAAGAGATTCGGGCCACTACGGCATTCACAACTCATACGCCAGTTGCAGCTGGACATGATGAATTTCCACTCTGGTTGATCGATAAATATTTCAGCAACTTCTGGCCCGAACTCGATCTGGACCGAGAATCTTTCATTGACCTCGCTCAGCACAAACATCCATGGGGTGAGGTATTCAGTATGGCCATCCTCGCAATCCGCATGTCCTCTCGTCTAAACGGCGTTTCTGAATTGCATGGAAGGGTTGCAAGGCAAATGTGGTCATTCCTCTGGCATGAAAAGTCAGAGGATGAGGTTCCTATAACTCACATCACCAATGGCATCCATACAGGAACCTGGCTTGCGAGACGTTTAAAGAACCTTTATGACCGTTATCTCGAACCGGACTGGCTCGAGCGCATTGATCATCCTGAGGCCTGGCAAGGAATTGAGCGGATTCCCGACGCTGAGTTGTGGCGTGTCCGTCGACAACTAAAGCGGAAGCTGGTCGCCTACATGCGGGAGCGCGCTCGCATACCCTGGTCCCAGGATAAAATCCGCCCTGTTCAGGTAATCGGCAGTGGGGTACTCCTCGATCCCTATGCACTCACTATTGGTTTTGCTCGACGATTTGCAACCTACAAACGCGCCCACCTCTTGCTCACAGATCCCGAGCGTTTGTTGGAGGTCATCAATAATCCAGGGCAGCCGGTTCAGGTAATTTTCGCAGGAAAAGCGCATCCTGCTGATGAGCCCGGTAAACGCCTCATCCAGGAGGTATACAACGCTGTCAAAGGAGCTTCATTCGCAGGAAGGCTGGTCTTTCTAGAAGACTACGATATCAACCTGGCTCGCTATCTAGTTCAGGGCGTTGATGTCTGGTTGAATAATCCTCGACGACCAAAAGAAGCCTCTGGCACATCTGGTCAGAAGGCAGCGCTCAATGGTGTCCTCAATCTCTCCATTCTGGATGGTTGGTGGCGAGAGGGATATAACGGACGGAATGGCTGGGCGATCGGAGAAGATCGCGATTGGGAGGATGTAGAAGGCAGTGACGAAGCCGATGCCGAGAGTCTGTATCGAATGCTCGAGGAAGAGGTCGTCCCACTCTATTACGAACGCTCTGCCGATAATCTCCCCTACGAGTGGCTGGGTTGGATGAAGGAATCTATCATCTCCCTTGCTCCCCAATTCAGTATGCGGCGAATGGTGAAAGAATATGTCCGCGAAATCTATTACCAATCGACACCAGAACCCAGCAAAGTATGACGTACAATGCTCAACCTTGTTGCAATCCCTGAAGCCATCCTACCGTTGATCATCTTTTGCCTCCGAGTGACTGATATGTCACTGGACACGCTGCGGGTTCTCTTTGTGATCCGTGGTCGTCGGGCTCCTGTGTGGGTATTAGGCTTCCTCCAGTCCTTCATTTGGGTGGTGGCTATCTCCAGTGTATTGACGAATCTGGATAACCTCTGGAACCTCTTCGCATACGCTGCGGGTTTCGCCACCGGCACAGTCGTTGGCATTACCATCGAAGAGTTCTTGGCCATTGGACACGCCCACGTGCGTACGATCAGTTCGCGCAGGGGCAGTGCAATCGCAGAAGCCATTCGTGCATCGGGTTATGCAGCGACGGAAGTGGCAGGGCGCGGAAAAGATGGAACCGTGACAATCATCAGCTGCAGCGTACGCCGCAAGCACATATCCAAGGTGCAGAAAGAAATCTATCGTGTTGATCCAGAAGCCTTTGTCACTGTAGAAGAAATCCGCCCATTGCATCGTGGATTCTGGCGCGCATAAGTGATGATCCCACCCATTGCCGTACACACCTACGACATCCTCGTGCTGCTGGCTTTCGCCTCAGGTTGGCTAGGCATTTTGCCAGTCGCGGATTTTGGGATCTCCTGGGATCAGGTACCTCGTGGGCTACTTCCAATTCTCATCTTTCTCTTCCGCTCATTCGACCTCACTCTCGCAACCTTGCGCATGCTTTCAGTCATCAACGGTCGTCCTGCTCTCGCATGGTTCTTGGGTTTCTTCCAGGCGATGATCTTTGTGCTAGTGATCGTCGGTCTATTAGGCAACCTCCAGGATCCAATCAACCTAATTGCATACGCAACTGGTGTTTCAACAGGATACGTTCTTGCAATAACAATTGAATCGAGGGTGGCCCCCGGACACAGCCTGCTCAGGATCGTCAGCCCCAATCGTGGGTATGCCATCGTCGAAGCCCTTCGAGAGCTCGGTCGTGGCGTCACGGAAATTCCAGCGAGGGGCAAGGATGGCACCGTTAGTCAGATTTATTGTTTCGTGCCCCGACGTGAAGTCAACGCAACACGAGATATCATCCTGCAAGTCGATCCAGCGGTCTTCCTGACCGTTGAAAACGTCCGCCAGTTACGAGGCGGTTGGCGCGCCTAGCAATAGTTTGCGCGTTGTTTTTGCTATAGGTATAATCCCAAGGCTTATTGAAAGGACAGGTGTCAAGACTCCCATGGCGCTTAAGGGCAATCTACGCGACTTCAGCGTCACCCAACTATTAAACCTGATCAACCTTGCCCGAAAAACCGGTACGTTGACAATCGAAGGGCCTACTGAAGCTGCTTGGGTTTCCTTCCGTGATGGGAAGTTGATCTACGCTCAGTTGGGAAATGAAGACGGAACACTGAATGGTATCCTCCTTCGGGCGGGTCTCGTCACTGCGCGTCAAGCTCGGGCAATACGTACCCATGCATCCGACAAGAATGACAAGGAATTAGGCCTCCTCCTGATAAAC
>JABAOH010063116.1_pt5 | contig 42909 bp, 35 predicted proteins | sample 7062181 | NCBI WGS metagenome assembly JABAOH01 (sample SAMN14538630, study PRJNA623070) | marine sediment metagenome | biome: marine biome [ENVO:00000428]; feature: marine pelagic biome [ENVO:01000023]; material: deep marine sediment [ENVO:00002113]; isolation source: pool of 5 deep marine... | reverse complement strand
GTCAACTACGCCCAGACGCTGAAGGGCCTTCAGATTGGGTTGGTGAACATAATCAGGGAGGACGGGTTGTTCCCGGTCTTTCCGATCTTCAACGTCGGTAAGAAAAAGTAAACGTTCGCCCCGGGGTGGGCCGCGTCAGCCGGCCCGTTCCACGGCAACTGTGCGTTGCAAGCCCGCCTCGGCCCGCCCGCGCCAGGGCGCGATCTCGGGACCGCCGTGCTGCCAATATCGGAAGGCGCGACGATACTGGCGGGCCGCTTCTGCCAGGTCGCCCCGGTTCTCGGCCAGCTCGCCCAGCTCGTAGGACGCGCGAGCGGTAAGAAAGCCCATCCAGCTAGTGGGCGGGACCAGGGAGCGCAGGACCGCGGTCGCGCTATCGGGCATGTCGTTCGCCCTGTAGAGGAGGGCGAGGTGAAAGCGCATCTGAGGTTCCGCGACTGCCTCCCAATCGTTCTCGGTGTGGATCGACCAGAGCTGGAACGCCGTTCGCGCGCTTTCGAGGGCGCTTTCCAGGTCTCCGCGTCTCACCGCCAGACGCGCTTCCAGGTCGGCTCGTAGGCCGCCACGGTAATCGAGCGGTGTTCCGCCTTCTGGGAAGGTGGCGATGGTCTCGTGCCAGCGCCGCGTCACCGCCGTGTCACCGAACGAGGCGTTATAAGCGGCCACCAGCCAAGCCGTCCACCAGACCGGCCGTGTCTCCCAGTAAGCCAGAGCCGAATCCGGAGTGACGTACTCGGCCAGCCAATCAACGGCGTGCTCAGCCACATCGGGCTCTCCTACGCCAGCCAAAGCCGCAGCGGCCTGAAACCGATAGAGGTGTTTATAGAGCTCGCCGACGTGGTAGTCACCGGCCTGCACGGCCTCGTCCAATTCCACCAGCCTGCCCTCGGTCAACAGAAGGCGTGCCCCCTCTGCCGTCGCCATCCACTGTGGGTCGCCGGGCTCGGTGGTTTCGCGCAGCCGGCGTAGCAGCACCTCCGCCCGCGCGGGCTGCAGACTCCGCAGATATCTCACCGGCGTGAGCCATTCCCGCGGGGTCGCAGCGGCAATCTGCTCCGCGATCGCCGGGAAGGCGCTGTCGCTGGCCAGCACGGCCTGCAGACCGAGGAGAGCTCCGCGGATCAGGACGTTCATCGTATCCACGGCGCGCAGGCGGCTCATCTGCAGGCGCATATCCTCCGGGTCCTCGATACTGACGGCGAGGTAGGCACGACGGACGAGCCCCGGCACGTGGGTGGAGTCGAGCTGTACCACCCGCTCGGCCGCCTCGAGCATGTCACTCTCATCGGCGCCGTACTGCCACCCATAGACCATATCGTAATAGCCGCGGCTGTCCCAGGCGGCAAAGTCGGTGCTGTCGATCTCGAGGATTCTTCGTGTCGCCCGTCCGGCCGTCGCGCCGTCGGTGCGGACAGACGCGAGCATCGCCTCAGCTCGCAGGCGGTTGCGCTCGCTGAGTGAGTCGCTGTGCGCCACCGCGCGCTCGGCCAGCTCCATCAAGCCGGTATAGAACTCGCCACGCATGAACATCTGCCAAGACTTGATCCCGGTCGCCTCGACCATTGCGAGGGCGAACGTCGAGTCGAGGGCGAGGGCACGATCGATGGCCGCGCTGGCCGAGTCCACCATCCCGCGCCGCATCGCCGCCTTGGCATCGAGGTAGGCTTTTAGCGCATCGGCCGAGCGGGTGGCGTACCGGTCCAGGTCGGGGACGTTGGGCGCGTTCCCGCGACCCCAGAGTCGGGTGATGACCTCCACCGCAAGCCGTTGCACGACATCGGACAGGTGCGCCGGGTCGCCTGTGTGAGCGAACGCGTACAGCGGTTCCAGGTTGCCGACATCGTAAACCCGAACGTTGAGCCCCAGCGAATCGCCGGCGCTTACCACCGAGCCCAACAAGAAGTGACGCGCGCCGGCCTGTAAGGCCAGACGGTTGGCCTGGTCGGGGTCGGGGCTCTGCGCCCGCAACGTTCTCTCCGGTCGCAGGCTGCGCCACAGCGACCAGGGGTCGGCGATGCGGATGCCCTGAGTCCCGTCCAGAACGGTCGCCAGCAGATCGGCCACGCCCTCCGAAAGGTCTTCCACCGCACCGCCCGTGGCCCGAAAAGGAAAGACGGCCAACCCGAGTCGGTCATCCGCCAGGCGGCCGCCGCCGGTTATGCGGCGCCCGGCCAGATACCCGCCGGTCGCCGCGAGCACCGCGACCAGCGCCACGGCGACGATCCCGCGCGCCCGCGACATCTCCCTTCTGGGCACCGGCGCGCCAGCTACGATCGGCCCGGTTCGGCGCAAGCCTTCGGGGGTCAGATCAAATGCCCAGGCGAGGATCACCGAGAGCGGCAGGCCGGCGAGGGCAAAGATGACCACGGCGGTGACGGTCCAGTCGGGCAAGTGTAGCGCCGGCAGAACGGTCGCCGAGACTTCGACGACGACCCAGGCCGCGGCACCGTAAACGGCTACGGCCCGAATGACGCCCCGCCGCTTCAGCTCGGACAAGAAGTGGGTGAGATTGGAAGGAGATGACCCCATGCGCTGTCGGAATTGGCCCGCGCGGCGGTGGTCAACGGGCGCTGGTTCGATGCGCAAGATGGGTGGTGCAGCAGCTGGGAAGCAAGTGGGGTCCCTCGCCTGCCACACGTGAACGAGGCGCCGGCCCCGTGAGCTCCGGACCGCGGGCAGCGGCCGATCGGAACGCGAGCAGCCCGCGGCGCCGACCGCGCCGCAGCGGGCGCTGGCCGGTCTGCCCTTGACGGCGCGGCTGAACGGGCCCGATCATTGGCTTCAACCAGTGACTCGGAGAGTGGCTTACTGGATAGCAGACAACGCCCCGACTCAGGCTTCTGTGCAAGCGACCTCCCAGCCGCATCAGACGATCGATGAGCTTCTGCTGCCATTGCTCGGGCCGGCATACAACATGGCGCTGCGCCTGACGCGTGACAGCGCCGACGCCGAAGATCTGCTCCAAGAGGCGGCCGCGCGTTCTTGCCAGGCCTTTCACCAGTTTCGGCCAGGAACGAATTTTCGCGCCTGGTTCTATAAGATCCTCGTCAACTGCTTTTACGGGCGAGCTCGGCGTGATCGGCGTCGCGGCCATTCGCTGAGCATCGACGACACACCCGAGCTTTACCTTTACGCGCGAACGGTAGAGCTTGGCCTGCAAGAGCGCGAATCCGATCCCGCCGCAGCTACGACAACACGGAGGGCATGCTCATCGTCCTCCTGCCGGGCCTCGACGTGAAAGTCAGCGCCGGCATCCTCGTGGCCGAGAACAAGGTCAAGGAGAACAACCGGGCGAACTTCGCCGAGCCTGGCGAGCTGGCCGGCTTGCCGCCGGAGGCCTTCGCCGACATCGATCCCGACCCGGATGGTGTAGAGGTGACGAACAACAGGGTCACCGGGAACGCGGCGCGTCGCCGCCGCCGCTGCCGGTTCCCCTGCCCGGCGTCGATTTGCTCTGGGATGGTTCCGGCAGTGATAACTGCTGGAGCGGAAACACGTTCGCCGCGAGCTTCCCAGCGACGCTGCCGGCCTGCGGCTGACCGCTGGCGCGGAGGCCGCGGCCGCGCCGTCAGAAGGCCGCGCCGAGTGGCTCCACGGCGCGCACGCGGCGGAGACCCTCGCGCGCGCGTTCGAGCCAGGCGTCGACCACCCTGGGCTCACCGCGCTCCCAAAGTCGTGTCGCGGTCAGATAGTAGCTTAATGCTTCCTCGCGCCGGCCGTTCGCCTCCTCGATGCGGCCGAGCTCGAAGCTCGCGCGTGCGGTGTAGAATCCGGTCCAAGTGTACGGCGGAGTGAAGGAGCGGAAGAGCCAGGCCGCGCGTTCCGTGGCGCCCTGCGCCAGCAGTATCTCGGCGAGGTGAAACCGCATTGCCAGCTCGGGGTCGCTCTCGCCGGCATAATTGGAGTGGATCGTCCAGAGTTCGTAGGCCTCCTGCGCCTCGCGCTCCGCCGTCTCCCAGTCGCCACGCCGCACGGCGAGCCGTGCTTCGACATCGGCGCTGAGCGAGCCTGTCCAATCCCGCCACGTGTTGCCCTGCGGAAGATCTTGCAGCGCCCGTTGCCAGACCCGCGCTTCGGCCGTGTCTCCGAAGGTTGCCAGGTAGGCTGCCACCGACCAACCGGTCGCTCGAACCGCCGGCTTCAGGTCCAGGTAAGCCTTGAGCGACTCAGCGGGGGCGTAGCGTGCCAACTCCTCCGCGCTGCGGGCGGTCGCCTCGGCCTCCCCCAGACCGGCCAGCTGGGAAGCGATGAAGAAGCGATTGACCACTGGGCGGACGCGCTCCAGCTCGCCGGCTTTGACCAGCGAGTCGACGGTCGCCAGGCGGCCTTCGGCGAGCCAGAGCTGGGCGCGCGCTCCCGACCCCACCCGCTGGTGGAACGTCGGCATCGAGTCGTTCATCAGCTCGGCGCAAAAGCCCTCGGCGAGCTCGGGGTTTAGCGCGCGCAGGTCGCGTAGAACGGTCGTCACCACGGGGACCGACTGTACCGCCAGGGCCCGTAGAATCGAGTCGCGCACGCCGGACGCGGCCTGCAGCGCCCGTAACGCGCCGACTCTGCCTCGAACCGCTGGGCTGCTGTCCCTGGCCGCGAGGCGTTCGAAGATTTGTCCGGCGCTCGCAGAGTCGCCGCTCCCCAGCGCCAGCCAGGCCCGTTGCAAGTCGGCGCCGACGATGCCGGAGTCGGCCCTCAGGACGCGCTCGTAGGCGGCCACGATGTCCTCCCGGCCCTTCTTGAGCTGCCAGCCGTCGCGCAGGTAGGTGAAGGCAAGGGAGTTCAGCGCATCGATGTCGAGCGAGTCGATCCCGAGGATGCGCTCGAAGAGAAACGCGGCCCTGGCACCGTCGGTGTCGTCCAGCGCCAGGTTCGCCTCCACCCGCAGCCGGTTGCGCGGAGTCAGGCGGTCGCGATACCTCATGGCGCGCTCGATGATCTCGCGCAGGCCGATGTAGGGCTCAGCGTTCTGGAACAGAACCCAGGAGCGAATGCCGAAGTGCTCCAGGTGAGCCAATGCGAAGGTCGAGTCGAGGGCGACGGCACGTTCGATGGCAGCGAGGGCGGACTGCGGGAGACCGCGTCGCACCAGGCTCTTTGCCTCGAGGTACGCTTTCAGTGCGTCGGCGTTCGAGGTGGCGTAGCGCTCGATCTCCGGCACGGTGGGCAGCTGCTCGCGCTCCCAGACCTGTGCCAGCAGCTCGATAGCCGTACGGTGCACCACCGCGGCCAGGCTGTCCCGGTGGCCGTTTGTGGTGAGAGAAGCCAGCACCTCACCAGTCTCCGTTTCGTGGACCCGGGCGGTGACGTCGAGTCGCGATCCCGATGGGAGTACGCTCCCCGTGACAAAACGCTTGGCCCCTGCCTGCCGACTCAGCGCGATCGCCTCTTCCAGATCGGGATCACGCGCGGGCTCGCTCCGCTTTGGGCGAAGCTTCTGCCAGAGGCTAGACGGGTCCGCCACCCTGACGCCCGGCGTCCCGTCCAGCGTGACGATGAGGAGGTCCGCGATCCCCTCGCCGTAGCCGCCGGCGTCCGCGCCGGCCGCGCGGAAGGGGAAGACCAGTACGGAGACGCGTGCGTCCGGCGCCACGGTCTCGTGGCTCGCCGCCCAGGCGCTCCACAGCAGGAAAAAGAAGCCCGAGAAGAGCAGCGTGGAGCCGGCGCCGACCAGCAGGACCGCACGGCCGCCCACCGGCCGGTAGCTCCGGGTCAGTGCCGACTCGAGGACGTCCGGCACGCCGGGCACGTCGCCGATGTCCGCGCCGCCCGACTTCTCCAGGGCCCGGGCCGTGAGCTCGTACCAGTGGGCCAGCGGAGCGGCGAAAATGGCGCCGAGGCCGAGAAGCGCGGCCGTGGCGCGCACGACCAGGACCGGCAGGTTGAAGGTATCGACGGTGAGGCCCACGGCCTCGTAGAGAATCCAGGCGGCGCCCAGGTAGAGGACGAGCCATTCCACCTCGCGACGACGGCGCAGTCGATCGAGAGCGCGGACGATGCGGACGGCTAGGGGCTCGTTGGTACGTGGCATCCTGCGGCCTGCGCTACGAGGGCTTAAGGAACAACTGTAGCGCACCGGTCGGGGCCGATACGGTCGTCAATAAGAGCATAGCGACGGATCGCGCTCGAGCGCACGAATCAACATAGGGCCTGAGCGGGACGGCGCCAGCCGGGGGGGCCGAGCCCCGTCTCCTTGCCAGTTTTCAAGCGTCGAAGCGTATTGCGGCATGGCCGGCCGAGCAGGTGTGTCACAGGTGAGGAGGAGCAGAATGGTTCGAGGTCGTGGCGTCTCCCGTTGGCATCATTCCCGACCTGGCCCTCTTACAGCTCAAGCTCTTCCTCGACGGCCTAATCGACGTCACCTTGGCGCCGCTGGCGATCGCGGCCGCGACCATCGATCTGCTCTTCGGTGGCGAGCGGCGGGGGCGCCTTTTCTATGCCGTCCTGCGCTTGGGTGAGCGGGCCGACCTGTGGCTCAACCGTTATGGCGCGTCGCGACGGGCCGACGCGGACGGCCTGTTGGGCGGGAGCCGGGCCGGCAGCGACTCCCTGCTCGGCATATTGGAGATGCGGCTGCGGGGCGGCGACGAGCCCCGGAGGAGGCGCCGCCGCTGAGCGCCGCCGGCTCGGTCGGAGATCGCTCGGCCGCCCCTTGCAGGTGGCCCCGATTGACGCCGCTGCCGCCGGCCCGTATTGCAATTCGCCCGGGCGGCGGTGGTCAACGGGTTGGGGTTCGCTGCGCAAGATCGGTCATCCAGCGGCTGTGAAGCAAGTGCGCGCAATGCGGCGTGGTGAAGCTCGGCCAGCGGCAGCGAGCATCCGACCAGCGAGTCGCCATCGACCTCGGCGATGATGGCTTCGGTCTAACGCCGTGTTACGCGAGTCCTTGCGTTTCCAAGAGACCTCGTTCAGGAGCAGCCGACGCGGCCTGTAACTCAACCGGCCGCGGCGACTTACGCTCCTTTTCAAGGCGCGCCGCCCCGATCGCCGAGGCTGATCCTGCGCGGTATTCGTCAGTCCACGAACACCCAGAGAAGTTCTCGGCTGTGCTTATCCAGCGAGCCCGGCTCGGCGACCCGATACAGGTCGCCGGCCACGTCGCGTATCAGGATGCCGCCGCCCGGAATTCGTCGCGGCCAATCATCTAGTCGCGTTTGAAACGAGCGAGGCCCTTGACGCGTCTCGACCCTCCAGTCGCGGATCTCGACTTCCTCATCGATTCTCTGGATGCGAACGATTTCCAGCACGAGACCGGCCTCGGCGAGCGAACTTTCGAGCGCCCGGCGCGAATCAGTATCCAGTTCGCGCAGGTCGCGAACCAGCGCGAACTCGTTCTCATCCTGATCGCGGAGCGAGATGAAGCGGCAGGGCTCCGACCACGGAAAACACCGCCGTACCCACACCGCGCAGCCCTCGGACTCTCGCTCGGCGTAGAGGCGGCCGTCCCCCAGACGACGGAGTACGAGCTCGCCGCCTCGAGAATCGGCTATCCCATCGCGTGCCCGCTGCAGCGTGTTAAGCGTCGTGCTCATCTCAATCTTCCTTGTGCTCTTACCCTCTGGCCCTCTCCGAGCTGTTCTTCTCAAACGCCAGAGGGTCGTCATGCGGCTCATTGCAGCTGGCGCTGCAGCCGGTACAGCTTGCAATAGATCCCGTCGGGCTTCGCCAGCAGCTCGGCGTGAGTACCCGCCTCGGCTAGCCGGCCGTCCTTCATCACAAACAACCGTTCCGCACGCCGCAACGTCGAGAGTCGATGCGCGATGGCGAAGGTCGTGCGACCCGCCACCAGCCGATCCAACGCCTCCTGGATCTTCCGCTCAGTCTCCGTATCCACGCTGCTCGTCGCCTCATCCAGAATCAGAATGCGCGGGTCGTGGAGAATCGCCCGCGCGATGGAGATGCGCTGGCGCTCTCCGCCCGACAGCGTGAGCCCCCGCTCGCCCACCAGCGTGTCGTACCCATGGGCAAGACGGCAGATGAAGTCGTGAGCGTTGGCCGCCCGCGCCGCGTCGATCACCGACTCGAGTGACGCCTCGGGGTGCCCGTAGCGGATGTTGTCCAGGACCGTTCCTAGGAAGAGGTACGGGTCCTGAAGCACCATGCCGACCTGTCGGCGGTAATGACCGGTATCGAGCTGGCGTATGTCTACACCGTCGACCCGCACCACGCCGCCGGTGGGGTCGTAAAAGCGGGCGAGCAGGTTCACGACCGTGGTCTTCCCACCGCCCGACGGACCCACGAGCCCCACCATCTCGCCGGGCTCCACATCGAAGCTCACACCGCGCAGCACCTGGCGAACGCCGTCGTATGCGAAGCTCACATTCTCGAACGAGACGCCGCCGCGTACCGGCTCGAGTCGCACCGGTTGCGCCACGTCCACCACATCCGGCTCCGTGTCCAGAACCTCGAACACTCGGTGTGCCGAGCTCGTCGCCCGATTCAGCGTCCGAGCCATCTGCCCGATCACCTCCATCGGCGCGATGAACATCGTCGTGTAAAGCAGGAACGACACGAAGGTCCCCGCCGACAGCGACAGCGAGCCGCCATCGCCACCCAGCAAGCGCGGCAGAGCGAGGGCCCACACCAGCACCGTGGTCGCGTGCACGGCGAGCATCAACGCCGGCCAGAACGCCGTCCAATGCCGGTGGATACGGTTGAACTCGTCCGTGACATCGATGTTGCGCGCTCCAAATCGCCTCTTCTCGCGCTCTTCCTGATTGAACGCTTTGACCACCCGAATACCCGGGATCGTATCCGACAGCACCTCGCTCACCCGCGACCACTTTCGCCATGAGCGCAGGAAGAGTCGATTGATCCGCTCGCCGTGCATATAGATCGCCCAGCAGAAGAGCGGAACCGGCACTGTCATCACCAGCCCCAGCCTCCAGTCGAGCGCAATCAACACCGCGCCGAGTCCGGCCAACATGATCAACGACAGCGACACGTCGACCACCCCGAAGGCCAGGAACTCCCAGAGCCGGTCGGTGTCCGAGCTCATCCGCGTGATCAGGCTTCCGGTCTTGTGGCGCGAGTAGAAGCTCAGGCTGAGCCGCTGCAGATGCTCGTACAAAGCCGTACGCAGATCGCGGGCAACCCACTCACCCACAATCGACATCTTGCGAAGTCGTACGACGGCCGCCGCCTGCATGATCAGGTACACGACGGCCATGGCCGTGACCGCCAGCCAGGCGATGCCGCTTCCCTCGCCCAGCGACAGCGTGCCGTCTTGGACGGGCCGAACCACTCGATCGATGAGGTACCCGGCCAGGAACGGGGGGACCAGGCTGACCAGCGTGATCAGCGTCGCGGCCGAGAGACCCAGCACCAGCTCGCGGCGATACGGCAGCAGGTACGAGAGCAGCCGCCGCAGCACCGCCACCTGCTGACTGGCCACCAGCGCCTGCGCCTCGCGGATCGGGCCCGCCACACTCTCGGCGTACATCACGTCCGCGTCGCCCGCTTCCACCACCCGGCCCGCCGCACCCTCCTGCAGAACGAACTTGATGTTCTCCATCGCGCGGCGCTGACGATGCGTATAGCGAACCGCCGCCAGGGCCGGCTGGTCGGGCTCTCCCAGCAAGACGAGGGAGAAGCTGCTCAGGCCAGGCACCTCACGAACGGCGCGGATCCGCGACCGGGGCATCGTGCGGATGTCCCAATCCCCACGCGCTTCCGTGACGCGCGCCACGGCAAGCTGTCGGCGCCCCAGAGCCACCCAAGTCTCACGAAGCCGCAACGAGGCGTCGAGGTCCGCCAGCGCGTAGAGCAGCACCGGCTCGCCGTTCCACTCAGCCTCGATTCGCTGCCGCAGCTCGAGCGGCAGCCGGTCGGGCTGGTCGGTGTAGCGGGCGATGATGCCCTGGTCTATCTGGCGCTGGTGGCCCGTCATCGTCGCGATCCATTGGTGCGTGAAAAACAAAACGGCCCTCGGGGTGCTCGGAGGTGCACCCGGAAGGCCAGATCACAACGATGGAATCGAGCTAGCTCAGGTCAGGGTTCGCCTCCTCGCATCGGCGCGTCGGCGCCGTCGGAGATTCCGCCGCCCGGAATGGGCACACGGGTCCCCCGAAACGCCGCCCACCGCCGGGGCGTCTGTCGGATGAGCGGGAAGCAACTTTTCATCGCTGGTTCGACTCCAACCTCCAATGACCTGATTGCGCGGCCCCAAATTACTAACCGCTCGAGATCCGGTCAACCCCGCCGTCGCGATAACCGGCTGCAGCTCGCCGTGGAGACCTCAATACCCAACGGCACCGCCACCGATCCTCCACAGCGGCTCGGCGTTGCTCGGCTCGATGTTGAACAGTTCGTAGAGCGCCGGGATCTCTACGAACATCAGGACCACGAATAGGACCGTGCAGATGACCGCGTAGACCAGGAAGCCACGCACCCGATACAGTTTCTCGGGATGCTGCGCCGGCCAGCGCGAAATACGGGTTGATCAGGAAGGCCAGGCCAAGCCCGACGGCGCCGAGAACGATTTACTCGACCAGCGCGGCAACGGGACGGATCATGCCGGCGGCGGCGAGACGCAACCGCTTCAGGGGGTGGCGCCGATCGCCGGGCGCATCGATCAACTCGTTCGAGACGTAGTTGCTCGAGGCGATGACGTTGGCGGCGAGCACGGCGAGCACCAGAGTGGGAAGGCTTCCCCAGGTCCAGAGCGACGGACGATAAAAGAGCGCCAGCACGACCCCGAGCCCCATGAAGGCGCTCTTGAACCAGTGATCGACGCGAGCGATTTGAACGTAAGGGCGTCGCAAGCCTCGACCTTTGGGATGCTGTTGGACAAACGGCTAGAGCGAGCGGAGGGTTCTGGGCGGGTCGGCCTCGGGGAGGCGACTCAAAGCAAAAAGCCACAGCTCTAACGCTCCACAGACTCGGGACGGTGTCGATACTGCCGTGGCTAACCGCTGACGCAACACCACTTCAGCGAAAAACACTGATTACTGTATCGGTACCTGAGCCAGCCGCTCACGCGCCGCCTGAAAAACAGCAACTCTCCGGATTCCTTCCTCGCCTGTCCCGGCGTTCCACCACGCCACTAGCCCTACCTATTGACTTCTTATCTCGCGGAATACATTATCCTTCCGTCATCCACAGGGTGGCTAATGCGTGTTTGATTCTCGGGGAGCGATGCTCCCCCTATACATTTTCGGCCCGTTTGCACACGGAGGAAGCCTCGCGCTTCCTTTTCTCTTTGGAACCTGCCAGAGGCCGTCCGGCGCCACCCCGGCCAACCCTTTCCTCGCGTTTTGCCGGCCAAACGGCCGCGAATCTGACCCAGAAGTTCGTAGGGCCAAGCGCGTGCCGCCGAAGAGCTTCCGAGCTTCCCGGGGCTGCGCCCAAATCGGCAAGGATCGATCCAGGCTGGTTCCGTTCCGGCATTCCAATGTTCCCGGACCTCTCGGCCTCATCATGCGGGCACCTCCGCCCGCACCGCCCCTAACGTAAACAAGCCTCGGAGGCGGATTAGAGGCGGCCAGGCCGTCCGTTCCATACCGTTGTGGCTTTCAGACCGGCGCCATTCCGACGGGGCGGCAACGCCCGAACCGGATGGCAGGGCGCGTCCGAGGGAAAAATCCGGCGACAGGGAGAAGAGAATACGAACACGAGGCAGTCGGGTCTTCGTAATGATTCTGGCGGTTGTAATGGCACTTTGCGCGCTGAGCAGGCCCACGCCGCCGGCCGGTTCACGGAAGCCCGGGCAAAGGTCACGTCTGCGATCGACATGATCGACGAAGTCAAGCAGTCCCTGGAGGCCGCGCGTCCGCGTCGCGGGCGCCGTAGCTAGGTGGTCGAGTCATCGTCGGCGCGAGCTGCCCGCAACAGCCGGCTGCATCACTGGATCCTCGGCGGACTGCTGGCCGGGGGGCTCGTCGGCGTGGTCTGCAACGCCCTCTGGCGTGATTCCGCGGCGTTGCGGTGGGTCACCGACAACGTGGCTCAGCCCGTGGGGCAACTGTTCCTGCGGATGCTGTTCATGATCGTCGTGCCACTCGTGGTCACGTCGCTCGTGCTCGGCGTCGCAGGACTCGGCGATCTGAGGCGGCTCGGCCGCATCGGCGCGCGCACGCTCGCCTTCTTTCTTTTCACGACCGCTTTGGCGGCCACGCTCGGCCTCACCCTGGTGAACGTGGTTCGCCCCGGCGATGGTCTCGATCCCGAGGTGAGGGCGGGTCTACTCGCCGACTACGCGACGCCCGCGGCCGAGAAAATTCAGAGTGCGGAGACGAGCGGATTCGGCCCGCAGCTTTTGGTCGGCGTCGTCCCTCGCAACCCTGTCAAGGCGGCGGCCGACGGCGACATGCTGCCGTTGATCTTCTTTTCGCTCGTGTTCGGCGTGGCTCTCACCCGCATCCCGGCGAACACAGCCGCTCCCGTCTTGCGCCTGCTGGAAGGGATCGGTCAGGCTGTGATGGTCATCATCGGCTTCGCCATGAGAATGGCCCCCCTGGGCGTCGCCGCGCTGGTGTTCGTGGTGACGGCGCGTTTCGGTTTCGGCCTGCTCGAATCGCTGGGACTCTACGTGGCGATCGTGTTGGTGGGGTTGGCCATCCATCAGTTCGGGACCATTTCGCTGCTGGCCCACACCCTCTCCGGTGTCGGGCCGCGAGTGTTTTTCGGGCGGGCTCGGGCGCTGATGGTCACCGCGTTCTCGACCTCCAGCTCCAACGCGACGCTGCCGACGACCATGCGAACGGCCGAGCGCGAGTTCGGGGTCCCACGTGAGGTCAGCGGGTTCGTGCTGCCGCTGGGCGCCACGATGAACATGAATGGCACCGCCCTGTTCGAAGGCGTAACCGTGCTGTTCCTCGCCCAGGTCTTCGGCGTCTCGCTCGCGATTCACGAGCAGCTTTTGGTCCTGGCGATGACCGTCGTCACCGCCGTCGGCGCGGCGGGCGTGCCCAGCGGCTCGATTCCGCTGCTGGTCGTCGTGCTGACGCTGGTGGGTGTTCCAGGCGAGGCGATCGGACTGGTGCTCGGCGTCGACCGCCTGCTGGACATGGCGCGCACAGTACCCAACGTCACGGGCGATCTGCTCACTTCGCTCGTCGTCGCTCGACAAGAGGGATTCGCGGTGATGGAGCCCGTCCTACCGGCGGGTGCCGGCGCAGCGCCCGAGCCGCTTGTCGACGAGCCGCGACTTCCCGTCGCGAGCGGCGCGGCGGCTTCCGGGTTCGATGATGATATGGCTGGCTGATATCCGATACAGAAGAGAGGCCTAGGATGCGAATCTTCGCAAACGCGAACTATCAATTCATACCCCGACGTCGAGTCGCCTACGTCGTCTCGGCAGTGCTGATCGCTTTGGGGTTGAGCGCGATCGTGGTGAACAGCCTACGCGGGGTCGGCTGGCTGAACTATGGGATCGACTTTTCGGGTGGAGCGCTGGTTCAGGCGCGCTTCCACCAGCCGATGACCGTCGAGCAGGTTCGCGCGGCGCTGCGGGGGACGGCGGCGACCGAGATCGCACGCTTTCGCGAAGAGTCCGAGTTCATCATCCGGGCGCCGGTTCGCGAGGGCGAAGATATCGAGCGCCTGGCCAACACGATCGACTCCGCGCTCAGCAGCGCCTTTGGTGACGGAAGCTTCGAGGTCGTGCGAACCGAGCTGGTCGGCCCCAAGGTCGGCGCCGAACTCGAACGCAAGGCGACGATGGCCATCGGCCTCTCGTTTGTCCTCACGCTCATCTATCTGGCCTTCCGCTTCGAGACGCGCTTCGGATTGGCCGCGGTGCTCGCGACACTGCATGATATCCTGCTCACGCTGGGCTTCTTGGCGGCGCTTCGCGTGGAAATCGGCATCTCGACCGTGGCATCGATCCTCACCGTTCTCGGCTACTCACTGAACGACACCATCGTGGTCTTCGACCGGATCCGCGAGAACCTGCGGAAGACACCGCACGCGCACCGAAAAGAGGCAGAACTGGTCAACCGCTCGATCAACGAAACGCTGCCTCGGACCCTCTTGACGTCCGGCACGACCGTCGCCGTTCTGCTCCCGCTCCTCCTCTTCGGTGGCTCCGTCCTGCGGGACTTCGCCCTCGTTCTCACCGTCGGGATCGTTTTCGGGACTTACTCCTCGATCTTCGTGGCCTCACCCGCGCTCCTTGTGCTCCGGCATTGGCTCCAGCCCCGGCAACGCACGGCCGGGGCGCCCTCCGTGACCACGCCTGGTCCGACCCGACCCGCGTCCGCGCACGGCAAGAAGAGGGTCGCGTAACCTGAGGACGCCACCGGCACACCGGCACACCGACACACCCGGCGATGAGCCCCAGAGAGCGATGGGGGACTCGAATCGGCCTCGTCCTGGCCATGGCCGGGAACGCGGTCGGCCTCGGCAACTTCCTCCGCTTCCCGGCTCAGGTCGCGCAAAACGGAGGCGGGGTCTTCCTGCTGCCTTACTTCATCGCGTTTCTGTTGATGGGCCTGCCGCTTCTCTGGGTGGAGTGGGCGATCGGACGCTTCGGCGGCCGCTACGGCGAGCACTCCGCGCCGGGAATGTTCGATCGTCTGGGCCGCTATCCCTGGCTCAAGTACGTCGGCGTGTTCGGCCTGTTCACCAACCTCACCGTGGCGGCTTACTACTGCTACCTCGAGTCCTGGACGCTGGCCTACGTCTGGCACTCGGTGGTGGGGACGTTTGGAAGCGTCGATCCCGCGCAGTTCTTCTCGCGTTACCTCGGCGCAGAAGCCGGCTCGATCTTCGCGCTCCCTTTGGGGGCGCTGTTCTTCTTTACCGCCACGCTGGCGCTCAACACGTTCATCCTTTCCCGCGGACTGGTCAGAGGCATCGAGCTCGTGGCGAAGATCGCCATGCCTCTGCTCATCATCTTCGCCGTCGTGCTGGCCATACGCGGCTTGAGCCTGACTCCCAGCGATCCCGGCGTTGTCGAAAGCCCGCTCAGGGGTCTCGACTTCATCTGGAACCCCGAGCTTTCGGGTCTATTGAGCCCCACCACATGGATGGCCGCCGCCGGGCAGGTGTTTTTCACGCTATCCGTGGGTATGGGATCGATTCACTGCTACGCCTCTTACCTGAGAGAGAAACAGGACATCGCCCTGAACGCCGCCACAGCCGGCTGGATGAACGAATTCGTCGAGGTCGTGCTCGGCGGTTCGATCATGATCCCGATTGCCACCGCCTACCTCGGGCTGGCTGCGGTGCAGGCGGCCACGGCGACCGGCAGCGGCTTCGGCCTGGGCTTCCTCACGCTGCCTACTTTGTTCAACAACTGGGGCTGGTTCGCGCCGGTCGCGGGCGCCATGTGGTTCGGCCTTCTGTTCTTCGCGGGGATCACCTCGTCGCTGGCGATGGGACAGCCGATCCTCGCCTTCCTGGAGGACAAGTTCGACATGTCGCGCGGGCGGGCGGCGCTGGCCTTCGGCTTCGCCGCATTCTCGTTGGGCTTCGTCTGCGTCTGGCTCTACCCCGGCGGCGCCTTCGACGAGTTCGACTTCTGGAGCGGCACCTTCTCGCTGGTGATCTTCGCCCTGGCCGAGGCCTTCATCTTCGCCTGGATCTTCGGTATCGACCGCGGCTGGGAGGAGATCACCCGCGGCGCTGACATGGTGGTCCCTCGGCTCTTCCGATTCGTCATCCGATTCGTCACCCCGGCATTCATACTCGTCGTCTTCTTGGGCGCGCTGATCCAGCCGACAGGTCGCTCCTGGGGCGCGGCCTTCCGCTCGCTGTTTGCCGGTGAGGGCTGGCCCTTCGCCTCGGAAAGCGTGCTCGGACGGATCTTCCACTTCGGCGATCCGCGCTATGCCTGGTTCGATGCCGGAGGGCAACCGACGGCCGCCCTGGTGCAAGACGGCACGCGGTTACTGCTGCTCTTCGTGTTCCTGGCTTGTGCCGCCCTGGTCTGGAAGGCCTGGCACAGAAAGGGGAGACAACGCCATGAGCTTTAGCGGCTGGCTGACGATGCTCGCGGCGTGGTCGGTGATCACCTGGTTCACCGCGAGGTTCTTGATCAAGGTGGTTCGAACCCCGGAGCGCGACGAGTAACGCGACGAACTACCGGGGCGGTGGGCCGCATGCGCTTCGACCGCGACTGCCCCCTCTACTTCCCGCCCAGCTCCTTGGCAAGCCGCTCGGCATCCTCGTGCGCTTGCCTGAAATCCGGCTCCATCTCCGCCGCCGCCCTGTAACGGGCGAGCGCATCGCTCTTACGCTCTTGTTTCTCGTAGACCGTACCCAAACGCCAGTGGGCTCCGGCGTGGCTCGGAGCGAATCGAGGCAGCTCGGGAAGCTCGACATAGGCGAGCAGAAGCGGTTCGGCCTTGTCGAGCTCCTGGCCCTGCAAAGCCCAGATTCGCGCCCCGGCGTAGGAGACCCTCGGATCGTCCGGTTGAGCCGCATAGAGCTGTGCAACGAGCCGCTCGCTCAAGGCCAGGTCTTCGACGTTCGCCACCACAGATGTCGCCGTGCCGACGGCATAGCCCGCCGTATCGCCGGCGGTCCCGACCAGTGGCAACGCGGTACTGAAGAACGGGCTGAGCTCGTCGTCCCCGGCCTCTACGGCCTTGGCGTACGCGCCCTGAGGATCACCTACAGCGGCTCGAACGCCCTGGGCTCGGGGCTGCGCGAGCCGAGCGACGGCGGCCTCACGGTCTTCGGCCGGCGCGCCGTCGAGCGAATGAACGAGCTGGGGATGCTCATCGGCTGCACCCACTGCGGCGACCAGACCACGCTCGACGTCATCGCGGCCAAGTGAGGCGCCTATCGTGCTGAGCCACAAGGGGGCGCGGGAGCTCTGGAATTCAAACCGGCTGGCTCCCGACCAGGTGGTCGAGGCGTGCGCCGCCAAGGGGAGAGTGATCGGCGTCGAGGCTGCCCCGCACACGACGCTCACGCGGAACAACACGACGCACTCGCTCGAGTCGGTGATGGAGCACTTCGAATACATCGCGCAGCGGGTGGGGATCGACCACGTGGCCTTCGGGCCGGACACGATCTACGGCGACCATGTGGGCCTCCACGGCGTCTACGCTGAGGCGGTCTCCATCCAGCACGCCCACAAATCCGGGTCGACCGGCCCCAAGAACCTGCCCTTCAAGAAGGTTGAGTATGTGGCCGGCCTGGAGAAAAACCCCTCGGAAGGCTCGAAGAACATCGTACGCTGGCTAGTCAAGCGCGGGTACTCGGACGACGACAACGCCACGGTGATGGGCGGGAATGTGCTGCGGGTGCTCGGGCGAGTCTGGGGCTGAGGTCATGTAGCCCGGTAGCAGCGGGGGGTAGCGACCGGCGGCGACGAAAGTTCTGTACTCCTTCCCTGGCGCGTAAGAAGACGAGCGCCGGGCCGTCGGGCCGCCTCCTCGCGGGCGCGGCGACGTTCCGTGCTCTCCCGTCGTCCCTTAAGATGTCGGCCACCGCCGCCGCTGAGAGCCGGCGACGTGATCGTTCAACTTGCCGCCCTGAAACGTGCCGCAGCATATTCGAACCAGGCTTCGTAATTGGGCAAGCACCACTCCACGCGCGGCCGCTGAGCAGTCATCCAGCTGAGCCGCGCGGTTCGACATCGAGATGAGCGAGACCGGTTCCAGCCGACGTGGCCTGCTGGCCGAGCTGAAGCAACGCAAGGTCGTCCGCGTGCTCATCGTCTACGGAGCAGCCGTTTTCGCGGTGCTGCAGGCGGCGGACGTGCTGGTGGACGCCCTGGCGCTGCCGCCCTGGACGCTCACGCTGCTGGCGGTCCTTGCGCTGCTCGGCTTCCCGGTGCCATTCGCCCTCGCCTGGTTCTTCGATATCACGCCACAGGGTGTTCGACGCGCCGACGCGACTGCGCTGAAGGGCACAACGTTGGTCAAGCGCACGCCCTGGTTCTCGATGCGAACCTGGATCGTCGCCGTTCTGCTCGTCGTCGTTGCCGGGGCGGGCGGCTGGATCCTTCGCTCGTTCGCGCCTGGAGACGCGGGCTCGACCGCAGCCCGGGCCGATTCGGAGCGCGCTTCGATCGCCGTCCTCCCCTTCGCCGACCTCAGCCCCGCCAAGGACAGCGAGTACTTCGCCGATGGGATGGCCGAGGAGATCCTCAACGCTCTCGCCGCGGTGCCCGATCTTCGTGTGGCGGCGCGGACCTCGTCGTTTTCGTTCAAGGGGAAGAACGAAGACGTGCGTCACATCGCAACGGAGCTCGGTGTGGGCACGGTGCTGGAAGGTAGTGTGCGTAAGGAGCGCAACCTCATCCGCATCACCGCTCAGCTCATCGATGCCAGGGACGGCTTCCACCTGTGGTCGCACACCTACGACCGCGAACTCGAGAGCGTCTTTACGATACAGGAAGAGATCGCCGGCGCCATCGTCGAGGCCTTACGCGTGCCGTTGGGGCTCGAGTCGAAAGAACGGATCGCACGGACCCGTACCGACGACATGGCGGCTTACGAGCTTTACCTGCGCGGCCGCTTTCTCATCGGCCAGCGCGGCCGCTCGCTGTCCCAGGCGGTGGCGCTGTTCGAGGACGCCCTGGCGCGTGACTCGACGTTCGCCCCCGCCTACGCCGGTTTGGCCGAGGCGTACGGGCTGCTCCCTTACTACGGACTGGCGTCGTTCGATCAAGCGCTCGCCAAGGCGGAGGCGACGGCGCGTCGGGCGCTCGCCCTGGACAGCAGTCTGGCTCAGGGGCACACGGCGCTGGCCAACGTCCGGCGCGACCGCCGCGATTGGGACGAGTCGCTCCGCGCGTACCATCGCGCCCTCGAGTTGGCACCCGATGACGTCGAGGCCAACTCGCAGTTCGCTCAATGGTTGGCCATGGTGGGCCGCTGGACGGAGGCAGTGGAGTACTCACGGCGCGCTCGTGACCTCGACCCGCTGTCACCGCACAAACGCGTCATGCTCGGCTGGCACCTCACATACGCGCGGCAATACGACCAGGCCATGGCCGAGCTGCTGCGTGCAGTTGAGCTGGATCCCACGTTCATGCTCGCACACTTCCGGCTCTACTGGCTCTACCTGCTCACTTCGCGCTACGCCGAGGCTGAGGTCCACGCGCGCCGGACCGCCGAACTGGTCGGAGCCGATCCAGACGTGATGGCGGGGCTGGTGCGGGCGGTGGCCGACCCGACGAGCAAGGCCGCCGCGCTTCGGGCCGCTGCGTCCGGGCAAAGGCTGATCGACACGCCGGAGGGCAGCAAGGCGATCCTGGCGATGTTTAGCGCCCTGCTGGGCGAGGGCGGGCGGGCGATCGGCCTGATGGAGGATTTCTACGGCCGGGGGCTTGGGGACGTGGCGCTGGTGTGGGAGCCGGCGTTCGACCTGATCCGGGATGAGCCCCGCTTCCAGGCTCTGCTTCGGCGCTTGGATGTACCGCGCTATGAACGCTAACCCGTATATCGGAACCTCGATCGTCGTCCTGTGGTGGGCCGTGGCGGCGGCTCACCCACAACCGCCCGCTGTCCGCAGCATGCCAGATGAAGCGCGGAGCTATCTGTGTTACCGGACGCCCGAATCACCCCACATAGACGGCCGGCTTACCGAGGCCGCCTGGCGTGCCGCGGCTTGGAGCGAGCCGTTCGTCGACATCGAGGGTGATCGCCGACCTCCGCCCTCCTGGCGCACGCGGGTCAAGATGCTCTGGGACGATCGCTACTTCTACATCGGAGCTGAGCTAGAGGAGCCGCACGTCTGGGCCACACTCACGCAGCGCGACGCGGTCATCTACCAGGACAACGACTTCGAGGTGTTCATCGACCCGGACGGCGACACCTACAACTACTTCGAGCTCGAGATCAACGCCTTGGGCACGGTCTGGGATCTCTTCCTCGCCAAACCGTATCGCGACGGTGGAACCGCCAACTCCGCCTGGGACATCGACGGCCTGCGGGCCGCCGTTTTCATTGACGGCACGCTCAACGACCCAACCGACACCGATGCCGGCTGGACCGTGGAATTGGCGATTCCCTGGAGCGCGCTGGCGGCGCATGCGCCCGATGGCCGGTTCCCGCGCCACAGCGAGGCGTGGCGTATCAACTTCTCACGGGTGGAGTGGCCGGTCGAGGTCGTCGATGGCCATTACCAGAAACGGAGCGACCCCACTACAGGCAAACCACTCCCCGAGCACAACTGGGTCTGGTCTCCCCAGGGCGCGGTGAACATGCACCTGCCGGAGATGTGGGGGATCGTCGAGTTCAGCTCTCAGGTCGACGACAGCGCACAACCTCCTTCAGGCCGGTGATCCGGCAGCGCGAGACTAAATGTGAAGAGAAGAGAGTTCCTGGCAACGACGGCCAAGTCGGCGGTCGGCATGAGCCTGTCTTCCACGGCGATCGCCTGCTCAACGCGGGCGAATCCACGTCGTAGAGCGAAGAACTGGGCGTGGGTTCACGGCAGCGCCGATCTGAACGCGGATGGATGGCGTCGCCGCTTCGCTCGGGTGCGCGCGGCGGGCATCCACGGCGTGCTCGTCTCGGGTAACGACGAGGAGGTGAGCGAGCTGGCCGTCGCGGCCCACACCGAGGATCTCGAGTGCCACCGCTGGATCTGGGTGCTGAACCGAAGCGGTGACGACTGGGTTAAGAACAACCACCCGGAGTGGTTCACAGTCAGCCGCAACGGCGACTCGAGCCTCGAGCATCCGCCCTACGTGGGCTACTATCAGTGGCTTTGCCCCACCCGCCCCGGCGTGCGCGAGTATCTGAGAGGCGTGGTCGATCGCGTCGCCAACGACTCGAGCATCGACGGCGTACACCTCGATTACATCCGCCACTCCGATGTGATCCTGCCCGTCGGCCTTTGGGAGAAGTACGGCCTGGTCCAGGACCGGGAGCACCCGGAGTTCGATTTTTGCTACTGCGACGTCTGCCGCGCCACGTTCCGGCATCAGACGTTAAACGATCCGCTCGCTCTGCCCAACCCGACCGACGATCTGGCCTGGCGCAAGTTCCGCTGGGACAGCGTCACCGGGCTGGTTGAGATTCTGGCCGAAGCTGTGCACTCGCGAGGCAAACCGATTAGCGCCGCCGTATTCCCCACCCCGGCGTTGGCCCGACGGTTGGTACGCCAGGCCTGGGACGAATGGCCGCTCGATGCCTTCTTTCCGATGCTCTACCACACCTTCTATGAGGAAGACCTGGCATGGATCGGCGCGGCCACCGCAGAGGGCGTGGCCGCCCTACCGGCGCGCACGCCGCTTTACAGCGGACTTTTTATCCCCAGTCTGCCGCCCGCCGACCTGGCCGAAGCGTCCCGCGTTGCCGGCGCGGCCGGCGCCGCAGGGGTCTCGCTCTTCGAGCTGGGCGGACTGAGCGACGACCACCTTGCTCGCTTCGCCGAGGCGGCGCGGAAGTACGGCGGCGGAGCCTGACCGGCGAATGGATTGACCCTGGCCCTCTTGGCACTTCGTATTAGGTTGCGTTAAGCAGTACTCGAGCAAGAGGAGGAGGCTTTGGCTACGACCAGCAGCAAGACTCCGGCGCACCCACCGATCGCGGGGAACCACAGCAAAGTCATCCGTTACCAGGGAGACTTCACCTGGAAAAACGTCCCCCTGGAACCGTACAAAGAGACGACCGAGACGTGGAGAGGCATCACGCGCCGCGAGCTCTCCGGCAAAAGGGGCGAGTCGCAGCGATTCCACGTTCGTTACTTCGAGATTGCGCCCGGGGGCTACAGCACGCTGGAACGGCACGAGCACGAGCACGTGGTGATCCCGATCCGCGGCCAGGGAGAAACGCAGTTCGGCTGCTACATATATAGAGTGGGTTTTGGTGACGTGGTCTACATCGCTCCCAACGACCCGCACCAGTTCCGCAACCCGTCGAACGCCGAGGAACCGTTCGGTTTTCTCTGTATGGTGAACGCTGAGCGGGACGCTCCTCAGCTCGTGGAAGGGGGCGGCGTGTGTTACATCTGCGAGTAGTAAGTGGGCAAAACTATCCCTCTGGTGTCTGAGCGCCTTCCGAAGTTATTTTTTTATTTCACAGGAACGCCATCACAAGGCACGACTCGACCGCAGCTGACGCTTGTGGTTGATCGTGCTCCGCTCGCGTCCCTTCCTTCCGTGACGCTGCCAGTGAGCTCGGTTCACCCTGCGGCAAGCAACCCGAGAGCTTTCTATGAGACATCGCCAACTTCCGCTGGCCCGAGATCGATGAGGCGACCGGCGTGCGCTGCCGTTGATGCCATCAGGCAGTCATGGCGGTCAACAGCCAGCCGGCGATACCGCCACCCACGACCAGCCAGGCGGCGTTCAACCGAAAGCGCAGTAGCAGGATCGCTGCGGCCGCGAAGATGAGCCAACCCGTCCCGTCGGTGAGCGTGGCCCGCGCCAGGGTGAAGGTCACGGCGGCCATCAGCCCCACCGCGCTGGCGTTCACCGCATCAAGAAAGAGCGCCGTGAGCGGTGACGCGCGCAGCCTCGGGATGATCGGGTTCAAGATCCAAACGAACAGAAATGACGGCAGGAAGATCGCCAGCGTCGCTACGACCGCGCCGGGCACGCCCGCGATCACGTAGCCGATGAAGGTCGCGGTGGAGAGCACCGGACCGGGTGTGAACTGCCCAATCGCGATCGCGTCGAGCAGCTGAGACTGGGTCAGCCAACCGTAGCCTTCAACCAGGTCGCCCTCCAGAAAGGCGACCAGCACGTATCCGCTTCCGTACAGCACCGCGCCCACCTTCAAGAAGAACAGTCCCAGCTTCCACAGCGAGACGCCTGCCGCCGCCAGGGCTGCGCCCAGCGCCGTGGCCGAGCCCGCTCCAGCGAAGTCGGGACGCAGCGGGGGGAGTGCGAGTAGGGCGCCGCGCCGCGGCGCCAGCGCGCGGAGCCCTGCCGCGCCAGCCACGCCGCCCACCAAGAGCGCGACCACCTCGTTCACGCCCAGTAGTGTAGCGGTGGCCACAGCGGCGCCGAGAACGGCGAGAGGCCAGCTCTTTACCGCCGTCCGCCCCAAGCGCCAGAGCGCCCCGAGGATGACCGCGATCACCGCCGGCTTCACTCCGGACAGGAACGGCGCCAGCTGGGGCGTGGTGCCATAGCGCGCATAGACCCAGGCCAGCGCCCCGGTGATGATCACGGCCGGGAGAATGAAGCAGGCGCCCGCGGTGAACAGGCCAGCCCGGCCACCGCGCTCGTAGCCCACGTGCATCGCCATCTCGGTCGAGTTGGGGCCCGGGATGAGATTCGTGGCGCCAACCAGGTCGAGAAAGTGCTCACGGGTCATCCAGCCGCGGCGCGCCACGACCTCGTCCTCGAGCATCGCGATGTGAGCCGCAGGTCCGCCGAAAGCTATCGTGCCGAGTTTCAGGTGCAGTCGGGCAAGCTGGCGCAGACGGCCAGGCGGAGAGTGGGTGGGAAGCATTTCGATTGCGGCCGCCGCTGGGGAGCTAGGCCAGCATGGTTCGCGTCAGTCGCGTTCCGGACGCTGAGTGCGGGGATCCGGGCATGGTCGAAGATGCGTCGATGATCGCGCGGTCGGCAACCGCTGGGTTCACCGAACACCGGTTTGCCCAGCGGCCGGCCGTCGCGCATCTTTTTTGGGGTCAAGTCATAGGGAGAGTCGCAACCGAGGCCCCAACCGCCGTCGCGGGGAAGCGATGTCGAGTCTCAAACGGCTGGTCAACGAGGTCCATCGGCGCTCCCTCTGGCAGGTGCTCGGCGCCTACCTGGCCGGCGCCTGGGTCGGCTACGAGATCGTGCAGAGCCTGACCGAAGGTCTGGTACTTCCCGACTGGTTCCCCGCTTTCGCCGTCGCCCTCTTCATCATCCTCCTGCCGTTGGTACTGGCCACGGCGTTCGTCCAGGAGGGCGTGGACCCCCGGATAAACCGTCGCACCCTCTGGCTGGTCCTCGGCGTCTACCTGCTGAGCGCTTGGATCGCCTACCATGCGATCCGCGCCCTCACCGAAAAGCTGTCGTTGCCCGGTTGGGTGCCGGGCCTGGCGGGTTTGCTCTTCATACTTCTGGTCCCCATCGTGCTCTGGGCCGCGTTCGTCCGGGAAACCGCCGGAGTCGAAGCGACCGAGGTCGAGCCATCAGGCGCCGTCGAGGGCGCAGAGGCGCCCGGACGTCGCGACGAGCCAGGCGCACGACGATTCTTCACCTGGCGAAACCTGGCGCTGGCCGGTGTGTCGCTGGTCGCTGTCTTGGGCGTCGTCGCCGTCGGCTGGGTACTGTTCGCCTTTCCCGGACTCGTGCTCAGAGCCGAGGCCGCCGATTTCTTCAGCGCCAACGACCGCGTAGTCGTCGCCGAGTTCGACAACGAGACCGACGAGGCCGCCCTCGGCCTCGCCGTGCGTGAGGCGATCCTGACCGATCTGGACGGTTCGCCTTACCTGCGCGTGGTCGATCAGAGTGAGCTTCGCGAGGTCTTCCAGCGGATGCGTCTGGACGCGGACGTGCGGCTCGATGCCGAGGTCGCACTCGAGGTCGCGCGGCGCGAGGGCTATCCGGCGGTGGTGGCCGGAGGAGTGGCGCCGCTGGGCAGCGGCTACCAACTGACGGCGCGCATCCTCGAGGCCAGCACGGGCGTGGCCGCAGTGCGTCTACGCGACACAGCGGCGAGCGAGGGCGAGGTGATCGGCGCCGTGGAGCGTCTGGTGCGACTGGTGCGCCGACATCTGGGCGAGTCGCTGGGAAGCCTGCGGCGGGCACCGCCGTTACCCAGCGTGACCACCGCATCGCTGGAAGCTCTGGAACTGTACGCGCGCGCACGAGAGCTGGCCCTGGCCGGATACCAGGTCGAGGCGATCCCACTCGGCGTGCAAGCGGCGGAGATCGACTCCGGGTTCGCTGCGGCGCACCGGGCGCTGGGGATCTGGTACAGCAACACGGGTGATCCTGTCGCTGGCCATACCCACGTCCAGATGGCGCATCGCTTTGGCCAGCGCCTCATCCAGCGCGAGCGCTTTATGACCGGAGCGCTGTTCCACGCCTACCGCGGACGGCTCGATTCGGCGGCCTACTACTATGGGCTGGCCGTCGAACGCTATCCCGACCTGACCGCCGCCATCAACAACCTGGGCGACGTTTACGAACGGATGGGTCGTTACGAGGAGGCCCGTGATCTCTACCGGCGCGCCGTCGTCCAGCGCGAGAGCGCCATCAATCTCCTGAACCTGGCGAGCGCCGAGCGGACGCTGGGCCGGCACGCGGCGGCCGACTCGGCGCTGGCACGCCTGACCGAGGCCTTCCCCAACACATGGATCACCTGGTCGACGCGGGCCATGAATCCGTACTACGCCGGCGACTTCGATCGCGTCGAGGAGGTCGCCCGCGGCATGGTCGAGAGTCAATGGCCGTTCCCCCGCGCCTACGGTCGCTGGCTGCAGGCTTCCGTCAGCGCCATGTACGGGCGGGCCGAGGGCGCGCTGGCTCTGGCCGAAGCCTCGGCCGACCGGGCGATCGAGTTCGGCTCGCGTCCCTTTCCCTACGAAGCGCTGCGCGTCGCGGTGTACGCGGCGCTGGCGGCCGGCGCCCCAGAGCGGGTTCTGCCGCTGCTGGAGAAGTTGGGTCCGCCGCCGGACCTGGGCGCCGCGCCGATCTTCGAGTACTGGGCTCTCGGGTACGTGGCCAATGGGTATGCGGTGGCCGGCAACCTCTCGGAAGCTCGCGCGCTCCTGGCGCGGATGGACTCGCTGGCGCTGGCTCTCGGGCTGAGTCCGCCGGGAATCGGAGATCAGGTTCGGGCGGTGATCGCTCTGCAGGAGAACCGTCCGCAGGCGAGCCTCGAGCACCTGCGGCGGGCGCGGTCTCGAGAGCACGGCAACCTGCACTACCCGAGCCGCCTTTTCTTGGCCGACACCTACGCTGCCCTCGGACAATGGGAATCGGCAGCGGCGCAGTACGACTCGTTGACCCGCACCTACGGGCTAGATTTCCGCGACCCCGGCATCTACGGTCCTTTGCGCCCGCTGGCGCACGAACGCGCGGGGAGCGCCTTCCTCGCCCTCGGCGACACAGCCGCTGCGCTCCGTCACCTGTCCACCTTCGTGGAGCTGTGGTCGGAGGCGGATCCCGAGCTGCGGCCGCGCGTCGAGGGAGCGCAGCGCGCCATCGAGGCGTTTTCGCGGGACCGGTAGACCGGTTGAATGTGCTGATGTCAAGCGGTCTCGCAGGGTTGCGACACCCGCGCCAGGGAGAACCGCGACGATACCCGAAGGCCACTCGCATGCACAGACACGTACAGGTCGCCGTTGTCTTGGGGATGAGCTGCGGAGCCTACACCTCGCTCCTGGGACAGACCGTCACCCGCCCGGAGGACGTCAACACCCTGGACGGCATCATCCGAGCCTATTATGAGGTGGTCTCCGGACCGGCGGGCCAGCCGCGCGATTGGGCCCGCGACAGCTCTTTACACCTGCCGGAGGCGCAGGTGCTGATCGTGGGGAACGGCGAGGATGGCCGGCCCCGCGCACAGGTGATGACCTTGGGCGACTTTCACCAGCGATCGGCCGACCTGGCCGAGCGAGGGTTCTTCGAGTACGAGATCCATCGCCAGACACAAATCCACGGCGCAATCGCCCACGTCTGGAGCACCTACGAATGGAGCTCGGCGCGAGAAGGGCCGGTCGGCGGACGCGGGATCAACAGCATTCAGCTGTACCATGACGGCCAGCGCTGGTGGATCACTTCGTGGATGTTCGACGGGCGCAGCGACGCGCCACCGGTGCCGTCCCGTTATCTCCCGGGCCAACGATGACCCCGACCCGCCGACCGAACTCGGCGAGCGGCGCGGCAATATGAATCGCCCGGCCGGAGTCGAGCAGGCGAGCCCTCGCGTCCGCAATGGCGCGTGTCTGGCGCTGTTCGCTTACGATGTCGCCCCTTACATCGACCTGGGTGAGAGCGAAAGGCGAGCAATCACCGCCACGCACCGCCAGTTGATGGACCGGAAGCGCCGAGCCCTCGAGTACTTCGAGTATCGGCCCGCGCCGCTGGCGATCACGCTGCGGGCCGATCCGGTCACGGTGGGCGGCCACAAGAGCCGGGAGCTCGTCGATGTTGTGATCTACGACTTCGGCGCGATCACCGTCACCTACACGATCCCGTTCGACGGCTCGCTGGCCGAGCTGGCTCGACTGGGTAGCGACATCTACGACAGCAAGGAACTGGCGAGTCAGGCTCGACGACATGTCGAAAGCTTCCTCGACGTGCTGCCGGGCGGCGACGCTCAGTTGAAGATCGCCGACGTTGTTGAAGACTACGTTGTCTTTCACGTGGAGGAGTTCGAGAGCCCGCTCTCCCCTGAGGCTATCTGCGAATTGCACGCGACGGAGATCGCCCGAATGCTGCGCGCCGAGAGCGGACCGCTCTCACAGCAGGAAGTGGCCGACGCCCTGGCTATGCGAATCGCCTTCAGCCCCTCGGATCTCGCCGTCCTGGACTGGAACGCCGCCTTCCTCTACGGTCAAGACGTGGATGACCTGCGTACGGTGATCGAGTTTGCCAACGTGCAGCTGCTGGAGCTGCGATTCCTTGATCGACAGCTGGACGAGGCGCTGGAACGCTCCTACGCCATCGTTTCGCGGCGGCGCTGGCGCTGGCTTTCGACTTTGCGTTTCTACCGACGGGACGTGAGACAGATCGCGCGTCTTCAGGTCGACGGCGCGATTCTGTTCGAGCGGGTCTCCAACGCGCTGAAGGTGTTCGGCGAAGAATACCTGAGCCGTGTTTACGGACTTACCGCCCAGCGGTTGCGGCTGGCCGCGTGGGATGCCTCGACGATTCGCAAACTCGGGACGATCGACAGCATCTATGCCAAGCTCACCGATGAGGCGTCCGTAAACCGCCTGGAGGTCCTCGAGTGGATCATCGTCCTTCTAATCGCCATCTCGATCGTCCTCTCTTTTCTCTCCTGACTTCGGGGGGACACACGCCCGCGGACCGGCCGCCGCAACAGCCGACTGATATCGCCAGCCACGTTGCCCCCGCGGCGGTGGTGCTGCATGTTGTGTCGTTCAGGACAGGCAATAGGGAAGCTGAGGCCTTCACTTTAGGAGCACGGGAGAAGAAGAGATGGGAATTATTGCATGGATCGTCTTCGGCCTGATCGCCGGCGCTCTGGCCAAGTGGATCATGCCGGGCAAGGATCCGGGCGGCCTGGTCATGACGATGGTTCTGGGGATCGTCGGCGCTATGATCGGCGGGTTCATCGGCTCGGCCATCGGGTTTGGTGGGGTTTCGGGCTTCGATATCCGGAGCTTCGCGTTAGCCGTGGGCGGCGCGCTACTCGTTCTCGTCGGCTATCGCAAGCTGAAGAAGTAGCGTATCTCGGTCCCGCGACGGCGGGGCGCAAACCGCGCATGTCGTAGATCACGCCGCCGCAGGGGCGCGATTGCTCCCCTGCGGCGGTCATCGCATCTTGTGGCCGGTGGCGGCCCCGACTCCGATCGAAACTCAACCCGTAGGATATGAGCGATTCTCGTTTCCGAACGCGTCTGCTCGCGGGCGCGGTAATCATAGCCACGGTCGTGGCGCTGGTTTTCTGGCGACCCTGGAGCCGGCGCGACCCACTCGAAGCTTTCGCCGATATCAGCTTCATCGATTCGGTCGCCGTACTGCCGATCGAGAACCACACGAGCGATCCCCGGTTGCAGCACCTGAGCGCCGGAATCACCGATGAGATCGTGGGAAGGCTCAAGCGCGTGGGTCTCATCAAGGTCAGCGACCCCTACTCGGTCGAGCGGCTGCTGGCGCTGCAGCTCACGGCCAGACAGCTCGCCGACTCGTTGCGCGTCGGGAAGCTCGTCTCCGGCTCGCTCTACGAGACCGGAGATGGTGTTCGCCTCAACACACGAGTTTCCCACGGCGGCTCGGGAGAGATCATCTCCACCGGCCGATACGACTGGCACAACGACTTCCGCTACGAGACCGCGCTCAACATCGCTCAGTCGTTTGTCGATGACTACGTCGCTTCCATTCCGCTCACCGCGGTGCCGGCGGGCGGACCACCCGTCGCTCACAGCCCGGGCCACGAATCCTACCTGGTCGGCCGGGCGGCGCTCGGCCGGCGCACCGCCTCCGGCCTGGCCCGCGCTCGCGTCGCGTTCAGCGAGGCGCTGGCGCTCGATTCCACCTACACCGACGCTTACGCGGGCCTCTCCAGCGTCTACGCCCTCTCCCTCGCCTACCGATACCGGATCGGCGTCGATGGCTACCGCGCCGCTGGGCTGGCTCTGGCCCTGGCGAACCGCGCCGTCCAACTCGACCCCAAGCACGCCGCCGGGTACACGGCACGAGGATATCTGGCCAGCCGCTCTTACGCTCCCGTGACCCAGGTCGCCGCCGACTGTCGGCGCGCCATCGACCTGGAGCCGAGCGCTGCTGACGTGCTCAGCTGGTGCGCCCGGGTGCTCAATCAGCGCGGCGAGGTCGAGGCCGCCTTCCGCGCTGCGGAGCAGGCGATCGCGCTCGACCCGCAAAACGCGGGTCGTCGCCTGGCGCTGGCGTATGACGCGTTGTCGCTGGGACGCTACGAGCGCGCGGCCCGCGAAGCGCACCTGGCGGGGGAGCTCGAGCCCGAGCTGATGCTGCCCCGCGCCATCGAGGCGCGCGCCCACCTGCTGGCCGGACGTCCCGAGCGCTGTCTGGCGATGGAGCTTGGGCCGCACGCCGGGATCCAAGCCTCGTGCCTTTGGGAGTTAGGCCGACCGAACGAGGCCGCGGCTATCGCCGATTCGTTGAGCGCCGCACTCAGAGCGGGTCGCTGGCGTGACACGGTATTCACCGAGGTCATACCGGCGGAAGATCTGGCAACCTACTACGCCTGGGCCGGCGACGCGGCGCGCGCCCTGGAATGGACCCGGCGCGCCTACGACCTCTCGCCCAGCGGAGTGGAGCCGCGCGTCGTCGAATCCGCGCTGTTCGAGCGGGTGCGGAACGACCCGCGCTTCGGCGTCGAGGTAGAGCGTATCCGCGCCGAAATCTGGGATCGGGTTCGGCGGACAAGCCGGGCGTCGGCTGAGTGAGCACTGCGGAAGATGGCTGAGCGCGGCAAGAGTCCGCGGGTCGCGATCTTCGGCGGCTGCCGGTCGGGGCGCGACCGCCGACCTGACAAGCCCGCCGGGCCTCGCTCGCGCAGCGGGCCCGTTCAGCTCAGCCCCCCTCTAGCCGCGTACCTCCGGACAGCGCCATGCACTCGATCTCGACCCGTGCGCCCAACGCCAGCCCACTGCCCGCGACGGTGGACCGCGCGGGCGGACTTTCCGGGAAGAAGCCGCGATAGGCCTCGTTCATGACGGCGTAATCGGCGATATCGGCCAGGAAGACCGTGCACTTGACGACGCGTTCCAGCGAGCTGCCCGCACCCTCCAGAACCGTCTTGATGTTCTCCATCGTCTGAACGGTCTCCGGGCCAACTCCGCCTTCTACCAGCTCCAGCCTCCCCGGCTTGATGCCGATCTGCCCTGACAGGTAGATCATGTCGCCCACCCGCACCGCGGCGGGAAACGGCAGCCCCGGCGGAAACACCGGCGAATCGATGGTCTCTTTGTCCTGAGCGTTGAGCGGTGTGGTCGTGAGGATCAGCGCGGCCAGCAAGAAGATGCAGCGGACCATGGCGGTTCTCCCGGTGCGCGGGTTGCGGCTCGATTTCGGGCGTGAAATCTGTTCGATTCCTCGATTGCCTTCAACCTGACCCGCAACCCGGGCCACCGTGGCGGGAAACTCGCCGATCTATCCGGCTTCGGCTGCCGCCGCGTCGGCACCCCGGATCCGCTCGAAGGCACTGTGCACGCGTAGCGTCAGATCACGCTCCTCGCGCAGCGTCTCGATCAGCGCCTCCGCCTGCTTGACCTGGAAGGTCAGGGCGCCCGCCTTCTCGAGCACGTACTCGACCAGCGACTTCTGAGCCTCGAGCGTCTCGAGGCTGGACTGGATCTCGATCAGCAGAGCATCAGCACGGGCGAGCCGGCCCTCGGCTCGCTCGATCTTACGCTTCCGCTCTTCCAGCGAGGCGCCGAGCTTCTCGGCCGCGTGCAGACGCTCCAGTACCACCTCTAGCTCGCCGCGGGTCACCTCGATCTCGCGCCGCGCCGACGCGACGGTCCGGGCGTCCTCGACGGTGCGTTCGGCCATCTCGAACATGTGCTTGATGTCCGAATTCAGGGTGTCCACCGTGGACCGTCGCGCCTCCAACTGGTTCAGCGCTCGCTCCAGCTCCGCCTCCGAGCGCTCCCAACGGGCGAGCTGGTCGGCGAAGCCAGCCATACGGCGCTCGACTTGCTCGAAGGTTCGGGCACGTTCCTCCAGCCCGCTCGAGAGCGAATCGAGATGTTCAGCCTGGCGTTGCACCGACCCGATGTTACCGTCGAACACCTGCGCCAGCTCCTGCAGCCGTTGGATGTCATCGGCGGCCTCCTGCCGCAACGCTGAGGCGCGCTCCAGGTGCTCCGTCGCTTTCGCGAGCGCCGCCTGCCGCTGGTCGAGCTCGCGTCCGATGAAGCGAACGCGCTCCGCCAGGCTCTGCAGGTCCTGCGACCGATTCTCCAGGGCGTAGATGATCTTGGCCACGTCGGTCATCCGACGCTCCGCGTCTTCGAGCGAGGTCGTGACGACGGACATACGCTCGGAAACCCGCTCGGCGTCATCCGCTTTACCAGCAAGGTCGCCGAAGCGCGTCTCGACCGTGTCCATCCGAGCCTGCAGCTTCTTGCTCCGTGCGTCGATCTCCGAAGACACCGACCGCAGTTCGCCTAAACGCTGGGCAACTTCTTCCACGAACTCCCGCCGCGATTCGATGGCTTCCAACGAGCCGCTCACCCGCTCGACCTCGCGACTGACCGCCTCCAGAGTCGGTCGCATGCCGAAGAGTTCCTTGGCCTGGTCTCGGAGCTCCGCCAGACTCGCGTCCGTGTTGGTCAGCCAGACCTCGGTCTCCGCCTGCCCCTCCCGCACACGCATGATCTCGTTGTAGACCCGCTGCATCTGCTCCAGGCTCTCCTGCACCGCCTCGCGACTGCGGTTCAGGCTTCCAAGATCCTGGAGGCCGGCCTCGATCGCCGGCTGCGCCTCCTCTAAGCGCGCCACCTGCCCGCTGAGCTCCTCTACCCCCGCACCGAGCCGCTCAAGGTCGTCGCGCAGAGCCCGCGCCCTCTCGGACTCGCCGTTCAATCGGTTCAGGTCCTCGCGGATGGAGTTTACCCGCACCACTAGACCGTCGGCCCGCGAGCCGATCTCGGCGACGGTTGCCCCGCTGCTCTCCAAACTCGAGAAGCGCGCCTCACAGTCCACCAGCGAAGAGCGCAGATCGGCGATCCGCTGGCTCGCAGTCTCCAGCCCCCGGTTCTCCAACTCGAAGCGTTCGACGCTCTGGCGCAGCCGTTCCTGCAGCTGGCCAAGCTCGCCGCGGATGGCGTGCTCCGCCTCTTCGATCTCTTGCTGCTGTGTCGAGATCTCGGCCGTGCGTTCGAGCAACGTCTCTTGTTGCGACCCGAGTCGGGTCGTTTCGGACTCGAAAGCGTTCAGCCTGTCGCGGTACCCCTCCTGCTCTTGCAGTCCGGCATCGATCTGACGCATCAACTCGCTCAAGTTCGCCGCCTGACCGGTCGCCCGGTCGATCGCGTCGCGCTGCTTCTCCAGCGCCGCCAGCTTCTGCGAGACCTGATCGGCCAGCGACTTGAGCGTGCCAAGCTCGTGCCGCGTATCGGCGACGCCCTTGGCCACCTCGTCCAGGTCCTCCAACCTCAGCTGAATCGACTCGACCCGCTTGCGTGTTTCCTCCGCTTTCCTCACGGCCCCCTCTTGCTCGGTCTCGAAGGCCTCCAGACGCGACATGGCGTGCCGGTAAGCGGCGGACACCTCGTCCTGCCGCTCGCGGATACGGCCGAATCGATCACCCACCTCGCGGACCTGTTTGCCGATCTCGTCAGCCTGAATCCTCAGATCGCGGAAGGGATCTTCCTGCGCCAGAAACTCGGTGATCTCTTCCCTCAGCTTTATGGCGTGCTCGGCGTCGGCATTCAGCTCCTGCATGCGACCCGCGACCCGCTCGGTATCTTGAGACGCCTGCGAGAGCCGCGCCTCGATCCGATCCTGGGTCGCGACGGCGTCATCGGCCACCTTCTGGACCTTGTTCAGCTCGGCCCCCAAGAGGTCAGCGGCGGCCATCTCCTTCTCGAGCCCCGTAAGCCGCCGCTGGATCGACTCCATCGTCCGTTGCGCTTCGAGCAGTGGCCCGGAGACCCTGTTGATCTCCCGCACCGAACGCTCGGCCCGCTCGACCAGCGATTGCAACTCGTCTTTGCCGCTCTCGATCCGCTGGAGCATCTCGCGCAGCTCGCCATTGCCTCCACGCAGGCTCTTCAGGAAGGTGGCCATGTCGGTTTCCTCACAGGCTGGGTCCGCACCCGGTGCGTCCGGGCAGATGAAGGGTGGAGTTACGAGTGGCAAGGAGCGGACCCGGGCCGCGCCGGTCCCCGATGTGAGACGTGGCAACGACTTACGCCGTTGGGGCTCCGGGCAGGCTGGCTAGAGTTTGCCGGGTCGCTGAAGGTTTTTCCGTGAGAGCAAGCGCCGGAGGTCCGAATCGGAAAGCTAGCCTACGCTGAGGCTACTCGGCTCGCGACCAGGTACCCGACCAAGGCCACGGCTGCGGTCAACAGGCAGCCCCAGGTGATGTCGACGACCGCGACCAACGTCGGAAAGCCCTTCATCGTCGCCAAGTTGGTGAGATCGTAGGTCGCATACGCCACGATCCCAAAGAAGCCGCCCAGCANNAAGATGATGGCGGGGATCCAGCGCACGTCGGGACTGAGCAGGTGGCCCAGCTGCTGGCGGTAGAACCCGCGGGCGATCAGCCCCAGCCAGGCAAAATCGAGCAGCAAGAAAGCGACGAGGGAAGCGGCGTACGCCTGCAGAAACACGCCGAATCGCATAACGGCAATCCTTCTGGTTGTGTCCTCCCACCCCACGCGCCAAACCCACGCGGGGCCCAATCGATCACATAAGCTCTTGAGGCGCTAAGACCCGCCAGCTCCCCCGAGGTCCGATCGGATCCGCCACCACGGCCGAAGGGTCGGAGGGACGAACCTCCTCTTTAGAACCGTCCGCCGCCCCGCTCAACGACGGTAGGTAAACGAGACGACGGCGTAGTGCAGCCAGGCAAACGTGTAGACAGCATCCACATCCGCGCCGCCCTCCAGCGTACGATAACCGGCTGCCACGCTCCAGCGCGGGGACGGTGCGTAACTCAACTTGAGCGCCAGATCCTCGGCCCGGCCCTGGGGGGCTGCCAGCGCATCCAGCTCACCGCCCACACTCCAGCGATCACCGATCCGCGCTGACGCCGCCAGATGCAACAGCGGCACGAAGCCCAGGTCGACGTCTCGAGCCGCGACGCCCGGCTGGCGCAGCTCCACCTTGGCATCCCGCACCTTGGCCGTGAAGCCTGCTGCCCAGCTCCAGGTCGCCCCGTCATACAACCGATAGCGATAGGTCAACCGGTATGAATTAAAACGATAGTCAGCCTCGGTCCCCACACCCGGCGCGAACGACTGGTTTGCGAACAACACGGGGGCGTCGAGGGCCGCGGCGCCAGTGATCGTGAGTGGCGCCACCAGCAAACGCAACGCGTGCCGCCGGCCGACGTTCCAAGTCGCAGCCACGCGGTAGGCGAGGTCGGGTCCGGATCCAGCGAGGTCAGTCAGCGAGAAACGGGTGCCGCTCTCGTTCGGAATCTGCACATCGTTACGGCTGGCCCAGACCGCGCCCGCCTCCAATTCGATCTCGAAGCGGGGAACGGTTGAACCGTGCACCGACACTTGAGCGGCAGCCGACCCTACCATAGCGACGGCGCCGAGCGCCAGCATGAGCGGCGCCCCGATGAGCTTCACAGTGAGACGACAAGCCATGCCGATCTCCCGCTAGTTGAGGCTGACTCGCGAGGGCAGCCGAATGGGCGAAAATCTCTGGCGGCCGACCAGGCGTCACCGCCAACTGCTACCGCCGCCTCGGAAACATCGAGAGTGGCGAGGGGCCGCCGTGTGCGGAGCAAGCTGATAATGGCGAACTCGAGTAAGCGGTCGAGCTGGCCATCGACGCGCGAATGACCGTGGGACAGCCGGTTCCGGTACATGGCTTTGGCCTCTCGTCTCCGAACCAGCGTTGTAAGATAAAGTGCAATTCCTGCACCTTCTCCTCGGAGCTTGCAAGAGGAAAGTGGTGTTATGACGCGGAAGTGTCAATACTTTGTCAGGCATTTAAATCGACGAATAATCTACAGACCGGACCCTATGGCCCGACGCCCTGGCGATCGAGCGACGGACCACGGACCGGCAGCGCCAGCGTTTTAACGTCCTGGCGCGAGCGGCGTCTAACAGACGAAGGAGACGTCCGGCGCTTCCCCGCGGACGCCCGAAGCGGAAGGAGTAAACAAGATGAGGATTCGACGAGCGCTGGGGTGGGGCCTGACCGTTCTGCTGATGACGGCCGTGGCCTGTAGCGACGACGACACGACGGGGCCCGGCACGAGCGGGCCGGAGCTGAGCGCCGGTGAGGCGGAGTTCCTGGCGGTCGAGACCAATCGGATGCTGGACGGGATACTGGGCGACGCCTTCTCGACCCAGGCGCCGGTGAGCGGGCCCTGGGCGTCGGACGCGCCGTCGGCGGTGCCGATCACCACGACGTTCAGCTTCGAGCGGACACGCACCTGCCCGGCCGGCGGCCAGGTGAGTGTCTCGGGCTCGGGCCAGCTGAACGTAGACCGCGAGCTAGGGACCGCGGAGATGTCGGTCGCCGGCAACAAGCTGATCGAAGCGTGCGCTCGCGAGCACAACGGAATCGTCTTCACCATGAACGGCAGCGCCGAATGGGACGCTTTCTGGAAGCGTGTGGAGCGAGAGTTCGTGGCGGCGGAGACCAACGCCTCCGGCTCCTTCAGCATCAGCACCAGCGACGGCCGCCTGGAGGAGTGCACCTTCGAGTTGCACGCCGTTTATGATCCGACCGCGGGCAGCGTCCAGCTGACCGGCAACTTCTGCGATCGCTCGATCGACCGAACCTGGTCACGCGGCTGATCCGTGCTTTGCCACGAAAGCCCACCCCACGCTTCTGGTCTCTCCCGACCTACGCAGGGGGTGGGCTTTTCCTCTTTGTCCGACAGGTTGGCGTGTCGGCCGGCTTCCTCGCCGATCGCGCCCCGCCACCCCATGCCGAGATCGCCCGACCCACAGCGTTCTTGCCGCCCGTCCGCCCGTCTTCTATCGTCAGCTCTGTAAGCCTTTCGTGCCTCAATACCGGCGATTCCCCGGGCCTCTGCCTAAATGAGACGAAAGAATCAGATCAGGAAGGCTCTGCTCTCCATCGTCGGATCGGCAGTCTTACTCGCCGTGCTGCTCGCACTGGCGATCCGGCTGACGACTTTCCATCCGCCGGCGCAGCAAGTGGAGCAAGTGGATTGCACTGCAAGCGCCCCCGTCCTCGAGGTCGGCCAGACGCTCACGTTGATGACCTGGAACGTCCAGTATATGGCCGGCAAAGACTACGTCTTCTGGTACGACGTGATCGATGGATCGGGCCCCGACGTGAGACCCTCAGCCGAGGCGATCACCCGCACCTTCGGCGAGGTGGCGCGGGTCATCGGCGATGTGCGTCCCGACCTGATCTTCCTGCAGGAAGTCCATGACGGCGCCAAACGCACCGACCACCAGGACCAGCTGGCCCGGCTGCTCACGCTGCTTCCAGAGGATTATGTCTGCCACACTTCCGCGTTTTATTGGAAGGCGGCGTTCGTCCCTCACCCGCGGATCATGGGCTCGGTCGGAATGAAACTTTCGACCATCTCCCGGTACCGGATCGACGCGGCCACCCGCCACCAGCTGGCGATCATGCCCGCCGACCCCTTCACGCGGCAGTTCAACTTCCGGCGCGCCGTGCTGGAGGTGCGGCTGCCAATAACGGGCGGACGATCGTTCGTCGCGCTCAACACGCACCTCGATGCTTTCGCGCGTGGAACCCCGACCATGGAACGCCAGGTGGCCCAGCTACACCAGCTAACCCGCGCCTTGACGGATCAGGGTGTGGCCTGGGTGCTCGGCGGCGACTTCAACCTGCTGCCGCCCGGCCCCCAGTACCAGAACGCGCCGGAAAGCCAGCGCGGCTTCTATGGACCGGAAAGCGAGTTGAGCTTGTTGTTCGAGCACTATCAGGCGGTCCCTAGCCTGGCTGACCTGGACGGCCCTGGCGCAGCCCACTGGTTCACCCACTTCCCCAACGACCCAGCGGTACTTGGCCCCGCATTGACGCTCGACTACTTCTTCTTGAGCGACGGAATAACGATCGTGTCGAGTCAGGTACGACGTCACGATACGCTGGCGATTTCGGACCACCTGCCAGTCGTAGCTTCGATCATTCTGCCCTGATTCGGCGGCGAAGCGCCGCCCGAAGAAGGCGCGCGAGTGGTCTGGCTGCGCCAGGCTTCCTGAGCGCAGCGTTCGCTCAGCGCAGCACGCGCCGCGCGCCGATCCAACGTGCGAGGTACCAACTATCGTTGGCGTCGCCGCGACCGTCCAGCGTTCCGATCCGGACGCCCCCGGACGTCGTGGCGTGGATAAACTCGGCGTCCCCGACGTAGAGCCCTACATGGGTGACCACACCACGCCGATTCGAAAAAACCAGGATATCGCCGGGCTCGAGTGAGTCGACATTCGCCGCGATCGGCCGCCCGAGGCGCGCCTGGTCGCGGCTCATACGCGGGACATCGACTCCGTGCGTGGTATAGGCGTACCAAACCAGACCCGAACAGTCGAACCCCTCATCCGTGCTCGTTCCACCCCAGCGGTACGGCTCGCCCATCGCCTCGAGGGCGGTGTCGACGATCCGAAGCGCCAGCCAGGCGACGGCGTCCGCCTCGGGATCGGCCGGTTCAGGGGTGTACTCGGCCGGCCCGCGTCGAACGCTCTCGATCGGCGTGGGATCCGTCACACTCGGCCCACGGGTGTGATGCGGTCGACCGCCCCAACGCACCGATAGGCGGCCGCTCAAGACCCAACCGCGCCGATCGCTGGCGTCCAGATCCCAGAAGCCGCGGAAGCCGCCATCTTCAACCCAGCGGCTGGCCTCCACGGCAAGGCCCAGCGAGGCGAGCGGGTTGAACTCGAGGCCGAGGCCCGCGTGCCAGACGGCGGTGAACTGCGGTGCGCCCTGAGGCCGGAGCGCTACCCCCGCGCCGGCCACAGCGTAGGGAACGAGGCGACGCGTTCCGCGGAACAGGCTGAACTCCGGGCCGATCCCGTACAGCGACCCCTCCGGGTCATCCGCGTCGACGATCGCGAAACCGTGGAGGTTGTAACCCAGCGGTCCCCAGAAGCGACGGCCCATGCCCGCTGCATAGAGGGCGGAATTCGCACCGGACACCGCCCAGCTCCCAACCTGGACGTCCACCTCTCGCTGGGCGTGAGCCGACGGCGGTAGCGAGCAACAGAGGGCCAATCCGACCGTCGTGAGCCGGCGGCGCTGCGGGCCGCTCCGGCGCTTCACAGGTCCACCCCTCTGCCCTCGGCCGGCGGTTGGCAGCTTGTTCTAGGAGATCGCAACGTAACTCGCATTGGTGTCTTAGAAGTTTGGCGTCGACGCGAGGTAGCCGGATGTGCAGGGCCGCTCGGGGGTGGTGAAGTCAATCGTTGGACCCGAGACGCGACGGAAGGTTCCCGTCCGACCGATCGGCGCTCTTCGATTCACGCGTCTGGCGCCGGCCCGCCGCACCGCCGTGCGTTCGCGGTAGGGGCTCGAACTAAGGGCTCGAGCTCCCGAACGCGCGGCCGAAGAAGTCGTCGGGGAGCCAGCGCGGCCGAGACGCGGCGTTGGCCACGAGCAGGCCGCTGAGGAAGGCTGTCCTCGCGTAGGCCGCGCCCGACTCGAAGTGCAGGTCCTGGCTCAGGTCGTCGAAGGGCGTGTGGTAGACCGTACCGAGCCAGCTCTGCGCGGCTGCTCCGCCGTCGATGGCGGGGTCGGAGCTTGTCATCCCGCCGATGAAGAAGAGCGCGGGGACACCTCGTTTAACGAACGGATATTGATCGCTGCGGATGAAAAAGTTTTGTTCGGGCATCGGGTCGGGGCTCACCCGCAGCCCGACGCGTGTGGCCGCCTCCTCAACGACCGCGCCCAGCGTCGAGTGCTCGCTGCCCAGGGCGATGATGTCGGCCGTGGGAAAGAGCATGTGGTTGCCGTCCATGTTCAGGTTGGCGACGATCGCCTCCAGCGGCACCGTCGGGTTGGCGGCGAAGTAGTCGGCGCCCAGCAGCCCCTCCTCCTCGGCCGCGGTGCCGACGAACAGCAACGAGCGCCGCGGAGGCTCGGGCAAGCGTGAGAAGGCGCGGGCTACCTCGATCAGCGCCGCGGAGCCGGCGGCGTTGTCGATGGCGCCATTGTATATAGAGTCGCCACTTCGCGGCTCGCCCAACCCCTCGTGGTCAACGTGAGCCGTGTAGACCACGTACTCGTCGCGGAGCGTGGGATCGGAGCCCGGCAGTCGAGCCACGATGTTCGAGCCGCTAAGGTCGGTCCAGCGGCTGCGCGTCCGCAGGCGCAGCTCGCCCGGCAGATCGAAGGCGCCGGGCCGCCCCTCGGCGGCCGACGCGAGAACTTCGTCCAACGATCGAGAGGCGCCCGCAAACAGATTTCGGGCGGCAGAGAGGCTGAGCACGGCGCGGCCGCGCAGCTCGGGCGGCGCGTCCTGGGGCACGCCCTCGCCGTTCAGCCAGCGCATTCCGCCACGGCGGCTGAAGCGTGCGAGGGCGGCCCAGGGGAAGCGGCGCTGCATATCGGGCGTCCAGATGGCGACGAACCCCACGGCCCCAGCCCGGACGGCGGCCTCGGCCTTGATGGCGCTGGCCGAATAGTGAGCCCGCGCGTTAGGTTGGAAGCTCGAGGGCGCCCCGGGAAGAGTCACGACGATCTTGCCGCGGGCGTCGACTCCCTCGTAGTCGTCGTAGCCCAGCTCGGGCGCCGTCACACCGTAGCCAACGAAGACCAGCGGCGCCCGCGTCTCGACCTGGGCCCGGGAGAAGTCCGCCGAGACGACGTAGTCCACGTCCTGCGCCAGAGCCCGCTCCCGCCCATCCCGAATGAGAACAACGGAGTTTCCGTCACGATCCAACTCGGCCCGGCGGAGCGGCACCATCTGGAAGTAGCCACCCTCGGGACCGGCGGGCTCGAGCCCGAAGGCGCGGAACTGCGCCGCCACATAATGAGCCGCCAGCTCGTAGCCGCGGCTGCCCGTCGCGCGGCCCTCCAGCAGGTCGTCGGCCAGAAACTCGACATGGGCGCGAATCCCCGCCGCCGAGATCTCGTCCGTCGTTCGTCCCGCACGGTCGGGTGAGGCGCAGGCGAAGACCGCGGTGCAAGAGGCAGCCAGTGCTACGCCGAAGAGTTGCTTGCTCATGTTGGCCTTTCCTGTGCTCGCGTTCGGGAAGGTCACCGCTGCCACCAACATCTCGGAGTCTTCATCACCACCACGGAGGAGCCCAAACACTAGCGGGCCGAAGCTCCGCCCGACAGGTCCAGCCTGCGACCTTGCCTCCCCCGTCAGCGCTCGGCCGCACGACGCAACCTCAGGCTGCTCAGTCACGACTCACCGGAGCACCTTCTTATTCTCTTGCACACGAGCCGTTTCCGGCTATCCTGCTGTGTCGGGCCCCTTATCCCCGCCGCAACCGCCCTACAATCGAAGGGAGCCGTCGTATGAGACGAGTCGTCTGGGCCGGCAGTGCCGCCGCGCTGCCGATCGCTATCCTGCTGGCCTGCGGTGGAACGCGGGTGCTGGTCCCACCGCGAATCGACCTCCGGCAACACGAGGTCCTGGGGATCATCGAGTTCAGCTCGAACCGTCAGGGCAAGCTCGGTCCGTTGGCCAGCCAGCGGTTCATGGAGGCGGCCCGGGTCGACCAGGGCTTGGTCCGGATCGTCCAGCTGGGCAGCCAGGATGAGGTGCTGGGCGAGGTGAGTAGCCGGCGGTTGGATCAGGCCACCTACAAAGCTCTGGGCCGACGCTACGAACTCAACACGGTCATCGTGGGTGAACTCGATATCTCGGATATCCGGCCGGCCATCCGGGTCACGCCCAATCTCACAGACATGAGCGTCGCGGCCGATGTCGATGCCACGCTCACCGTCCAGATGGTCGAGACGGCGAGCGGCGCGTCGATCTGGAGTCGCTCGGCGAGCGTGACCCGCCGGGTCGGCCATGTGAGCATGTTCGGCCGCGAGGTTATTTTCGATGCTGATGAGCCGGAACGGGCTTACGGCGACCTGGTAGACGCCCTGGTCGGTTACGTGACCCAGGAGTTTCGGGCGACCTGGGAGCGCCGGTAGCCAAAATCGAGTCCGAGGGGAGCGAGCATGATCCAGATCGACAGCCGCGGGTCGGTGACCGTGCTGAAGCTGGAGCACGGAAAAGTCAACGCGCTGGATGCCCAGCTGCTCGAAGGGCTATCCGAGCAGCTGGACACCATCGGTCGCTCGCCCGCACGGGCTCTGGTGCTCACCGGCAGCGGCACGAGCTTCTCGGCGGGCGTGGATCTCTGGCGCGTGCTCGACGGCGGCGCCTCGTACTTGGAGAACTTCGTTCCCCTGCTGTCAGACATGCTGTCGCGCGTCTTCAGCTTTCCCAAGCCCGTCGTCGCCGCGATCAACGGTCACGCCATTGCAGGCGGATGTGTCATCGCTTGCGCGTGTGACTACCGGATCATGGCAGACGGCACCGGTAAGATCGGTGTCCCCGAACTGCGGGTCGGCGTTCCCTTCCCCGCCCTGGCGTTGGAGATCGTCCGGTCGGTCGCGCCGGCCAGGCTGCTGAGCCGCCTCATTTATCTCGGAGCCCTGTACGGGCCTGGCGAGGCGATGGAAATCGGGCTGATCGACGAGGTCGTCCCGTCCGAGCGCCTGCTAGACCGAGCCTGCGAGACCGCCGAGCGCATGGGGGCGATTCCGGCTGATACGTTCCGCATCACCAAGGAGCAGCTGCGCCAACCGCTTGTCGGTCGCGCCGCGAAGCTCGGCCGGGCGTTGGACGCCGAGGTCGCCCACATCTGGTCGAGCGAAGAGGTGACGGCGGCGATCCGCAATTACATGAACGCGGTCGTGCGCCGGCCGTCCGCGTGAGGAGGACCTGAGAGAGAACGGCAGGATTCCGATCATTCCTCTCAATGGGTCAGCCGCGGCGTGACCCCGCCGGCCTCGTTCAAGCCACAGGTTCATCGGCAGCCTTGGCGCCGCCCCCGCGACGGCTCCGCCACCACGCGTCCAGACTAAATCTCCCCGGCCCAAAGGCCCAGATCAGCAGAAAGATGAAGCAGTAGAGCGCCGCCAACTCCCCGCGGTTCTCGATCGGCCAGACGCTTCGCGGAAAGTGGCGCCACCAGTAGGCCACCGCCATTTCGCCGGCCGCGATAAACGCCACCGGGCGCGTGAACAGGCCGATCAGGATGAGCAGGCCGCCGAAGAACTCGATCACGCCCGCCAGACCCGAGATCGAGAACAGCTCGACGGTGCCGGGGTTGTCGCGGAACCAGCCGAAGAGTTTCTGCGCGCCGTGTGGGATGAACAGGAAACCTGTGACGATGCGGAGCGCGTTGAGGCTGATGGGCTGAAAGTTACGGGCGAGCGATTCGAACACGGGGCGCTCCTTTCAGGTGCGGATCATTGTTTCTACCTCGCTGCCAGCTCGCGATCGATCTGACGCTGGAAGACCTCCAGAGGCTGAGCCCCCACCAGTATCCGACCGTTCACCAGAAAGCTGGGCGTGCCCATGATGCCGCGGGCCATGCCCGCCTGCACGTCGTCATCCACCACCCCGGCTTTCCTCCCGGACTGCAGGCAGTTCTCGAATTTGCGGATGTCGAGGCCGACCTGGGCCGCGTAGCCCACCAGGCTCCGATCGTCCAGCGCCCGGTTGTTCTTGAACAGCACTTCATGGTAGTCGAAAAAGCTGCCCTGGTCGCCGGCGCATTCGGCCGCCTGGGCCGCCTTGTGCGCCC
>JABAOH010044547.1_pt4 | contig 42911 bp, 34 predicted proteins | sample 7062181 | NCBI WGS metagenome assembly JABAOH01 (sample SAMN14538630, study PRJNA623070) | marine sediment metagenome | biome: marine biome [ENVO:00000428]; feature: marine pelagic biome [ENVO:01000023]; material: deep marine sediment [ENVO:00002113]; isolation source: pool of 5 deep marine... | reverse complement strand
AGTGATTATAACATCTAGAATGCTGCAATGCAAGATTAAGTCAACTTATGCCAGAGTTAAAAGTAGAATAAGAAAGGGACAAGCGAGAAAAATTTTTAAAAATTTGTAACTGGCGAAGCCAAGAAAAGGAAAGCGGAAAGTGGCGGTGGATTTTGGTGGTATTGGGGTATTGACAAATAATTGCCTGAATTGCTATTATTCCCTTATCCCACCATTTCCTTATTCCCGGTTGGAATAAGCAGGATGGTTGGATGGAAATTCCTTATTATCAACGATTTTTTGAATTTCCAATACATATTGAAAAGAGGTTATTTGCTTATGGTACTGGCAGCGATTATCATCTATATGCTGATTCTATTGGGTATCGGTTATTGGGCCAATAAAAAAATAAAAGGGATGACTGATTTCCTTTTAGCCGGAAGACGATTGGGCCTGTTATTAACTGCAGGTGCGTTAGCTGCTACTCATTTTGGCGGCGGTATGGTCATCGGGGGAGGAGAATACGGTTTTAAACATGGTTTGTCCGGTGCCTGGTATGGAATCGCCTGTGGGATAGGCTTGTTGGTTTTGGCATTTCTCACCGCCAGTAAGTTCAGGACGTTATCCTTCTTTACGGTCCCTGATTATTTGGAACACAGGTATGGCGGTAAAAGTGTCAGGGCTTTAGGGGCGCTGCTGTCCTTAATTGCACTGACCGGGATATTAGCCGCTCAAGTACTGGCTGCCAGAGGAGCTTTAGCTATTCTTGGCTTTACCGGTAATACCGCCGCTGTTATTGCTACCATTATATTTATAATCTATACTGCCCTGGGAGGACTCTGGGCAGCTACGATTACGGATTTTATCCAGATAATTATCGCCGGGGTTGGTGTTATCATTGCTACTGCACTCTTACTCGGTAATGTGGAAGGTTTTGCAGGCTTACAACAAATGATGCAAAAATCTCAAACGACATTCGATGCCAACTATTTTAACCTGTTTGGCATGGCCGGGAAAAGTATAATCTGGCTTTTACTTCCCACGGTTATGTATACTTTAATCGGACAGGACTTTTACCAGAGATTGTTTGCCGCCAAAAATGAGATCACTGCCAAAACAGCCTCTATAATTGGAGGTATATTCTTAATTATTATCAGCATTTTTCCTGCAATTATCGGCATGGGAGCTAAAGCCTATTTTCCAGGACTTACCGATGGAAGCTTAGCTGTCTCGAAAATTGTCCAGAAAATCTTTCCTATCAGTGTAGGAGCTGTAATTTTAGTTGCATTACTGGCTGCCATCATGTCATCGGCCGATTCATTATTAACTGCCGGGACTTCCCATTTTATTAAAGACCTCTGGCTGGGAATCATACATTCCCACAAAAAATTCAGTGAAAAACAATTATTGATACTGTCAAGGATTTCTACCGTTACCCTTGGAGTTATTGCTTTAATTATCGCCCTTTCTCTCCCTATGATCATCGATGTCTTAATATATTCTTACACCATGTATACAGCAAGTGTATTTGTACCTGTTATTGGCGGGCTCCTGTGGAAAAGAGCCACTAAAAAAGGAGCATTATCCGCCATCATAGGTGGGGCACTGGTGGCTGCCGCAGGTATCGTTACTAAATCGGATGTGATGGGTATCCCTGTCGAGGTGTATTCCGCATTAGTATCTTTAGTATTATTTATTGTAATATCATTATTTACCGGGGTCCCATGGCATGGGAAACCTATTAAGGAAATAGGTACCAGGTAAATAATCCATTTTCTTTACTTTAGGCGAGCGGTCGCCTGAATTTCTTCTTTGCTCAGCACACGATTATAAATCCTGACTTCATCCATGGAGCCATGAAAATAAATGCGCCCCCCACGTCCTATACGCAGAGGGTATTCTGAGCCGGTAAAAGGCTCCAGGTCGTCCCAATGCCCGATTGGCATACCATTTTTGTACAAAGTCACCTTTCCCAGCGATTGGTCTGCAGCAACAGCAAGATGAGACCAGGTTTCTATAGGAATATTATCTGCCGCAACATAGACCTTCCAGGCAAGCGACCATAAGGTAAACGCCCAATGCTTCGATGGATATTCGCCAAAGCCGATGTTCCACTGCGCTCCCCTATCGTTATTATTTGCCTTAGATATAAACGGCATCCATTTTTTATATGACTCTGGCTTTACCAGGAAGCATATGGTAAGAGAATCGCAAATGTTAATCGAGCGGTTGTGGGCAACCTCAATATAATCATCCTTACCATCAAAACGGTAGGCACTTCCGGGCTTCCCGTTTTTACCGGTAGTTAGAACAGCGCCATGTACCGTGCCGTGATTTTTATTACCGCTGGCATCGTTAGCACTGCCGTTAAAGGGATAATATGCCATTAAGCCTCTTCCCAGGTCTATGGTTTGCGTATAATTGTTTGCCTTTTTAAGGCGCTTAAGTATTTTCACTTTACCGGGTATGGAATTTTTATTAAAATCATTACATTGTGGATCGATTTTATGTGCCTTTTTATAATTATGCAGCGCCTGTTCTTTATTACCGCTGCGGTCATAAGCAGCAGCCAGGCTATTGTATGTGTTCCAGGAGTCCGGATAAGCCGCTGCATTCAGTTTAAGTATCTCTACAGCTCCTTTAATCCTTTTTTTTGCCAACCAATAATGACCCAGGTTATCAAGTTCCACTTCATCGAAATAAAAACTATCGCCATCGGTCTCCTTCAATTTATTATACAACAGCGAAGCAGTTACTATTTCTTTATCATCTAATTTCGCAAGAGGTTGAGCAATCGATTTTTTTGGAATTTTTTTATCCAGGATATCATAGCCATACTTTTTTATTAACTTATTCTTTTTCTCCTTTATCTCATCGATGCCTCCGACAGGAAGCGATTGGGGCAGTTTTATATCCGAGAAAAGATTAATAAGACCTTCGGATGTAGATGTAAGCACTGAAGTAAAATGATTGCCGCTTTCCATGAACTTATATTTCCATTCCAATCCATAAGGTGCATTGTATTTAAGCATATTGGCAAATTCCAGGGCACTTGCCATCATTTCGGGATGTTCAAAACCTACGGTCAAGTAAATATATCTATTTAAGTATGCCTGATGCTTAAAAAAGAATTTAAAGTCATCGATGAGAGTTTCCACATATGGAATAGACGGGCTAATAGAAATATAGGCATTAAAAAGTTGGTGGTGATTCAACAATGTATGTAAAGTAAACAAGCCTGCCCGCGAATGTCCGATAAGTATCCTGTAAGGATGGGTTCTATATTTGCCATCTATAAAAGGTATTAATTCGGTCTTGATAAATTTTATAAAATTCTCTGCGCCTCCGTTCATTGCAGGGGGCGATAAATCTCTATTCCGGTTTGTGTTGGCAATACCGACCACAATCATATCAGGTATAGGTCTTCCGTAATCCAGGTTTTTAATAACTCCCGTGACAGAATGGAAATGAAATTTTCCATCCAAAAGATATACCACCGGGTATTTTTGTGTCGATTGTTCATAATTTCCAGGAAGGTAAATATAAATCGGCCGTTCTTCCTTTAAAACCTCAGAGTTAAGCTTTATTATCTTGCCTATAATTACGAGTTCTCCATCTTCCTGCGAGATACCGTACAGCCCTTGAAATGAAAAAGAGAGCAGCATCCAGCATAAAAGTATTCTTAAGTACCATAAACGTTTTTGCTTCCTATTTTCTTGCTCCATTATTAAAGAATCCAATTAATGAAAGTTATTTATAGCATAAAAAAAAAATAAACTCAAGAACCTTCGGCAAGGGGAACGGGGCTGCGTCAAAATCTTATGATGAATGCAGAATTAAGCTAAGCGAAATAGGTGCCAGGTAAATAATCCAGCAGGATAGAGTAATTATTGACAATGTATCTGCAGCGTTCTATAATCACTTTAAAATAAGAGCAAAAAATAGTAGAGGTAAATAATGAGGCTTGCAGCGATTATTTTTCAAAAGACATTTCCCAGGGTGTTACTGGCAATCCTCGTTGTGTCCTTTATCCTGGTATTTGACTGCTGCAAACCAGGTAAAGAAAGTCAAGTGCCCCAGGAAGAGCAGGAAGAGGAAGTAATGATTGAGATTCCTCTCTCAACAACAACAAATAATGAAGAGTTTTGCCAATTAAATCAGTCGGTAGCGACCCTGGCTGATGGTAGGTTCGGTGTGGTTTGGGAAGTCGGGTCATTTCCCCAGCGGGATGTTGCGTTACAAATGATTACACGTTATGGTACACTTTGTTTCGAGCCGGGAGGTAAGTTAATTGCTAACACACGTAGCGATGAGGGGGATGCGGTTATTGTCGCGCATCCTTTTTCAGGCGTATTTGTTGCCTTCTCTCAAAAAAATGGTAACGGAGGACGGCGAATCTTGGTTCAATATTTCAATGACACTGGTGAACCCATGTGGCCGGGTGATGGAATAGTGGCTGCTGACGCTGTCCAACGGGAAGCCCAGTCAAAACCTACCCTGGTACCGGATTCTTCGGGAGGGGTATATGTCTGCTTTGATCCCAGTGGAAATTGGGATGATGAAGTCAAATGCCAGCACCTGGATGCATATGGGAATCGTTTATGGGGTGACTTAGGTAAAACAGCTGGTGGTGAGGCTGGTCTTAAAGTATTTCCCCGGGCTATTAGGGATGGCACCGGCGGTCTATTGGTATTCTGGCGCAATCAACGAAATGTCTTTGTCGACCCCAATCAACCAATGATAATGGAAGGGCAGCATTTCTCCGCCGATGGTACAAAACTCTGGGGAGAGCGCGGTAAAACCGTCAAAATTACAAATTTAGCCGCTAGTAATGGATATACTTTCAGATTTATGGGTGTTGTTCCCGATATAAATAGTGGTGCGGTGATTGTCTTTAATGACTGGACACAGCAAACCGATGCAGAGCTGGATGTGGTGGCGCAGCGGGTGGCTGATGATGGGTCACTCTTATGGGGCGAAGGTACTGTGGTGACAGGTGATTGGGGGCATCAACAGCTTGATGCCATTATCGCCGCAGATGACGGCGGCGTCTTTGTAGTGGTTAGTGATCAACTAAACGAAAGCGAGAATATCCTTCGCATTTATCGTTTGGGACCTGATGGCCAACACCGTTGGGGCACTGAAGGGGTAAGGCTCTCCCATCCCACCGACCTCAGCCTGGATTATGGTTTGTCTGGGAATTTTGACAGCCTTAGTAACCGTCTCCGCCTGGTATGGACACGCTTGAAGGATAGTGCTTCTTATGACTTTGACGTGATGGCTGCACGGTTTACCGGCGATGGGCAATCCCTGGACACACCTGGAGGTATCACTTTGATATCTGCTCAAGACGCACAATTCACCATAGCGATGGTTTACAGTCAAGCCGCAGGTCTATGGCTGGCCGTATGGGATGATAGGCGAAAAAGTCAATCCTGGGACGACCTGGACGTTTATGCCGCTCTTGTGAACGATGCCTTTCTAGATAATCAACCACCTTTATTTACCGGTTACCAGGAGAATGCTGGTTCTGTCAATACCAATAAAAAACGAATCACTCCCGGGAATGTTCCTGTTTTGAATGGGCTTCTCCATACCCGGCTGTTTCGTTTGCCAAACCAGGCTCCCCCGCGATTACGTTGCCCCCAAAGGAATTGAAATAAAACATTTTTTCTGACTGTTCCTTTTTCGAAATAGGTGCCAGGTAAATAATCCACTTACCACAAGGATTGCCCCTACAATCCGTACGGTGGCGGTGGATTTAGGATTTTCAATAGTGTTGACAAAATCAGGTATTTATACTATTATATGGTGTGAAAAGAGCGGTAAGCCCTTCCCGGATGGCCAGGGTGTTCCCATCCATATGCTGGCTACAGCCCTGGCAGAACGACTCCGGGTGGCGCGCTCTTTTTTTATTTAGAGATATATTGCTCATCATATACTATTCGGTCTTTATAATAATCATACCACTCAAAGTCGTCTCTTTCATATTTTCTGAAAATTCCCCATGAAAATAAATCGACTGCCTGAATTACAGGATCAACTTGAGATGACAGATGATCAATATTAATAGGTATTTTGGCATCGATCCTTCCCTCTAATTGTCGGTAGATATATTTGTTAAATTCAGCCCTCCTTGATTTATCTTTACATTTGTCAACCGCAACCTGGATTCTTTCCGAAGCTTTTTCAAAAGGTATATGATCAATTAGCTCTCCGACAATAAAATTGTATAACTCTTCCTTTTGTTTTGAACGTCCTTTATGAACCCGTTTTTTATCCACGGTAAGGGCATATATTTCAAATTTGCAATCTTTTATTTTGCTAAAAAAATATTTTTTTACGTCTAAAGTCGTTCGACTCCCTTTCAATTCGTGGCCGAAAACTTTTTTGCCCTTTTTTAATTTTTGATACAGGGTTTTTTTTATCGCTCCTCCTATTTTCTTAAAACTGTCCCGTTGGTAAATAGCCAATATACATATGGTGAAATATTTTGAAGAGTTCTTGCTCTCAAAGTCGAAACCAAGGTCACCACTCTCGTCAAGGTAAAGATACCACATATTTTCTCTATCTCCTGCTCATTCTTTTTATTCATATTATATTTTACCATATTTTCTGTTTTTAAGAAAAAGTGGGAAAGGGAAAGAAGTGAAAGGGACAGGCAAAAAATAACAATATTTGGTCCCGGTCATCAAAATTTCAGATAGGGGTATCTCAATATTTGGTCCCGATCATCAAAATTTCAGATAGAGAAAAAAGTGACAGGCAAAGAATTCACAAATTTTACTCCCCACTCACAGGAAGCTTTGCCATGAATATTCGGAATTTCCCCAATGCCTCAAAAAACTCTCGCCGCTGCCGCAGCGTTTTAAACTTTAAAAAAAACTGCCTCGGTGCTTGTAAATTTGTAAATTTTTTGTATTACAACTTTCCTTGGTTTTTTTGACTGTCTACAACCCGGGCAAGCCGGAACGACCGGGCTTGCCCGGAAATTCCAAATTCCAAACAAAAATGATAAAACTGGAAACTACACAATTTCATGGGAAGGTGATAGTCAAGAATGCCACTTACTTAAGGCTAATAAATCCGAAATTCGAATATCGAAATTCGAAACAAATTCAAATGACCAAAACAAAAGAAAAGACCAACGTGCCAGGTTCTTTTTGTTTTGTATTTTGAACATTTGAATTTTGGATTTGTTTCGGATTTCGTGCTTCGTGCTTCGAATTTAGTCTTAAGTTAGCGGCATTCCCCACCCATCCCTACTCCCAGGAAGCTTTGCCATGAATATTCGGAGCTTCCCCTATGCCTCAAAAAACTCTCGCCGCTGCCGCGGCGTTTTAAACTTTAATGTTGGATTATTTACCTGGAACCTATTTCATTTCAAATCCTATTCAACCACTACCTATAGTGTTGACATTCTATCATCCATCCGTCAACTGGAATATGGATATTTATGGTGGTGCGGTACATCGGGAACCCATCGCTATAATTTTGCCTGGGGACATGGGGGACAACTGATTTTTGTACTCAATGATTTAAACATGGTTATTGTTACCTCAGCAGAATTTTTGGGTGCTCAGTTCGGAGAGGAGGCCTGGCGAAAAGAGAGTGCGGTGATGGAATTGGTAGGAAGATTTATTTCTTCCCTTTAAAAAAAACACATATAGGGCATTCCCCTGTCTATCCTAAGCTCCGGATTATAATTTTTTTGCCTATCCCCACTTTCTGTTCTTGACATATCTGTCTTGATAGCTCACATCTACCAATTACCGGGTTCTTTGAGATGAGTTCTTTGGGGTGCGGTAAGTGGCGTACGGGCATCCGGAAGATTTCCGTTCCATATCAAAAGATGGAGTTGAGCAGGTGTGAGATTTATAGAAGGGGTTTTCTCATTTTGGGGCCACCAATTGAATCTTCCGCTGGATAGACGCTTCACATATAACCAGAACCCTTGACCATCATAGAGGAGAATCTTTAAGGTGGTTTTGCGTTTATTTCTAAAAATAAACATACTGCCGGAAAAAGGGTCTTTATCTAGAATATCACGACAAACCCGTGATAGGCCATCTATACCTTGGCATTGGCTGATAATGATAAGTGATCAATCTTTTTTTAAGGGCTCCCCAATTTAAACCCAGATTTTCGCAAATCGTGTTTATTTTACCTCCTAAAAACGAAGGTAAATTATAGCACCAGTGCCCGTACCCTGTCACGCACACCTGCCGAAAGGACACAATTGGTTCGATAGCTCTTGAATCTCCCATTTTTCTATTTTTTTTCGGAAATTACCAGACATATCTGCAATTCTTGATTCCTGTTTGTTCTGCACAATTTTCACATGGATATATTTTTCTAATTTCTTCAATTAAGAAGCCTGTACTGTATTTCTTTTTAGATTTTATTTGTTGCAAAGCATAAAAAGACTTTATAAGAATTGGCTTACCTGATTTTTTAATTATATTTCCCTTCTCATCCAAGCAAAGAAACAAAGGATTTATAGGTTTCCCATATTCATATTTGGTGATGTGAATAGTCTTATTAGTAACTACATCAAATATTCTCTCTTCAGTTATTATCTTGGTATTAAATTTACTAAAAACAGGAATTTTTTTTGCTATTATTTTTCCTTTTAAGTTTTTTAATACTGTTGCAATAGGACGTGTTCTTGGGTCAAATAGAATTTCAGATGTTATATAAGACTCTTCATATTTAATAATTTTTAATGCCTGGTTTTTTACTTCTAAGGCTTTAGGATTATCTTTTAAATTCAACACAATTTTAGCAGCTTTGAGTCGTGTTTCAGAATTTTTAGATGTTAATGCTTTAATGTAAATATCAGAGCAGCCTGGATCATTAATCTCAATTAAAGCTGAAAGGATTATGTCTTTGATTTTTGAATCGCTAGTGCTTTTCATTTCATTTCGAAGAGGATTAACGGCTCTTGGATCTTTTAGCATTCCCAAAGACTCAGCAGCCCCTCTCTTTACGAATACAGATTTGTCATTTAGTAAAACCTTTATTAAAGGTTCAACAGCTCTTGAATCATTGATTTTTCCCAGGGCTCTTGATGCTGCGAATCTAACATGAGTATCAGTGTCATTCAAAAAGATTTTACTAATTGGTATTACAAAGGTTGAATCTTTCATATCTCCAAGGGTGATAACACTATTACATCTTTGAGATGATCCCATTTTTCTTATATAATTCGCAGTTGCCTCCGCCCCAACTAATTCTAATAGATTTTTTGCAGCATCTAGTCTTGTTTGTTTGTTATAACTTTTTAATTTTTTAAGATATAAATTTTGTTTGGTCGCTTTTTCGAATGAATTAGAATGCTGTACATCAATATCAATTTCTGGCATATTGATAGGCCTTTTAACATTTTTCCCTTCTACTTTTACTTTTTCAACGGGATTAATAGAAGCAATATCGTGTTTAATTTTTAGCAGCTTATCGTATTCGTTCAGAGCTCCGATCCAATTTTTCTTTGCTTCATAGTCTTGTGCAGCTTTAAGATGTAAAGGGATAACCAGATTAATGACAGTTTTGAATAATTCTACTGCTTTCTTATGATCATTGTCCTTCTTAAGCTTAGTGATCAGCAGGTTTAAAGCATAATCAATATGACCTTTTTCATAAGCTTTTTTAGCATCTTTATACTCATTTGATAACAGACTGGATTGTGTAAAACCTAAAAAAAATATAAGAAAAACCAATCCCAATATTATTGCAGAAACTCTTTTGTTTTTTATCATTATTATTTCCTCCTTTTTTAGCTGGTCAAAGTTTCCTTATTGAATTTTTTATTCTTAGTGCATGGAGTTTAAGGTCATTGACCATAGATGATACCACCATCTCATCCAGACTCGTAAAAATATCCTTCATTTCTTTTTTTAAAGAATTTGCCCAAAAAGTTGATCTATCGGAAACTTTGATGAGTTGCAGCGCGATCCTTATCTCATCACCTGCCCTATAAACCATTCCTTCAAGCACGTATGAAACCTTAAGCTGTTCTCCAATATCGCTGCTTTCGAGATCCTTCCCCTGATATTGGAAGGACGATTCTCGATCTGTAACCTTTAAAACATCAACTTTTGATAATATGTTGAGGATATTATCAGCAATTCTGTCACATAATTTTTCTTGATCCTTCTCCGGGCTAATGTCCTGTAAAGGGCGCAATGCAATGGAAATCTCACCACTTTCGAGTTTTTTTTTAGCCGGCAAGGTCTTCACATATTTCCATATTTTTCCCTTTCGTTGTATCTCTATCCGCACCCAATGATATTGAGCTTCTCTACGAAAGGTGTCCCATACATTTTGATCATTAGGAAGCCAGGCCTTGCCCTTGGTTCCATCGTCAAATTCAACGGATACGTAGCTTTGCACAAGACCTCCCTTTAATGGAACCGATTGGCCAAAGTTGGTCACTGTACCTTTTTTTGTCATTTGTCCACAATTAGTCAATAACAGTAAAGAAACGGATATGGTTATCAGCGCTGTGTATAGAGATTTAGAGAATGAATAAACTGGTTGTATAGCTGAAATTTTACGACATCCTGGTCTAATTGAGTTTTTTATTCTTCTCATGATTCATCTCCTTTATTTTCTTTTGTTTTTCATAAGGTAGTATTCTAACTGAGTTCGATTGAGAAGTCAAGAATTTAACCCTGTCAACATCAATTCCGCAAGCAGATCGATAATCCCACAATTTTAATTTATCTTTTTTAGTATCTATTTTAATCACCGGACTGGTTACTTTTTTTTGTGAGTGAGCACTTTCCAGTAAATTCTTCTGATTGTCTTTTAAAACGGCGCCGGCATGAATACTCAACTGCTCGCATTCATCAAAAAAATTCGGGTTACAATATTGAAAAAGAAGTCTTTAAAATGCAGACAGCAACAGCAAAATACCCCAAAAGCAAGTACTGGATTAACAGGTTATCACAGGCAGTCACGAACCGTCACGAACTTATCACCCAGCGTGAAAAATTCTTAAATGAAATGCAGGGATGGTATGGGGTCAGGTATTTTATTACTCATCGATGGATTCCACGAAGGTGACCAGTGACCAGAGCAAAGGAAAATGGTAAATTATTAAAAACGGACAGGAAAAGTAGAAAAGAAAAAAATAAGACCAAAAAGTGTCAACAATAGTTGACTGATGAAACCGGCATAAGTAGACAATAGTTGACTGATGATTGCTTTGAAATTCGATAAATAAAATATATTTTTCCTGGAAATCCTCTTCTACAAACAGTTCTGATTTTTTCACTCATTTCATCCTTATTTTGGCATCATTCTTGTCACATGTCCTATATCAAAATCAATATCACGGAGGTAATCATAAGATTATGGCAAGACCGAAAAGACTAAAACTAATAGGAGAAGAAGGATTTTTTCATATCACGTCCAGGACCGTCGGACAAGAATTCTTTCTTGGCGATGTGGAGAAGGAGAAGCTATTTAATATCATCAAGTACTATTCCGGGTATTACTTTGTCAAGCCCATCGGCCTTACAGTTATGGATAACCATTTTCACCTTTTAATTAAGTCAGAGCCGGAAAGTTATTACAGCGATGATCAAGTCAAACAGAGGATAGCAGAATACCGGGATAAAAAGAAGAAAAAAGAAAAGGTAAAAGAAGAAGATTGGGACTGGGAGGAAGAGGGGGATGGAGAAATATCTTATAATGAACTGCAGCGAATAAAAACACAAATGGCAGATATCTCCGAATATGTTCGTGCCATTAAGCAGACGTTTTCAAGGTGGTATAATAAAATGAACAACCGCAGTGGTTACCTTTGGGGTGATCGCTTTAAAAGTGTCTTAATAGAAAAAGGAGAGGCTTTAATCAATTGTTTGGCTTATATTGATTTAAATCCGGTTCGTGCCAAAATTGTGAAACGGCCGGAAGATTACCGGTGGTCTGGTATTGGCTACCGGATTTATACGGATAATAAGGGAGATTTTCTCAGTTTTGACGGTATTTTTTCAGAATCAGAGATGAAAGACCATCCTAAAGAGGAGTTACTTCAATGTTATCGTTATTTTGTTTATAAGTGCGGCAATATTAAGAGGCTGAGTCTGGCAGATATAGAAGAAGGAATAGCAGTTGGGAATGTAAAAAGTGTCATAGATAATGAAACCTATAATCATGAATTGATGAGGGATTTTAAGCTTCCCAAAGGTGAAATAATGCTGGGAAGGATTCGTTATTTTTCAGATGGCATGGTAATCGGTTCTAAGAAATTTTTAAAAGAAGCCTATGCCAAATTTGCAGGAGAAATTATAAGAAAAAAAGACCGAAATGTTTATCAAACCGGGATAAATAGAAATATTTTGTCATTAAGAAGATTGGCTTGCTGATTTTTTGTTACATGTCCTTGCCCCCGGTCCCTGGTATCGCGGTAGCTGGCTTCCAGCTTCCCACCTACTGATTTTTCTCATTGATGGACTCCGGGAAAGCGACCTTTACTGGTGACCCGTGTCCCGTGTCCAGTGACCAGGTATATTTTTAAAGTCTTATCAAGCCTCAGTTGCATGTCATACTTTATACCGGACTGGTTGCAATATCCCCCCCAAGCTCTTCATCCACGTTCACGGATATGGTATATGCATAAAATACCTGACCCCCATTCGCCCCCATTCCATTAGTGGTTTATAGTAATTGAAAAAAATCCTGGAGATAATCATCCCCAAATGGTTTTACCCTTTTGATGGGCCTTTTGGGAAATGGGGCGGAAGTGCGTCCGTTGTTTGCTGAGAACAACGCTCATTATCAAAGTGGTTTTTTGATGTGTAATGATCTTCAAATCCCCACAGGTAGACTCCCTTAAGCTGTTGGGATGATAAAAAAACTTTTCGGGGTCTTTGCAAAACCTTTCGGGGTGTTTGCGGAGTTTTCGGGGTGATTGTACATGGATGAGGAACCTTCACGCAAAGCAGGGGAATGAGAGCGGGACAAATTCGGGACAGTCATTCATGATGCCGCAGCCTCGCCCGGAAACAAATGAAAATTGCCACAGAGAGCACGTACCAACGAGGTCACAGAGAGTTTCCCACTCAACTTACTCACCTTACTCAACTCACTCACCCATTTCTATAGCAAGCAAGATTTTAATTTTTCCAAACGGATAGGGCAGTCCTAAAGTCTAAAGAGATCATGATCTGGACAGCCTGGACCAGAGCTTCAGGTGGCACAAAGTAATAAAGTCAGGCATATGTTCCCTTCTGAATGCAGCAAAAGATGTTATGGTGCAAGATCAGACCCCGTGAAGGCGGTTCTCGTATAGCCTCCCAAGGGAAAAAAATATTCATCATCTGTTGACTTCATCATTAATTTCCTATAATATATTTTTTTATGAAAAAAAATAAGGAGGTGAAGGAGGTTTTTAATTATTATGAGACGTAACAAAATGGAAGATGGGAAAAACGATTTTCTTATCAGTTAAGGAGAGAATGATGAAGAAAACTTGTTTTATATTTTTAATTTGTATTTTAATTATTGGTGGATGTACTAAGGAAAAAGATAAGTCAGCGGTTCAAAAACCTAAGGAAGCGCTAAACGTTTTACCACCTCCTCCAATGCCGGAAAGGATACAAGCATCTGTAAAGCGATGGGATGGGATTGTATTGAAAAAAATATGTCTTGTGGTAAAAGAAAATTTCCCTCAGATAAAGGGGGAATTACCTATGAGTATTGGTAAACCTGTAAAAACGATACTAACCAGGATGGGGATAGATATAGTTCCAAAAGGATCCCCATGCGATGCAACACTAACTATTAAGTTGAAAGGTCAAACCTTCAAAGCAAAGTATCATTTCGGTCCTATTGGGGTGGGAGAATGTTATTCGGGAGGAAAAGTAAATGGGCAGATTCTTCTTACTGCAAAAGGTTACCAGACTTTAGCCATTCCTATTAATGGAGATGATCCGGTACCAGAGAAAGTTAGTGAGAATTGGTTTTATAAACATCAAAAACCTGAAGATTATAATTTCAGGGAACTCTGGTTTGAGCCGCTGATAGATGGTCTGGTTGCACTGTGGGGACCACAGGTTCTTGTGTGCGCTCTGGATGTGACCAAGAGTGGGGCTACTTATTGGAGAAATGCTCCAATCTATTCAAGGTTAATGAAAATCGGGCCGGTAGATGAAGTAGTAAACGCTCTCATTTATGCGCTCCAGGATAGTAACCACACCCTTAAAAAATATGCAGCTAATATGTTCGGGGAATTTGCACCAAATGCAAAGGAAGGAATTCCCTTCCTTTCCCAGGTCTTGATTGAAGAGGTTAAAGGAAGATTAAAAAAGGAATTAAAATATTGGGTGAATTGGGATGTTGCCATAGCTTTAGGAAAGTATGGGCCAGCGGCAAAATATGCAGTACCTAATCTTATTAAAGCATATTATATTGCAAAGAAAGAGCAAAATTACTTAAAAGGAGTGGATACTCACTGTGCAGACGCATTGGAAAAGATTACCGGAAAATCTTCCGGTTGGGAAGACTGGTGGAAAAGACATAAAACCAGAAATAAGACAGAATAGGGGCATTTTTTCGCCTGTCCACAAGCCTGCAAAGCCGGAACCGGGAATCCAGGGACGGAACTTTGAAATTTGGATTTTTTCTATTTCCCAACAAACCAGGCAACCCTGTGCCTCCGGCGGCCCTCCGGGGGGTCGCTTTTGGAAAAAGCTCCGCAAAACTTTTTATATGCCCTTTGTGCCCTGGTGTCTTCGTGGCAAAAATTAAACAGTGAATTCGGCCTTGCAATACACTTTCTTTTTTTATACAATTAAGATGTTAAAAAAAAATGGTTCATAAAAGGTAATAAAGAGGAAATGTTACCATAAGAAATCATTAAAGGAGACGCGATATGTTTTTAGGGAAAAAAAGATTGAATTTTTTGGCTGCGGTGGGATTGATGATTTTGTTTTTTTTCTGCTTGAATGTGATCCTGGAGGGGAGCCAGGAATTACTGACACCCCGTCCCATTTCGCAGGTTATCAGCAAACGGGCCGGAAGTGTTAGTACATCCGGTACGATCCAGATCCCCCTTATTACATGGGGAGGCGATGTTGCCACTATCTACGCCCTGGATTCAGGGATATTTAGATCGGAAGGTTTGGATGTGTCGTTGTTCCTGGAAAACAATTTTCTTAAGCAAGCGGAAGGATGCCTGGCAGGTCGCACGCCTTATTTAAGGGGTACGATGGGAATGATTAATTCAGCCGCTGAAGTATTTAAAAAAAATGGAATTGATTTGGTAGTTATCTGCCAGATAACCTGGTCCACGGGTGGTGATGCACTGGTGACACGATCCCATGTGAAAAAACCAAGCAATCTCAAAAATAAAACCATTGCCCTGCAATTGTACGGTCCCCATATGGATTATGTGGCTAATATTCTCCAAAGTGCCAGGGTGCCGCTGAATCGTGTGACCTTTAAATGGTTCCGGGAATTGACTTTACCTACTTACGATCCCAAAGGAAAAATCGTTGATCCGGTTAGTGCGTTCCTGGAGGATAAATCCATCGATGGTGTCATGTGCATTATTCCCGATGCCATGAACCTTACGTCCGGGGGTAAAGTAGGAACAGGGGCCGCAGGTTCGGTGAAAGGGGCCAGGATTATGCTGAGTACCAAAACCGCTTCCCGGATTATTGCGGATGTGTACGCGGTGAGGAGCGATTATTTCAACAGGAACAAAACCAAAGTCCAGGCGTTTGTAAGGGCGTTAATGAAAGGACAGGAGAAATTGCAAGCGCTTCTTTCCAGGCGAAGTGAGAACCAGAGTGAATATAAGAAGCTGATGGCACATGCAGCGGATTTACTTCTGGGTGCTCCCCAGGCCACCCCGGATGTGGAAGCACTACTGGGAGACTGTCAATTTGTGGGGTATGACGGTAATGTGGGATTCTTTACCGGCCGCGGTACCACCCGGACATTGAATACTCTCACCCGTGAAATTCAAAGCAGTTTTATGCAAATGGGCCTGATGGGGAAGAGAGTTACGCTTAACCAACCGGGCTGGGATTACAATGCCATGGCAAAAGGACTGACAATTACGCCGAAACCCGAAGTACCCAAACAAAAATTCGATGTCCGCAAGGTCCAGGAAAAGATTTCCGTGGAACCCACTACCTGGGCGGAAGAAGGCACGCTCTTCCAAATCGAAGTAGGGTTTGAACCCAACCAGAGCACGTTTCCTGAGGCCAGGTATGCCAATGATTTCCAGAAGGCCCTGGAAATTGCCCAGACCTATGGGGGATCATTGATTATCATTGAAGGTCACTCTGATCCATTGGGTATTTTGAAAGCCCGTGAGAAGCGAAGACCAGCGGTGGAGATCAGGCAAATGGAACAGCAGGTCAAAAATCTTTCCCTTTCCCGTGCCCGCGCTGTGAGGCAAAGTTTCCTGGATTACTGCAAACGCAAGCGTTTCACCATTGATGAAACCCAATTTGTGGCCGTAGGAATGGGCATCGCCAATCCCAAGTATAATCCTCCCCGCACCAAAGAAGAATGGGACGCCAACCGGCGGGTGGTTTTCCGGATTAAACAGGTGGAAGCTGAATTGACCGAATTCTCACCCCTCAAAAAGTAATAAGGAAGAAACAGAATGAAGAAAACGAATTGGTACGGCGTTGGAGTGGTGGTGTTGGTGTGCCTGGTATTTGTTTTTGTTTTTTCCTGTTCGGATTCCAGGTCCCCTTCTTCATCGAAGGTGCCAAAAGCAGCGATAGAGGAAAAAAAGGATGTTTCCCAGGGGGACCAGTGGAATGAACTAAAACCTATCAATATAAAAATCCCGGAAAACATCGGCGGCGAAGCAAAGCTGACGCGGAATATCTATTTCATTATGGATGGAAGCGGTAGTATGAATGAACGGACCACTTCGGATTGCGGTGGTGATCAAGAATTTAGGGATAAAATTACGGGTGCCCGTTGGGCCATAAAGAAATTCCTGGAAAATGTGCCGGAAGATGTCAACATCGGGCTTTATGTCTTTGATTTCCATGGGAGACGGGAAGTGGTGCCGCTGGGCGCCTCCAACCGGGAGGCCTTTATAAGTGCGGTTGATGCCATTGAAGCCAGTGGGACGACGCCATTGGCAGAGGCTATTCGCTTTGGGACCGATCAATTGGTGCAGCAGTACAAAAAACAGTTGGGGTATGGTGAATTCCGCCTGGTCGTGGTGACCGACGGGATTGCCGAGGAAATTCCCGGGGCAGCCATTTATGCTGCCAGGCGGGGAATTCCCATCTATGCCATTGGTCTTTGCGTGGAAGCCAATCACCCCCTCCGTCACTATTCTGTCTCCTATCGGGCAGCGGACAGTTTTGAGGATCTAAAAAAAGGCCTGGAGGAAACCCTGGCAGAATTACCCAGTTTCGATGTGACCGAATTCCAGGAACAAAACACAGGAGAAAATCAATGAAAAAATCAACCGTCGGTTTCATCCTGATTCTCTGTATTGGGGTCATAGGCATCCTGGGATGGAAATACATCAATTCCCTTTTGTTTGAGAAAAAGCAGTTAAGCACGTCGGATGCATCGGGAAGACTTCACACGATTCGCATTGGTGGTGACAATTACCTGGGGTATTGGTTCATTACCTCGCCGGAAATGCGAAAAATGGCGGCACGAAAAGGTTTACAAATGGATTTCACCGATGATGGCGGGGCTTATGCCCAACGGTTGGAGGCTTTTGCTGGCCAGGAGTATCACTGCATTGTTTTACCGGTGAATTCCTACTTGCAGCACGGTGCCCGGCACAAATTTCCCGGAGTTATCGCAGCAGCTATCTCGGAATCCAAAGGGGCGGACGGTATCGTGGGATTTGCCGATCGCTTTTCCGGCGGAAAAATCAACGATCTTAACGATCCCTCGTTGAAGATCGTTTATACCGCCGATTCCCCCAGTTCTTTTTTACTGGACCTCACCATTGCTGATTTCGATCTTGACAGTCTCCGCACCAATCGCCAGTGGCAGGTCCAGGTGGGAGGTTCCAATGAAGTCCTGAAAATGGCCAGAAAAGGTACCGGCGATGCCTTTGTCCTCTGGGAACCCGATCTCTCACGAGCCTTGAAGCTCCCGGGAATGAAGTACATATGGGGTTCAGACCGATTCTCCGGTTATATTGTGGATGTGTTTGTGTTTCACCGCAGTTATTTAAAAAAGCATGCGCCACAGGTTCGGGACTTTTTGCAAGTTTATTTCCGCGTGCTGGGGATATATGCCAATAACCGGGAAAAAATGATCAAAGAGATGCGTAAATCCACGGATTTGAAACAGGACACCATCGAGGAAATGCTGAAAAAGATCGATTGGTATGATCTGGCAGAGAACTGCCAGTTGCAATTCGGTATTTCCGCCAGGCCTGGCGGCCAGGTCCAGGATGGGGTCATTAACACCATCATTGCCTGCACGGACGTGATGTTAAAGACCGGGACCTTTGATAAAGACCCTTTGCAGGGTAATCCCTATCGAATTACCAACAGTACGATCCTGGAGGAACTTTCCCGGGCGGGCGTCATGCACGTGATGGATAAAAGCAGTGTTCGCAAACAGGAATTTTCTTCCCTGGCAGACCGGGAATGGGAAAAGTTACGGGAAATCGGGACTTTCCGCGTGGAACCTATTACGTTTCAGTCATGGAACAACATGTTAACCACAGAAGGCAAGGAAAAGGTGGATAAAATCGCGGGGCTTTTGACCAACAATTATCCCCACTATCGGATCGTAGTCCGGGGGCATACCGGTCCGGGTGGTGATGAAGATGAAAATAGAAAACTCTCTCTGGAACGGTCTCAGGCCGTGGCCCAGTATTTGATTGCTGTCCATGGTATTCATGTCAATCGCATACGGGCGGAAGGATTGGGGTCGTCGCAGCCGGCACGGAAAAAACCCGGTGAATCCATGCGGGCGTACCGGTACCGTCTCTCCAGGGTGGAATTCGTGGCTGTAGAGGGCACCAGTTTGTGAACAGGAGTTAACGGCATTGGCGAGACATACAGGGAAGCAGACTAAAAAGAGCGAGGAGCCTGGCGCAGAGGATTTTTCAAAAAAAGCCATTGAAAAGGCCGTATTCCTGGAAGCCATTCAACACCCTACCACCCTTTATCCTGCTGCCTTATCCCTGTTAAGTGCCGCATACATGGTACTGGTCAGTCTTGATCCCACATCCCTGGCTGTGGCTGTGGGGAGTGGATTCTTAAGTCTTGTATCATGGATTTATCATTACTTCATCCGGGGAGAGGCCATTGCTGAAAGTCATGTGCAAAAGCTCAAAGCAAAACGGGACCTTCACAAGGAACGGCAAGCAGGTAATATTGAGGAGGAATGCAAAACCGCCGGGTTCCTGGAAGGGGAAAAAGAAGCCCGGGAATTGAAACAAGCATATAACCAGCTTTATACCTTTTTAAAAGAGAAGCTGGAGAAGCATCGGGTCATGACTGCGGGACGTTTTTTAATCCTGGCGGAAGAGACATATTTCCAGGGGCTGCAGTTGCTCAAAAAAGCACTGACCATGTTTAACGCGCTGAAACAAATCGACAACGAAAAGCTGGAAGAGGAGAAAAAGACGTTTAAAAAGGAATTAAAGGCACAAGAGAACAAGGATGATGAATCCAGGCAGCCGATTATTGAAGCACTTCAGACGAAAATCCGGAGTCATGAAAAGCGGTTGAAGCTTTACGAGGAGCGTAACAAGGGTCTGGAGCAATTGATGGCCCAGTGCGAAGTGTTGGAGGCCACGTTGGACACCACGTACCTGGAGGTGGTGGATTTGATCGATAATGAGGCGTTTATGAAACGCAGCAGTGTGGCCCATAATCTTGAGCGGGCCGTGGCAGCGGCCCGGCGGGTTGAGGAGCGTTTGCGCAAACGTGAAAGCAAAACGTTTGACGCAGATGATGCGTATATATATGAGAAGGACAATTAGGTGGTTACAGCGCAGTAATAGATGTAAAAGTAAAAACGTGAAAACGTAAGGAGGAACATTCATGGCAGAAGAAAAAATAGGTATTTTTCGAGCGATACTTCGGTATTTTCGCTTTTGGAATTGGAAGAAGGCCCGTGGGATCATCAAGGCGGCGGATGAGCAGTTTACCGGTTCGGTAGACGGCATTTCCGCGGCCTTTGATATCCAGCGGGACAGTATGGTGACGCAGTACCATGGCCTGCGGGATGCCATTGCTGAAGTGGAAGCGGTCCTGGAGGATAAGCGGGCACGCCTGGAGGAGTTGAACCGTGAAGAGGAGGAACTCCTGACACGACGGGAAGGAGCCCTGGCTATGGCAGAGACGGCCAAAGAAGAAAACGATTTAAAGGGATACGAAAAGCATGCCCATGCGTTTGAACGGTTCCAGGTGCGTATCGAAGAAATCGACCAAACCCAGGAACGGCTGGGGAATGAAATCACTGATACGTCGCATACCATGGATAAATACATGCTGCAGTTACAGGATTTCCAGTCCCAGATTGAAAAGATGCCGCAGCAGAAGGCCGAAGCCGTTGCCGATTTCGTATCGGCCAAACAGATTCTTGAGTTAAATGACCGGCTCCAGGGGTTGGAGAGCAGCCTGGACAGGGGGCCGATTGCGGCCGTGCTGGAAGCCAACAAACGATTGACCGCCAAAGCCCGAATTTCAGAAAAATTGGCAAAGGCGGATGTACGTTTGCAGGACAAAGAGTATGAGAAAGCCGGCCGGCAGTCTACGGCCAGGGACAAAATGGACCAGATGCTGGCGGCACGGCGCCTGGAAAAAGAACAAAAAACCGGCGAAAAAGAAAAACCTACAGCAGAAAAAGAAGATGACAGACCCAAGATTTAATATAAAAAGGAGGAAAAGTAATGATTAAGATGAAAGGAATATGCACGGTGGTGATAATTTTTGCCATGCTTTTTGGTATGGCTGCTCAACAGGGTTGGGCGAAACCCAAATTAAAGGTAGCATGGTCTATTTATGCCGGTTGGATGCCCTGGGATTATGCGGGCCATTCCGGGATTTTGAAAAAATGGGCCGATACCTATGGAATTGAAATCCAGTTGGTGCGTATGGATTACCTTCCTTCCATTGAAGCCTATGTGGCCAAGCAGGTGGATGCGTGTGTGATGACCAACATGGAATGCCTGGATATGCCGGCGGCTTCCGGGATTGACAGTACGGTAGTGATCGTGGGGGATTATTCCAATGGTAACGATGCCATCCTGGTACGGGACAATCTAAAAATTAAAGGTTTAAAAGGCCAAAAGATTTACCTGGCAGAGTTATCGGTGTCCCATTACCTCCTGGCCCGGTGCCTGGAGATGAACGGTTTGAAAGAGAGTGAAGTAAAATTGATTAACACTTCTGACAGCGATATCGGACCGGTGTTCCTGGCTAATAAAGACCAAAAAGTGGTCATTACCTGGAACCCTATTGTTATGCAAATCGAGCAAACCCCGGGGGTTTCCAAGATATTTACTTCCAGTGATATTCCCGGTGAGATCATTGACATGATGGTGGTGAACACCAATACCTTAAGAAAGCACCCTGAATTGGGGAAAGCGCTGACCGGTGCCTGGTATGAAATTATGGGCATCATGTCGAAGCGTGGGGTGGCATCTGACAAAGCCCTGACGGAAATGGCCAAGTCTGCCGGATGTTCGTTGACGGAATACAAAGCTCAATTGAAAACCACGGCCATGTTTTACACGGCCCAGAATGCCGTGGAATTTACCGAGAGCCAGGAGTTGAAGAAAAAAATGGATTTTGTCCGCCAGTTTTGTTTTAAGCACGGCTTATTGGGTGAAAATGCCCCCAATGTTGATGTAGTGGGCATTCAATATCCTGACGGTTCTATCCAGGGAGACCCCAAGAGTGTCACGTTCCGTTTTGACACCACGTATATGAAGATGGCCGCCCAGGGGAAATTGAAAACCAAATAATTTTAGCCACGAAGCATTTACAATGCGGTAAAAAGCACGAAGAAACACGAAGAGACAAGAAGAGGAGAAGAAGTTAAGAAGTTGAGAAAGAAGTAAAACGAAACAAATGTGGCAGGATGATTGAACTTCGTAACACAGACTGACCGTGTTTGAAAAGTTTTTTGCCCCGCTTTTTTTCAAAAAAGCGGGCCGCCGGAGGCAATCTTATGGGATTTTTTAACATTCATGCGAAACCGGGACGGACGGTTTCTTTTTTGTTGTCAATGCTGTTATTTATTGTTTGCATTGCCGTTTATGCCGTAACCAGTCATGTTCGGCACCGGGAGAATCCTAAAGACAAGGTGGTTCCTACGTTTTCCCAGATGAAAGATGGATTCAAACGAACCGCCTTTGAGAGGGACCGGAAGGGGGACATTCGCTTGCTGGTGGATACCATTGCCAGTGTCAGGCGGTTTCTCATCAGTCTTGCTTTCCTTTTTTTTGCCGTTCTCCTGGGGCTTCATATGGGGATATTTCCTTATATGGAGCTTCTTTTCTTGAAATTTATCACCTTTTTCGATAAAATTCCTGCACTGGCCATCCTCCCCATCTTACTTATTATCTTTGGACTGGGGGAGGTATCGAAAATTGCCCTTATCTTGATCGGGGTTTTTCCCACTATTGCGTTGGACACGTATCTCCGGGCCAAGGCCGTACCCCGGGAGCAGGTGACCAAAGGATTAGCGTTGGGCGCCAGTTCCTTTGAAGTCGCCTATAAAGTTGTCTTACCCCAGATTTTCCCCGAAGTGCTCAACACCATCCGTTTAAACTTTAAAGCCATGATCTTATTTTTAATTGCCGGTGAAGCCATAGCCGCCGCGGAGGGACTGGGGTTCCGGATTTTTTTGGTACGGCGGTATATTGCCATGGACATTATTATTCCTTATGTCATCTGGATGAGTCTTTTGGCGTTTCTAGCCGATTACCTGGTCAGGCTGTGGATAAAGAAACGGTACAAATGGGTGGAGATAGACCTATGACGCCAGCCAATCAATACGAATCTCTTTTGCATCTTGAAGACGTGTATGTCCGGTATACGGATCACCAGGGGAAGATTTTTACGGTTCTCAACGACATTGATTTAAAAGTTAGTCCCGGGGAATTTATTACCGTGGTGGGTCCCAGCGGCTGTGGAAAATCTACGCTGCTCCGCTTAATATTGGGAGCGGAAAAGCCGGCGGAAGGGACGGTACTTTTTGAAGACCAACCCATTGCCAGCCCTGACCGGGACCGGGGAATCGTTTTCCAGAAGTATTCCCTTTTCCCTCATCTCACGGTCCTGGAGAACCTGGTCTTTGGCCTGGACATGGAGGAATTCACCCTGCCCGGGCGAATATTTAATCCCTTCAGGTTCAGGCGAGAAATACGGGAATACAAGGACCGGGCACGGGAGTATTTAAAACGGGTGGGTCTGGAAGAACATGAGGATAAATACCCCCATCAACTATCCGGGGGCATGCGTCAGCGGGTGGCCATTGCCCAGTCGTTGATTATGAGACCAAAAATACTCCTGATGGACGAGCCTTTTGGTGCTTTGGATTACAGCACCCGCCAGGACATGCAGGTGTTTATCCTGGAGCAGTGGTACGAAACCCGGATGACAATCTTTTTTGTCACCCATGACCTGGAGGAAGCGGTTTTTCTTGGGACCCGGGCTATTATCCTGACCCAGTATTACACCACGGATACGCCCCAAACCGAAGGATCCAAAATCGTCACGGACATTCCACTCCCCGGTTCTCATCCGAAATCCACGGATTTTAAGTACTCCGAAGAAATGGGACAATTGGTGGAAAAGCTGCGCAAAGACGGGCTGGAACCCGAACACTGCCGGCACATCCAGGACTTTGATCTTAGCCATAAAGATTCCTTTAGAACCGTATCCCGGGAAGAATGGAGGCATTAACATGGCCAGAGAGAATAAATCTATATCCATAGAAACCCAGCGGCCGGATTTCCTGGAGGACCTGAGCCAGTCTTACAATTTGCGGCGGAAGAATATTATTATCCTCACCGGCGATGTGAGTGGTCTGTTCTGGAGTCCCCGTTCCCAGGGCTTTCTTGCCCTGGAACAATTCTTGAACGTAGAATTGAAAAATAAATTTAACCTGGTACGGATGGATATTGCCACGGGCTTGAGTTTCTATGAACCGGACACCGAGGAGGAGATCACACGAATTTGCGAATCCACGGATGGGTATTACACCCCGGCCGGGCGCATTGAGGCATTAAGAAAAATGATTGCTTCTTCCCGCCACAGTCCTCTTTCCGCCCTGGTGCTGCTCCAGGGCATGGGAGACGCCTTTGTGCGGGTGCGGCGCCTGGAACCTACCATTAAACCCATGTGCGTGGTCTTTCAATTTGCCGGGGCGCTCTTCCCCCAGGGGGATTATTCCCGTCTCTCCGAGTTGGAACGCCAGTGTTTGATCTCCTTTTTGAGTTGGGTATCGGGTCCGTTGTTCCGGGAAGGTCCGGAGCTGTTGATATTAATCAACTCGGTAAAAAGCGAAATCAATGCTAAAATTCTTGCCCTTCCGCATGCCGTGCACATGGAGATCGAACTCCCGGACCTGGAAGAACGAAACGCCTTTATCGGACATTTTGCTGCCAGGCATAAAACCGTAGAATTTTCCCATGGAGCGGATAAATTCGCCGAAGATACTGCCGGATTATCTCTCAACCATATCAAAGACCTTATGGAAGTGGCTGCCCGTAAAAAGGAACCCCTGACCCGTCAGCACGTGGTAGAGGATGTCAACACCATTCTCCAGGCCCAACTGGGGGATATCATTCGTATCAAGTACCCGTCCCACACACCCAAAGATATTGTGGGGTTCAAAGCCACGGGGGAGATTTTCACCAGCATATTTGAACGCTGTGAAGACCCGGAAACCGCAGTTTCCGCCATCCTGGTATCCGGGCCCAACGGTTCAGGCAAAACTTTTCAATTGGAAGCCTATGCTGCCGATTCCGGGCGGGTGGTGATTGAATTGGCAGGTATCCGCGGCTCGTATTTTGGTGAAACCGACCGTTTCTTTGAGCTGCTGCGCTGGCACATCGCTACCTTTGGTAAAATTCTTATTTTAGTGGACGAAGCCCACACCGCTTTCGGTTCCGTCCACGCCAGGGAGACTCACCAAACTGAACAACGACTTTCCGGGAATATCATAAAAATGATGGGTGACCCCAGGTATTTGGGAAAAGTCTTGTGGGGACTCATGACTTCCCGTCCCGATGAACTGGACCCGGACATCAAGAGCCGCGCCCCTATCCAGGTGCCTATCTTCGACCTGGAAGGAGAAGATCGTAAAGCTTTTGTGGCTGAACTCTTTAAGCGCAAAAAGATTACCCTGACCGAAGAAGAAATGAATGAGGTATTATCCTTGACTGATTATTATTCTGTCCGTGATTACCGGAACCTCACCGCGGAGGTGCTGGCGCAAAAGCGAAAAGAGCCCAAACGAACGGTTTTGGATGTATTGAGTGGATGGCAGGCCAGCAAGTCTATCAAGCGGCAGCGGGAATTCCAGGAGATGATTGCAGCTCTTCATTGTTCTTATCCTCTTCTCCTTCCCGAACAATACCGGGGTATCCCTGACGAAGCCTTGATGCGTCAGGTGGAAGAACTCAAACGTCTTCTTCGTCATTATTAGCTGCCTCCGGCGGCCAGAAACCTTTTTGAAAAACCCCACTGCGTGGGGGAGCATTTGCAGTGCAAGGACGGCGTACGACGTTTTAAACAATGTATCGTCTCCATGAAGGCGGAAACGGAAGGGGACAGGCAACAAGGGGGCACAATGTTTCCTGGCAAATTGCAACGCCCTTTCCGCATATAAAAAGCTTTTGCGGGGGGTCCAGGGGGGCAGTTTTCTCGAAAAGAGTCCCCCTGGCTGTCGGAGACAAAAAAAGTTCTGATAGAGTTTTATAGGAGTTCAGGATGGGCAGGCAGGAAGGTTTATAATTTTTTTTAATTTTCTGCCCATCCTGTAGATAAAAATAGGGGGTTAGTAGATCCGCACGGAGGGCATAAGTTTTTTCAGAATGCCCGTGCGGTAGGAGAGATTAGTTTTAATTGTCCTGTGTTTATGGTTTGCTGTCTAATCGGGGGAATTAAAAAAGACATAAGGGAATAGAAACGGACAAGAGGAATGGACGTCGTCATCCGCCCGTTGTTTGGTGAGAACAGACGGCTCGAAACCATGTCAAGATGAAAAGACAATTATAATAAGCGTCCCCACTGATTTTCAAGGTTCGATGTTCAAAAAAATTTTTCCTGCGTGACGAATACATGGCTGTCGTGAAACTTTAACAAAATTAAAGGTGAAAGGATTATTCGTCGATATCTTTTAATCCTTCCATTAGCTCTTCAACTGTAGGTAGTTCCTTTTGTAAGTTGGGAGGTAATTTTTGGGTCATTTTGTATCCGGATACTCCGATTGGGGCATTGATTCGTTTCAATGCATACTCAACATCAAATCGATTGCGATCTTTACAAATAATAATTCCGATAGAGGGATTTTCATCCGGCATCCGAACAAAGTCATCCAGTAGATTCAGATAAAAATTCATCTTCCCTGCATATTCCGGTTTAAACGCCCCGACTTTTAACTCGATAGCCACCAGGCTTCTCAGTTTTCTATGGAAAAACAAGAGATCGATGAAATATTCTTTATCGTTAAGTTTAATCTTATATTGACTGCCGATAAAGCAAAAACCCAGACCTAGTTCTGCAATAAACTCTTTCAAACGAACAATGAGTTTATTCTCCAATTTCCTTTCTTGCAAGGGCTTTGAAATATTGAGGAAATCCAAAATATACGAGTCTTTCAGTGCTTTATCTGCTTGTTCGGCAAGATGTTCAGGAAGAACTTGCGGGAAATTGTGCATTTTTTTTGCATCTATTTCCAGATGAGCCCCGGCTTCTATTTGATGAATAAGAACATTCCTGGTCCATCCATATTCAGAGGTTTTTCTGATATAAAATTCTTTTTCCTTATAATCTTTGACACGAGACATAATAACGAGATTTTGTCCCCAGGGAATTTCTCCAACAAGTTGTTGGAGATTTGGAAAATCTTTATAAGTAAGATAAAACTGTCGCATATACCAGAGATTTTGGGCCGAATAACCTGTTTGAGTTGGGAATTCCTTTTTCAAATCATTGGATAGTTTTTCTACAATGCCTCTTCCCCATCCCAATTGTTCCTGTTTCTCAACGATTCTTTCACCTATATCCCAATATAGCAGGATAAGTTCTTTGTTTGCTTTTCGAAACGCCTGGATGCGTGCCGATTTAATCTTACTCTTTATTTCTTCGAGAAAAGGCAGATAATCGCTTTTAAGAATTTTAACATTGTCATCAATCATTTTACACCTTTGTCAACAAAATGTAACTATAACATTTTGTATCCTATAAAGCAAGGCAATTTTCAAAATGATAGGATAAAGGAGAAATTCACGATTAAATACAGGGATGAGAAAAGTAGAAATTTACAACCTGGAATGGGTAAACATCAATCTGGAACACAATTTTATAACGGTAACAGCCCAGTAAGCCAAAAACAAGAAAATACGCCGGATTGCCATCAACAAATCGCTACGGGAATTGCTGCTCAAACTCAATCTTACCAGGAACGGCAACCGGTATGTATTTGAGAATCCCCAAACCGGTAAGCCTTTTACAGATTTAAAGAGAGGGTGGCAGAGTGCATTGGAAAGAGCAGGGATAAATAACATGAGGTTCCATGACCTCCGGCACACGTTTGCTTCGCATTTTCTGATGAACGGCGGGGATTTATATACTCTCAAAGAAATTCTCGGCCACAAGGACATTTTCACCACATCGAGGTATTTGACAATAACAACAGAGCATAAAAGCAAGGCAATGGAAATTTTTGCAGTACCGGAAAACGAGTCGAATATTATAGAATTGGCGGGATAGAAAGTTATTATCAATAGATTGAGGAGTGGTAAGCCTCGATAGAAGAATTCAGCGAATCAAAAAGACCATAGCAGGGGAATAAGTAAAAATACTCATTTTTAAAAAAGTGTGCAATGGGGGATTGACTTTCTTTCTCAAGGTGTGGTAAAAATATATTCCCGGGAAAAGCCGGAGATGTTTAGATGGAGAACATCTGAGTTGGTAGGGCGAAAAGGGGTAAGGTTAGGCCCAAAGGGCGGAAGCATTCCTGGAGTAATACCGGCGTGGATTTGCTGGTCAATGACTGAGTTGAAGCCGCATTTTCTTCCACTTTCGCAGTTCCCTTAGTATGTATTGAAACATGAAAAAACAGAGGGTAAAAGGAGCAATTAAAACTTGCACATTTGCAAGCACCACCTCTTTTTTCCCGTATTGGCTGTATTCTTTTGACTTTTATCATAGCAAACGCTTGGTTTGTGGTAAAGCCGAGAAAAACCTTAAGGAAAGCCTGGGCTTTCCCAGAAAATTTCGGTAGAAGTAAAAAGTGGACCTAAAAAGGATCGATGCATGCTCCATTTCATTTTTTTATGAATAAATAAATTAATCAGAATCTGGCATAACAGCAATGAGATGTTAATCTTTAAAAGTGTTATTTTCAAGTTATTCGGATTATTCTTACGTCTCTCAACGTTTATTCTTTTTTTATATATCATTCTTAGCATTGGCATTAACACCGATAATTTTTTTATGATAATCATTTTGATGATCATGTTGTGGATGATTTATCGGTTTATTGATCGTTGTATTGATTATCTGGATTATTACTATCTACAAGGTCTAAGAAGAACAAAAAAGATGAATGAACTCGCTCGAAATATTGAAATGGACTTTGTTCTGAATGGTAATTATCTTCTCTCTGAATTAAGAAATTTTGAGATTTTCACGCATGACAAGGTATTTTTTGAAGGGATCAAAAATCTTGTTAGGGGGAAGGTTGATAATACTGTTATATCTATATTTGATTATAGATATTCTTTTATAATTTACCGATATGGCTATAGCGGTGATTTTCATACTAGTAGTGAAACTCGACACAAAATAAAGAAGGACCACACAATCGTGTATTTTTTATCAGAACTATTAGACCTTCCCAAATTTTCTTTACATCGTAAAGGTCTTGGAGATAAGATAGCGAACTTTTTTACAAAAAGGGATATACAGTTTGAATCTAATCTGGATTTTTCTAAATATTATTCCCTTCGTGGTGAAAATGAAGATTCAATTAAAAGAGTATTTAATAAAGAGCTCCTCTCTTTTGAAAAAAGCATAGTTAATAAAGGTATCCGCATCGAAGGATCTGGGAATAAACTCATCTATTATCAAAAAAAACCAGTTAAATTAAAAGATATGAGTTCATTCATAAATAGTGGATTTCAATTCTTTGAAGTAATTACAATGCATCAGTTGCATTTTGACAAAATAACAATTTAGCCTTTCATGAAAAGGAAAAGGGGGCAAAAAAGTGCTATTCTTGGCCATTCTGTAGAGTAAGGCATAAACCGGACAAGCTGGTACCAAAGAGGTCAAAAAAAATCTTTCGTAAATGATCTACGGAGTATCGAATTTACGTATCATGTTTTCCCCCAAATACAAGCACGACATACTGACGGGCCGCATAGCAAATGTGTGCGACCTTGCATTCGAGGCGGCAGGCAAGACCTGGAACATCCACATAGTGACCAAGAGGATAAACTCAGACCATGTCCACCAGTTCGTATCCCTGGGGCCCAGTCAGTCGCCGGGCTGGACAGTAAGTAGGTCGTTCCCAGAAAACGTGACGAAAACGTGGCTGGTTTATACCAATTTATATTGGTTTTTAGTGGCTTTTAGTGGTTTATAGTAATTGAAAAAAATCCCGGAGATAATTTCCTGGAAACGGTTTTGCCTTACTGATGGGCCTTTTGGGAAATGAGGCGGAAGTACGCTTTTTGTTTGATGAGAACAGATGGCGTAAAACCATGTGAAAATGAAAAAGCAATTGTAATGAGCGTTTCTAGCGATTTTCAAGGCTCAAAATCAGGGAAAATATCCCGAACGTGGCTAAAACGTGCCTATCGTTTGGTTTTTAACATTACGGTTGGTAACGGGTGATTTTTCTATTGCTTACATTCAATATTCAATTTGTAACGAGCTGTTCATTTTGATTCGGTTATTTTTTTAAATTCTGTTGGATAGAAGCCAAATTTTCCTTAACTTCTTTTGTGTAAGGGTGGTTTGGGGCAAGCTTGATTTCACATATGTGTAAGGCTTTTTCAAGACATATGATAGCCTTTTTATATTTACCCATGTATTTCCACGCGATCCCGAGGTTTTTCAAATCACGAGCAACTGATGGATGTAAATCCCCATATGTTCTTAAATCGCTATCCAGGGCTTTCTGTAGGTACTCATTGGCTTTTTTATATTCACCCAACAAATTCCAAGTATACCCAAGGTTGTTCCATTGTGTTGCCACATCAGGATGTGAATCACCATATGTTCTTAGATTGATATCTAAAGCTTTCTGATAGCATTGAATGGCTTTTTTAGAATCTCCTAAATTATTCCACGCAGCTCCAATGTTGTTCCAATCTATTGATACTGATGGATGTGAATCACCATATGTTTTTAAAATTACATCCAAGGATTTCTGATGGTATTCAATAGCTTTTTTGTATTCCCCGAATGAAAACCACGCACACCCAATGGAGTTCCAATCCCTTGCTACTGATGGATGTGAATCACCATAAGTTTTTAAATCGATAGCCAGAGACTTTTCGTAATTGGAAATAGCCTTTTTATATTCACCCAAAGATTTCCACGCACTCCCAATGGAGCGCCAATCCCTTGCTACTGTTTGGTGTGAATCACCATAGGCTTTTAGATGGCTGTGCAGAGCTTTCTCGTAGTAGGAGATAGCCTTTCCATAATCTTCCAACAAATGCCACACACTTCCGAGGTTGTTCCAAATAATTGCCACCTTCGGATGTGAATCACCATAGATTATTATATTGATATCCAGGGATTTCTGAAAGTAGTCAATGGCTTTTTGATACTTTCCTAAAGAAATCCATACTCCTGCAATATTGTTCCACCTTTCTGCCACTTTCGGATGTGAATCTCCATATGTTCTTAAATCGCTATCTAGGGCTTTCTGAAAGTAGTAAAAGGCTTTTTTAGAATCTTCCAAGAAATAAAACGCTTCTCCCATGTTGTTCCATATTTCCGCAACCTTTGGATGTGATTCCCCATAGGTTTTTAAACCGATATCCAGAGCTTTCTGGTAGTAATCAATTGCCTTTTTATATTTTCCCAACCAATTCAACGCAACTCCAATGTTGCTTAATGTTTCCGCCACCTTTGGATGTGATTCTCCATAGGTTTTTAAAACGATATCAAGAGCTTTCTGGTAGTATTCTATGGCTTTATGATGATCTCCCAATTCACCATAAGTGAATCCAATGATATTTAAGTATGTTGTATTATGAGGGGCTAAGTTTGCAGCTTCCAGGTAAACACCAAGGGCTTTTTTAAATTTTAAATCCAAAAAATAGGCGTTGCCAAGGTTATAATAATTTTCTGCCTGATTAACATTAACTTTTACAATTATCTTCTTGAATAGCTCTTGTGCTTTGATAAGATTCCCATCTTTCAATTCATTCAGTGCTGCCTGTCTTTCCTTAAAATCCCCTACCATTTCGTCTTTTAACTTTGTTTCCAAGTCATTAAATTTTTCAATGAATTGAGATAATAATCTATCTAGCTTATATTGGTTGGAATTTTCTAATTTTTTATAAAGTTGTTTGAACTTTTCGTCAAATATACGCTCGATATTTATTTTTGATATATTCTCTCCCACTCCCTCATTTCGCAAAATAATCTGTACTAAATTTTTATCCGGGTTCCTCCTAATAGCCACATACAATTTTTCTTTGTTTACTACTTCAAGCCCCTTTTTATAAACGATTAATTTCACCATATCACCATATTTTTTACCTGAAAACTTTAACTCAAAAATTCCAGAGCTATCGGTTACGTCGTGGCTTGAACCGGAAGCAGCTCTAACATTTACCCCCTGTATAGGCTTCCCGGTATTTTGAAATGTGATATACCCTTTTAATTTGACACCTTGTGAAAGACAATAATAGGATATAAAATAAAGAATTACAAAAAAGAGCGATATTTTTTGCATAATCTTTTTCTCCTTATCTCTTTTTTAAAGAAAATCTATTATCTACCTTAATTCCTGGATAGACATCTGTGGTAAAAGTTTTATAGCCAACTTTTTGTATTGTCAAACGATGCTTTTCTTCCTGAATTTCCTTCGGAATTTCAATAATGAACCAACCCATTCTCATTTGTTTCTGTAGATATGTTTTTGATGGTTACCTTCGCCTTAACCACGAAATTGCCGTCATCATCTAAAACCGTACCGGAAACGCAACAGAGGCTGTTATCTCTTTCTATGATAAGGGTAGCATTGTTACCTTTTAATATGCAGTCAGTAGAAACTTTGCCATTAGTAAATTGCCAGCCTTTTGCTTCCAGTTCCACCTGGACACTTTTGCTTTGTAAGTACGGGGGAATAATTTTAAAGTCAACACTACCATTTTCGTTGATTTTTTTGGTCCTTATATCGCTTGCTAAACTGATCTTTATCAGACCATTGTTTTTAAGTACGGTTTTTCCACTTGAATCTTTTAAAAAGATCGTAAAATCGAATGGGTTGTTTTCCGGCAACAATTCAAACCCCAAAAATAGGATGAGGGCAAATGCAGCCACAGAGCCACCTAGCTTTAATGTACCACCCCATACTTTTCCTTCAAACCAAGCTTCGGCACCGCACACTTTGAATAACTGTACCACAGTCCCTAAAGCTAAAGGAATTAATAAAATGAAGTAGAGACGATCTATCATACCGTTTGTACCTAGTTCTTGTCCTTTGAAGAAAACGAGCATAATTAAGCCAACTAGTCCAATGGCAAAGAAAGTTAGGCTGATTTTTGTATAGATAAGCGCATTTAAAAGGCGCATCGGTAATGCTTTTTCGTTCTTTTTTTTCCTCCGTCTTTTCACTAAAACCTCACTTTCTAATTACAATGCCAATCATTTAAATTAAAGCATATCTGAAAAAAAAAAGCAAGAAAAAAAATAAAATCACAATATCTTTTTTGAAGTAGATATTTGACTTTGTGGCTTGTTCCCAGCACAAACCGCATTTTAATGGCAACAAAATACTTCAGATAATAACAGCATAACATCAGTAGACAAATTATTGAACTAATACATGAATTGTGGGAGGCTTTTAAATAATGGATAATTGAATCTTATCTACCACGTTTTGCAGGTACTCGAAAGCGGGGAAGGTGGAAAAGATCGAATCCAAACAGGGGTTCATGTGGAACTAGAGGAGAAGGGATTTAGGAGGCAAACAAAAAATCAGTAAAAAATCTAAATAGGTGGATCGACGATGTAGCCTTACATCGTCAATAATCCGAGCGAAAAATCGACGATGCAGCGTTACATCGTCAATAATCCAGGCGGCGCAACGACGATGCAGCGTTACATCATTGATAATCCACCCGACAGAATGACAAAAGTAACTCCAATCGTCAAAAATCCACCCGGAACAATGACAATCGGACGCCGGATTGTCAATAATCCAACCGGAAAAACGACAATCGGACGCCAGATTGTCAATAATCCGACCGGCGGAACGACGATCGGAGGTCCGATTGTCAATAATCCACCCCGCGGAATGACAAAAGTAACTCCGATCGTCAAAAATCCACCCGGCGGAATGATAATCGGACGCCGGATCGTCAATAATCCGACCGGCGGAACAACGATCGGAGGTCCGATTGCCATTGATCCGGTTGTGAGAACCATGAAACAGATTTATTCTGGCTCTCCCTTTTCTTCTTTCGGAGACCAATGAAATTAATTAAAAGTTTTTGCAGGGGGTCCAGGGTAGTTATTCTTGACTATCTCCTTTTTCCCTTACTTCTTACAGTGACAGTAAGGACATAGGCGTTGTGCTAAATTTTCAGAGGAAAAACTAAAGAAAGTTGACAAAAGGCAGACGATAGTTTATCATCTAAGTATGAAATATTTTAACTGGAGTACCGAAAAGAATGAGATTCTGAAGCGTGAACGAAACCTCTCTTTTGAAGAAATCACGTATTTGATTGAGTCCGGGCAAATTCTAAGCGTTGAAGAGAATCCGGCACGACCCGATCAAAAAATATATATCCTGGAAATAGACAACTATGCTGTTGTCGTACCATTTGTAGAAACAGAAAATGAAATTTTCCTCAAAACTGCATTTCCAAGCCGTAAGTATTCAAAACGCTTCGGTTTAAAGGAGGAAACATGAGCAGGTTTACCAAAAAAAGCTTTCAACCCCTGGATCAGGAAGAAAAAGACCTGATGGAATCCATTGAAAAAGAGGAGTGGCAGCCCGTCAAAAATCTTGACCAGGAAAAGAAAGCAGCTATTCAAACAGCACGGAATACACTGAAAAAAGATAAACGCATCAATCTTCGTCTTTCTCAAAAAGATTATCACCAAATTCAACTCAGGGCGATTGAAGAAGGAATTCCATACCAAACATTGATTGCCAGTATAGTTCATAAATATTTAAATGGATTACTGCTCCCCAAATATCATGAGGAAGACATAAAAAAGCACGATTCAGGGGTCAAGCAAAAAATCTAAACAGGCGGATCGACGATCTGAGGTCCGATTGCCATTGATCCAGTTGTGAGAACCAGGAAACAGATTTATTCTGCCCTTTCCTTTTCTACTTTCGGAGATCAATGAAATTAATTAAAAGTTTTTGCAGGGTTCAGGGGCACTTACAGTGCGTCACCGCCGGTGATTACCGGACCCCCATAACGGTGCTTATTGAACCCATTTTTTAGGTCTGGAAATGCCTGATATTTCATGATGCCTTTTTAATGGAAGGTAGAAATTAGCAACCCAAATGGATATTCACTTTGAGCCTGCAACCTGGGGGCTGTTTTTAACCACAAAATCCTGTCTCTGCGCTATACAGATATAGAAAATTTCATATTCTGTAGAAGTATCACACAATACAGTGTTAATCGTTAATATCGTAATTTTTGTTATGAAAAGTATGAACTATAGATGTAGAAGATTTGATCAGATTCAAACTGGCTGACAGTTGATAGTTATTTGGAATTGCGATAAATTGAACTCTTTTTTCGATGTCTATTCAATATCTCCTTAGAAGAAGTTGATTGGGATCTTTTGCGCCCTTTAGCGGATATATGATTATTTGTTTATCCGGGTATAACTTTTGTAATCGTTTTGTCCCCTCTTTGCCTCCCCTGTCGTTATCCAATGCAGAAATGATAGTTTTTACCCCTCTGAGTAAGGTTGGTTTGATATCGTTGCTGTTTCCCAGCAGGGCAAGGCCGGCAATGCCCTTTCCTTCCAATTCCTTGATACTTAAATAATCGATAATTCCTTCGGTCACAAATAGGGTTGTGGCCTGATTTCCACATAACATCTTATAATCCAACGTAAAAGCATGCTTATTTCCCAATACAAATTTCCTACTGCCACCGATTTCGTGGTTGTCAAGACAACATAATTTTGCTTCACTATTTCTGACCACAAAGCAGCAGTAGGATGCTTGCCCCTGGCCAGGTCTATTATTGAGTAGGAGTTTATCTTTCACCAGGTAATCGATAAGCTCCCGACCGATTCTCCGACGATTTAAATAAACTGTACTGGCAACAATGTCGTTCTTTTTTATTATGTTGTAGATTTTCTCCAGGTCATAGGATCTGGTGGCTGCCCGGACCCTGGCACATTGCCAGGGCTTAGACAGATGGGCTGCGTCTTCTAACTGCTCTGTGATGTAATGTAAGGCTTGAGATACGGACTCCAAATTTTCTTTTATCTGCACAAAATCTATCAAGCTTCCCCCGTAACCGCTAGAGAAGTCTTTGAATAGCCAGTGCCCAGCAACGCAACGTACGAAGAAACTGGGATTTCTTTCCCCTGTAAACACCGAATGGCTGCGGTAACTGTTGCCGTTACCGTTACCGTTACCCACTTTCTCAAAATCCATACCGTACCACAGATTCAATAGCTTGACCATATCCAGTCTTTTGATTTCTTCTGCTCCTTTCATTGTAAACTTTACCTCCTTGCCTTTATAGCTTTAACATTTAAATTTAACACTGATTCTTTATTCTTTGCTTTCTTCCTTTAGCAACTCCGGTGCACCGGGTCCCTGGGTGCGATAGCTCCGTCCATGCCTGATGTTTATCACACATGCATTATGCAGTAACCGGTCAACGATGGCACTGGTGATTGACGCATTGCCCAGCGTTTGTCCCCAATCATGAATGCTAATATTAGAAGTAATGACTATGGAAAGGCGGTGCTGACAGCGATTAACCAGGTCAAGGAACAGGCTGGCATATTCGGGTTTAATTCGAATATGCCTCACCTCGTCAATGATTAAAAGGTCAAGGCGTGCCATTTTATCCAACACTATCTCTGTAGTTTCGTCTGCTAACGAGGCGTAGAGCTGGTCGAGAAGTTGTTGGAAAGAGTAAAATTTAACCCGGTAGCCTTTCTGGCAGGCCCGTATGCCCAGGGCTGTGGCCAGATGAGTTTTACCTGTGCCGCTTTTGCCCAGGATTAGTACTGGCTGATTCTTGACAATAAAGCTCAACTCCGACAGGTCTTTCACTTGCGCTACATTCAGTTCCGGCTGAAAATTCCAGTCAAAGCATTCGAAGCTCATTGCTTTGTAAAGGCAGGCCTTTTTGATACGCCTTTCTACTGACCGGCAGTGCACTGCCTCAACCTGGTGCGAAACCAGACGCTGGAGAAAGCCCAGGTAACCCTGTTGCCCTTCCTGGGCAGCCAACAGCGCATCATCAAGTTCATCGATGATATCTTTGAGCCTAAGACGACGTAAATCTTCTTTTATTTGCTCTAACTGTAACGGTTCGGTTTTTATTATACCTCTTATTTTACTCTTACTCATGATTCTTTTTCACTCCTTCACTCCAAACGGTTAGCGGTTATTTTTAATTATTTCCCCACCATTCACTATTCACTATTCACTATTCACTATTCACTATTCACTATTCACTATTCACTATTCACTTTTCCTTTTCCTCAGTGGTTATTTCCGACAGCATCCGGTCAAACTCCTCAAGTTCGTGCTTTTCCACAGCACAGGCTTTGAGCCATGCTCTTACCGATTCCGGTATATTCTTATCAGAGAGCATTGGTATTGCCAGATACTTGCCTTTTTGTTTCAACCGTTTGCCGTGGATAATTCTTAATACCGCATCAGCACTATAGGCACCATATTGCCGGGCTGTGGCAAGAGCACCGCTTACCACATCCCCTCCATAACGATCAACCAGTCTGAGTATTCGCTGCAGATGATAGCCTGCTGCCCCTCTTTTCTCTTTCTTCAAACCTTCGTAATAGCTGTGAGCTATCTGGCCTAATCGTAAGAATGCCGTTTCAAGAAGGGATTTTTGATGGGTCATTTCACGGTATGTTTTTTCATGTTCAGCCAGTACCTGCCTTTGATATTTTCCCTTACAATAGGTATGACGGCAATCTAATCGGCCATCTATCCATATCTCCAGGTGGTCATCATACAGACGCACCAATACCTCTTTGCCAAATAGCCCTGGACTTACACTGTAATGGTTCGTATCCAAAGAAATGCAAAATTCACGAGAAACCACTCGTCTAACTTCCCTGTAATAATTATTCTTCAAAAAGTGAGGCAGCGCTTTGAGGAAAGATTGTTCTCTTTTTAGTCTATCCAGCGGGCGTTCTCGTAGGGTTCCGTGAATACGGAGGTTGGCCACATCCAGCCTCCACCTATCTCCACGACTATTGAGATCGTTCAGATTCTCGAATTCCCTACCTGCCAAGAAGTTGTTCTCGATATAATGAAAGGGACGTTCCACCATGCCATGCCGGTCTTTGGACCCGGGCCGTAAGATAATGATCTCGAAACCATAATCCCGGGCAAAGGCTTCGAATTGAGGATTAAGCCATACTTCTCCCTTTTTGTTATGAAACCCCACCGTGGTCATGTTGTCATAGGTCATTGTCTCAGGTACGGCTCCCAGCTCATTAAAAGCCCGTTTATGAAGGTCTATCACGCTTTCTATGGTCTCATCCACATAAAAATGCATATAGAGCCAGCGACTAAAGCAAAGCACGATAGAACCGGTGTGAACTGCCTGACATCTTTCCCCTATCATCACACGATGAACGCTCCAATCCATTTGACCCTCATGACCCGGTTGGTGCAGGATAGGCATGGTTAAGCCTCTTTTTTCGGTGGACGGATGGTGCTGATATAATCGTTTAATATGGTAGAACCACCCTGGTAGCCTAGCGCCTTGATCTCTTCGAATATACGTACACCATTGAGTTTTTTCTCCTCCACCAGGTAGCGAATTTTGGCTTTATAAGGGTCCAACTTACTGGCTCTGCCACACCTGGACACCACTTGACCACGACCTTTTTTGCTGCCTCTTACTTCTCTTCTGACCGCATTGCGGCTTACGCCTACTTCTTTGGCCGTCCTACGTATCGAACCGGTTTGCTTGTATACATCGCGAATTTTTTCTAAGGTCTTCTCATCCAAAAGACTCATTGATCACCTCCTAAATTATTGCCGATTCGTCCATTCCTATTTTTTTCTCACTTACACTTACATTTACATTTTCATTTACTTTTACATTTGCACTTATCGGTGACCCAGAACCGGATAACGCCTTTCTGGCCTCACTAAAGGCCTGCTGGCAATCATCTTCCACTTCCTCCAACTTTTTACAGAAATCTCCGTGTATCTTTTCATCCGATACATTTAGCCACTTTTGAGAGTGTTTTCCAAGGCTCCGGGCGACACGTCCCAATGATTCCAGCAGTGTAAACCATATTCTGGTACGACGGGGGAGTTTTTCATACTGCGAATCCGAATCTACATCAACTCCACCCTTACCGGCAACCCTGTAAATTTCCAATGCTTTTTTGGGCAATTTCATAAGGAATTCTTTGGTGTTCACATCATCTGCCTTGCACCATAGGTCAATTAGCCGGTTACATTCTTGTGGCTTCAAATTGTAACTCTGAATGAGTCTATCAAAATCTGCCTGAGTTTCACAGGGCAACCGCGCCAGTGATGCAGCGGACCCACCTGGCAGAAGACCCAACTTGATATCCTCAATTACCTGTTCACTGAGACTGCGAATAATTTGTAGACGACGGTTTACCCAGCTCTTATGCTTTCCCAGTATGCTGGCCACTTCCACCTGATTGAAGCCTTCTTTTTCCACCAATTCAAGAACCAACAAACACTCTTCGATAAAATTAAAATCGCTGGACTTGTTGAGTAAATACATATGCGCTTTGCCAATAGCTCTATCGCAATCCAAAACCATTGTGCTTAGGCCGTTCATTTTTAAAAGCTCTGCCGCCATATATCTCTTGAACCCATCTACCAAAATATAGACAGGGCCTTCGGCAACCACAATTACAGGTGTTATCTGGCCATAGTTTTCAAACGACAACTTCATCTCTTCAATACCCGGTTTCGAAGCACTTCGCAGACGCTTGAGACGGAGATCAAGCTTTGAAAGCGGCAGTTGAATAACAGGACTGTTATTATCTGTGGCTAACATCTTCATCATATACCTTATACCTATATACTTATATACCTATACGTGCAATATCAACGTCTCAACGTCTCAACGGAATTTGCCGCTGCCCACTACGGCGTTGGTAATAGTCCCGGCGGGGGAATTCTTCCACGATTTCGCCGAGACAACCGCAAATATGACATCGGCCCGTCTTACCCAACAACGGCTCATCCGAAATTGTATCACCATTCATACCAGTTGCTGGAATTGAAGAAGACGAAAAAGACATTTTACACCTTTTCCCCTCCTGTCTTGTAGTTTTATAGTCAACACTTTTTTTATTTTTTCCAAGAGCCTTATTGAGTCTTCTTTGCTTCACCCATTCTCGATGCCACTTTTTGCCTTCATCCGATTTTCGGTATTTCTTTTGGGCTTTATCGATATTGCGACGGTATCCTGCCGACTGGCATTGCTGACTACAATAAGCATGATTCTTATAGCATGAGCGGCAAATGAAAAAGAACCTCTTGCACCACTTACAACGCACAATTTTGACTAGCCCTTCCTTGCATCGCTTACACTTACAAGCGGAGGGGACCGACCGGCTTTGGCCCAGTCGATAGGCAAGTATTCGCAATTTTAGCGACTGTCGAGAAATGGAAGTGAATTTTGAAATTTTTCTACCTCCGGCCTTGCAATTAGCCGGAAAATAGTATAAAAAGTGTTCATTCAATTTAGGAGTTTCCGGCTATCTGCGAAACTCTTTTCTTTTGAAAGCCCGAAGTTTCCACTTCGGGCTTTCTTTCTTAAATAAGAATTGAACAGGAATTTTAAGGTAAAATCAAGTAGACAGAGGATAAAAAAATTCGCTTTAAAAATGAACTTTGGGGAAATGAGAAATCAACACGCAATGAAAAAAGCGGATTCAGTTAAAAAACGGTAGTACGGGTCCGGTAATCACCGGCGGTGACGGTTTTTTTAGTTTTTATGTCCATCCTGTAGATAAAAATAGGGAGGTAGTAGATCCGCACGGAGGGCAGAAGTTTTTTTCAGAGTGCCCGTGCGGTAGGAGAGTTCAATAGAGGTGTCCTTCGGACGATTTTAAAACGCCTTTTACCCTGGGGGGGGAATTCTAGGAACCAAATCTCAAATTACAAAAAAGATTCCAAAGGCTTTTTGAAGGATTTCTTTGATTTTCAACTTTTCCTTAATTGAAAATTATCCGAAGTAAAAGCGATAATTACAAGTTATGCTGTATTCATACAAAAAGGACATTGGTTTACGATAGGACAATAGGAACCTTGATTTTTTATAATGCTTGCTATATAATGATTTTTATGGACTTTAAAATTCTCATAGATCAACTGCTAAACGTTAATGATGCCGAAATTAGAGAACTTGCTGCAATTAGGCTTGGCAAAATAAGCGACCCAAAGGCAGTGGAGTGTCTTTTTAAAGCTTTGAATGATATTGATAAGGATGTTCGGAGGGCTGCCGAAAAGGCACTCGCTAAAATATGTGCCCCAGATATCGTCAGGCTTTATCTTCAAGCGTTTAGTGATGAAGCAAATGAGAGGAGTGCTGCTTTAAAATTGCTCCGTAAAATGGGCCTTCCATTTGTTCTGGCGGGTTTTGTTCATGACTCTTTAAAGGGTAATCGCTACGATATGGAGGCATTACGTAAACATCGATACGCTATGGAGGCACTACGTAAACTAAGTGACCCAAGGGCAGTGAAGGAACTTCTAAAAGTGTTGTATGACAAGTCGTCTCCTAATGAATGTAAGGAAAAAGCCGTAGAGGTGCTTGGCGAAATAGGCGATTCAAAGGCAGTGGAGGGGCTTCTAAAAGTGTTGTATGACAAGTCGTCTTCTAATGAATGTAAGAGAAAAGCCGCAGAGGCGCTTGGAAAAATAGGCGATCCAAAGGCAGTGGAGGGGCTTCTGAAAGCGTTAAATGATGGGAAACTGAATGATGATGATGTAATTCGCATACAATGTACCAAATGTGGACGTAATTATGAGCTGCCAATCCATGCTCACTGTGTTACCAGTTTTGGTACTATTGCTGACTTCGGGTTTGTTTGGGGAGGTGAAGAAGCAAAAGCAAACTGGATTAGGAATGCTGCGCTGAGTGATAATCGCAATTCCCCTGATTTGGTTTCAGATGAAGGTCATGTGCCTTGGAATGAAAGGGAAAAATTTTTGGAGGAAGTAAAATGTATCAAACATCTTCTATCAGCAGGTCAAATTCGATGGTGGAAATGTTGGCATTGTAAAGAAGTGCAGAAATACAAACTGATCCCAATCCCAATAATATTAGTAACATTTCAAGGGAAAACACTTGAGGAGGCGAATGCGGTTGCCAGAGAGATAATGCCTAAAGATATAGATTTTTCGATAGTAACAAGTGATGATGTACAGTTAAAGACCATCTTGAAAAAGGGCGAAACTTCTACTATTGCAGTCAAAAATTGTTATTCGTTAATCCCTCCTAATGCTTTTGACATCAGTGAGGTTGAAATTAGTAAAATTGGTCAAACGGGTACATTCGACTTGCAAGAAGATTCGCAATTGAAGGCGTACGAAGCCTTGTCTATAAAGATGTCTACGTCTACAGGTAGGTTTATGGATAAATTATCTTGTAATGTCAGACCTAGAAAGGGATTTTTGGGATTCGGAAGAAGAAAGGGGACGTGGAGAGTTCATTGGTTTACTTATTTTGAGGCGAAAGCTACTTTTAAGATTCCTGCAACTGTTACAGTATCCACATAATTTTTGCCTGATAATCATAGGGCACTGTTCTTGATGTTCACAAAGTCACAAAGAGACCATGTATTAACGATATCAACAAATTACTTCACATAACAGAAAACAAAATGTCATAGGGCAAAGGAATAAACTTATGTATAAATTGTGGGCGGTTCTGAAATGAGCGATAATAGAACCTTATACATCGTTCTTCGGGCACAGCGCTAATCATTTCCGTCTCTCTGCTTAAAGGGCACCGCTTTCCCCTCTCTTCCTTTTTTCCTTTAGCCGCCGCTGTTTTCTTTAGTCTAAGTTTAAGCTTAAGCCGGTCCTGGCCAGGGCAGAGAAATAAGATTAAGATATGGCCATGACCGGCTCCCGGTGGTCGCTTTTTATTTTACACCGGGTGCCGGTGATGGCCATTAGATAAAAGCTAAAGATTGCCCTGGACAGGTCCGGGTAAGAAGCAAAAGAAAAAGGTAATTTAGTTTTGGGGGGGTGGGGAGTAGTTAAAGATCAAAAATTTTCTTTCTCCTTCTCCCCCTTGAAGAATGCTCCTTACCTAACGATCAAATGATCAA
>JABAOH010153052.1_pt2 | contig 42940 bp, 45 predicted proteins | sample 7062181 | NCBI WGS metagenome assembly JABAOH01 (sample SAMN14538630, study PRJNA623070) | marine sediment metagenome | biome: marine biome [ENVO:00000428]; feature: marine pelagic biome [ENVO:01000023]; material: deep marine sediment [ENVO:00002113]; isolation source: pool of 5 deep marine... | reverse complement strand
TGTTTCGCACCTCGGCCTCGCGGCCGGCACTTCGACAGGGCACCGCCCGCCCCACACAATCATCTTCCAGCAACTCCGCCGACCCGCCGCGCAGCGTCCGCCCGGCGGACTTCCGACCTGCCTTCTGCCGTACCAGGGTGCCTGCCGTTTTCCCTGATAATCAAACAGTTACCACTTATCAAAAGTGGTGGAGGGGGTAGGATTCGAACCTACGAAGGCATAGCCAGCAGATTTACAGTCTGCCCCCGTTGACCGCTTGGGTACCCCTCCAGCGACCAAGCCGCCTATTGTCTCTCGCCCTCGGAAAGCTGTCAAGACAAAGGCTTCGCGGCCACCGCGCGGTCACCGCGTGGGCCTCAATCGTCTTCAGGCCACTCTTCTTCCGGGACGCCGAACGCATCGTCGAGGCCGAAGTCTGACTCCGGCGCATACATCGATTCGTCCTCGTCCTGGAGATAATGGTCCTCAGCGTCCTCGAAACCGAAGATGTCGTCGTCCAGCAGGTCCGGGCCCAGATCGATTCCGCCCAGCGCGTCGCGGAGTTGCTCCCGCTCGCGCATGATTTCAATGCGACGCCAGCGGGGCATGTCACCGCGGGTGCGATGGCCTTCTGACGGTTCGAATGAAGCGGTTCGATCCGGCCGCTCGGATGCCCGGCGGGCGCTGCCCGGAGTGGGCTCTCTGGAGCCCCGGTGACCCGATTTACGACGCTCGGTGTGACCACGGTTTGACATCTTGCCAACCTCGCAGCCCGGTGCCCGGGATTTCAGCTGCGTATATAAACCAAAAACGGCAAAATGCAAAGCAAAAAATTCGGTAAGCGGAAGACGCCGGCGTCACACGTTGAACCGGAACCGCACCACGTCGCCCTCCCGGATCCGATAGGTTTTCCCTTCCAGGCGCATGCGCCCCGCCTCCCTGGCGCCCTGCTCGCCGCCGCAGGCAATGAAATCCTCATAATCGATGACCTGGGCGCGGATGAAGCCTCGCTCGAAGTCGGTGTGGATCCGGCCGGCCGCCTGCGGCGCCAGGGTCCCCTGCCGCACGGTCCAGGCCCTGACCTCGTTCGCTCCCACGGTGAAAAACGTCAGCAGCTCCAGCATGTCGTAACCGGCGCGGATGACCCGCTCCAGCCCGGTCTCGTGCAGACCGAGTTCCTCCAGGAACGCTTGCCGGTCGGCCGCATCGAGCTGCGCGATGTCCGCCTCGGCCGCCGCGCACACGGCGACCACGCCGGCGTTCTCGCCAGCCGCATATTGAGTGAGCGCCGCGAGCCACGGGTTGTCCGTGAATCCGTCTTCCGCCACGTTGGCGACATACATCACCGGCTTGGCGGTGAGCAGGTTCAGGCTGCGCACCTCGAGCCTTTCTGCCGGCGCCAGTTCCAGCCCTGCCACGCGGCCTGTCTGATCCAGGGCCGCTTCCACGCGTTGCAGCAGGTCAACGGCTCGCGCCGCCTCGCGGTCCCCGGTCCGGGCAAGCTTCCCGGCGCGTTCCAGGCGCCGCGCGACGGTCTGCAGGTCCGCCAGCGCCAGTTCCGTCTGGATCACGCCGATGTCCGCCACCGGGTCGATCCGCCCCGGGATGTGGACAATGTTGTCGTCTTCGAAGCAGCGCACCACGTGAGCGATCGCGTCCGTCTCCCGGATGTGCGCAAGGAACTGGTTGCCGAGCCCCTCCCCGCGCGAGGCGCCCGCCACCAGGCCGGCGATATCCACGAATTCCAGCGTGGTGGCCACCACCCGCTCCGGCTTGACAATGGCCGCGATTCTTTGCAGGCGCGGGTCCGGCACCGGCACGATGCCGACATTCGGGTCGATGGTGCAGAAGGGATAGTTCTCGGCGGCAATGCCGGCTTCCGTCAGCGCGTTGAACAGGGTCGATTTGCCGACATTGGGCAGACCCACGATGCCACACTTGAAGCCCATTGCGTCCTCGTCCGGTTGCCGGAGTGCCCTGCCCGGTGCGGGCGACCTCCGATGCCTAGGCGTCGCCGCCGTGCAGCGCCTGCTGGGCAATCTCCAGCCGGCCCTGCAGAATTTCCGGCAAGACCGCGATGGCGCGATCGATGGCCGCATCGATGGCCGAGCGGACCTGGGCCGGGGGACGGCCCAGCACGTAGCCGGTCACCGCGTCGCGATGTCCCGGGTGCCCGATGCCGATACGCAGCCGCAGAAAGCCCGTGTCCGCAACATGCCGGAAGATGTCGCGCAACCCATTGTGGCCGCCGTGACCGCCCCCGCGCTTCAGGCGCGCAACGCCGGGCGGCAGGTCCAGTTCGTCGTAGGCGATCAGCAAGGCGCCGCTCGCCACCCGATAGTAGTCCTGCACCGACCGTACCGCCCTGCCACACCGGTTCATGTACGACAGCGGGCGCGCCAGGATGCAGTCATGGCCATGCAATTCCGTACGCGCGGTGGCAGCGCCGAGTTTCTGGCGCTCGCGCAGACTTACCTGCGCCGCCGCCAACAGCCGCTCCAAAAACCAAGACCCGGCGTTATGCCGGGTCTCAGCGTACTTGGGTCCGGGATTGCCGAGACCGATGATCAGATACGGAGCGGACACACCTCGGTCCCCGGACTATTCCTCCGCCTCGTCCCCGGCCGCAGGCTTCTCCTGGGGCTCCTCGCCCTCCTCGGCAGGAGCCTCTTCCAGCGCTTCGCCTTCGATTTCGGCCAGCGCTTCGGCTTCCGCTTCGGCCGCGGCGGCCGCGCCGGTGCCTTGCGACTCGCTGATGTGGATGGCGTTGGCCACCATCGTGTCGCCGTCTTTGCTCACGGCCAGCGCAGGAATTTCGACGCCCTCCGGCAACCGCACCTCCGAGAGCATCACCGCCGCCCCCGGCTCCATGAAGGACAAGTCGACCTCCAGGAATTCCGGAAGGTCCTTGGGCAAGGCCGCGATCTCGACCTCCGTGACCTGGTGCTGGATGACCACGCCGGATGTCTTGCCGGCGGGCGAGTCCTGCTCGCCCACGAAATGCAAGGGCACCAGGATGCGCAATACTTCGGCCGCGGACACGCGCTGGAAATCCAGGTGCAGTATCTGGGTCTTGAACGGGTGACGCTGCAGGTCACGCACCACGACCTGCTGGCTGCGGCCGTCCGCGAGACGGATCTCCTGGATACTGGAGTAGAACGACTCTTTCTGGGCGGCGTGCTGGATTTCCCGCTGCGCGAGCGTCAGCGCCACGGGCTCATCGCCTCCGCCATAAAGGACCGCCGGGATCCGGCCTTCGCGACGCAGGCGGCGGCTCGCACCTTTCCCCTTGTCGGTCCGGATTTCTGCGGTTATCGCCTGGTTATCGGACATGTTACACCTCGGTGTCGGTTCCGGCCCGCGGCTGTCGGCGGACCGGTCATTGCAGACATGCGGCCTCGCCCCGCGACCAGGGCTCGGCCAAAATCGAGCCGCGCATTATACCCCAAGGCCGCAGCCCCGGGGCAATACCCCAGTGAAGGCCCGCATCTCCAGCGCGCACTGGAATCAGGACGGACGGCAACGCCACCCGTGGCTTCAGTCGACGTACATCGAACTCACCGACTCGCCGGCCGACATCCTGCGGATGGTCTCGGCCAGCATCTGGGCGACGCTGAGCTGGCGGATGCTCTCGCAGGCCCGCGCCTCCTCGCGCAGCGGGATGGTATCGGTGACCACCAGTTCATCCAGCTCCGAGTTCGTGATGTTGCTGATGGCCGGCCCGGAAAGTACCGGGTGCACGCAGTAGGCCACCACCCGCCGCGCCCCATTTTCCTTGAGCGCACCGGCTGCCGTGCACAGCGTGCCGGCGGTATCCACCATGTCGTCCACCAGCACACAGATCTTGTCTTCGACCTCGCCGATGATGTTCATCACCGTCGCGACGTTCGCCCGCGGCCGCCGCTTGTCGATGATGGCCAGGTCGGCGTCCAGGCGCTTGGCGATGGCGCGCGCGCGCACCACGCCGCCGACGTCCGGTGAGACGACGGTAATCGGCTGGCCCGAGTAGTGCTGCCAGATATCGGCCAGGGTCAGCGGGGAGGCGTAGACGTTGTCGACGGGAATGTCGAAGAAACCCTGGATCTGGTCCGCATGCAGATCGATGGTCACCACGCGATCGGTGCCTATTTCACTGATCATCTTGGCCGCCACCTTGGCGGTGATCGGCACCCGCGCGGAGCGCGGCCGCCGATCCTGGCGGGCATAACCGAAATAGGGAATGACCGCGGTCACGCGCGCCGCCGACGCGCGCTTGAAAGCGTCCACCATGACCAGCAATTCGACGAAGTTGTCCGCCGCCGGGGCACAGGTGGACTGGATCAGGTACACATCCCGCGCCCGGATGTTCTCCATGATCTCGACCATGACCTCGCCGTCGCTGAACCGCCCGACGATGGCCTTGCCCATCGGCACTCCGAGCTCGTTGGCGATGTCACTGGCCAGCCGGAGGTTCGCATTGCCGGAGAAGATCATCAGCGATGGAGTGGCCACGATTCGTTACCCCTCACCCGTGCGGAGGCCAGTAAATTGGCTGGGACGGCAGGACTCGAACCTGCGAATGCGGGGATCAAAACCCCGTGCCTTAACCAGCTTGGCGACGTCCCAGCTGAGTCAACCCGCCACCGTCAGGCGTCGGCGGACAGCCGCGCGAGCAGCGGCGAATGGTCCACACCCCTGACGGCGCGAACATTATAGCGGGGTTTCAGCGCGGTTGTGATGCCGCGCGCCGCATTTTCCCCCTCGGCCGGCAGAAAGATGCAGCTCCCGGTACCCGTCAGGCGCGGCGACCCGAAGGCCGCAGCGGCCTGCATCACCTCGCGCAGCTCGGGGTGCCTGGCCAGCACCACCGCCTCGCAGTCGTTGCGGCTGGACTCGAACCGCCATCGGGCGGGCTCGATCGCCGGCGTGTCGCGGGGCAGGTGCGGGTCTGCGAACACCTCCGCCGTGGCGATGCGTAAGCCCGGAAAGATCAGCACATAGTGACGCGTGCCGAGGCGCAGCGGTTCGAGACGCTCCCCCACCCCTTCGGCCCAGGCGCTGCGGCCCAACACGAACACGGGCACGTCGGCACCGAGCGCGAGGCCAAGTTCGGCCAGCTCCGGCTTTGACAAGCCGCAACCCCAGAGTTCATTCAGGGCCACCAGGGTGGTCGCCGCGTCACTGCTGCCGCCGGCCAGCCCGCTGCCCAGCGGAATGCGTTTGTGGATGTCGATCAGGGCCCCCGCCCGCACTCCGCAGTGGGCCTGCAGCGCCCGCGCCGCGCGCACCGCGAGGTCGCTTTGCGCCGGAACACCGGGCAGGTTTCCGACCCGCTCGATGCGGCCATCCGAGGTGATCTGGAGCCGCACCTCGTCGCCCCAGTCCAGCAGTTGGAAAAGGGTCTGCAGCTCGTGGTACCCGTCCGTGCGTCGGCCGAGGATATGCAGGAACAGGTTGAGCTTGGCCGGCGCCGGCCAGGCCGTGAACGCTCCGCTCATTGCGCGCCCGCGCCCAGCGTCCAGCGTTTGACGGCCAGCCGCACCCGGTACGACCCGCGGGTGGCTTCCAGTCTGCCGGGCAGCTGCAGGTCACCGACCGGCAGGTAGCGGTCGTAGCGAACCGTCCACCCCAGCTGAGCCAATGCGATCGGCCGACCCCGGGCGTCCAGCTCCAGCGCATCGTCACCACCCGGCGCGGCCACTCCCAGCACCCACCAGCGCAGGGCCTCGACCGGGACCGACCAGCCCATTTCGGCCTGCACCAGCTCATCGATGCTTTCGGCCGCGGTCACGCTGCCGTCGCCCCGCTCCAGGCGTGCCTGCCCGGGCCCCACGCGCAGGCGCCACGCGCCCTGCCCCAACGAGCCGCGAAAATCGAGCTGCATCTCGTTCGCGCTGCGCTGCCAATGCAACCGCCCGCTGCCGCCGTCATGACTGTCATCGATGGACAGCCGACCGAGCAGGGCCCAGTCGTCGAGGCCGTGCAGGCGCTGGGCGCGGTCATGGTAGATCGACTCCAGGTTCTCTGGCGGGGGAACGCTTGGCGTCACGCTGCAGCCGGCCACGGCCAACAGCAGGCACAGGCGTCCGGCCCGGATCAACGAGCCACCCCGAAGCGCGCCAGGGTGTCCAGCAGCACTGCATTGTCGGGTTCCAGTTCGAGGCCCTCGTCCCAGACCGCGGTGGCGGCCTCGTGGTCGCCCAGCACCCACAACACCTCGCCCAGGTGGGCGGCAATCTCGGGGTTGGGTTCGCGACGCAAGGCTTCCTGCAGATACTGCCGGGCTTCCTCCAGCCGGCCCAGGCGATAGGCTACCCAGCCCATGCTGTCGATGATGGACGCCTCGTCCGGGTCGAGAGCGTACGCCGCCTCGATCAGCCGCTGCGCCTCCTCCAGCCGCTCGTTGCGGTCCGCCAGCGTGTAGCCGAGCGCATTCAGGGCCATGGCATTGCGCGGCTGGCGCGCGATGATGTGGCGCAGGTCGTCTTCCGCCGCCTGCGCACGGTCCAGCTGAACCGCGAGCAGCGCGCGGTTGTACCGGATCTGTGTGTCATCGCCGCGCGCGCGCGCCAGGGCCTCGGTCAGGATCGCGTAGGCCTCGCCGGGCTGATCGGCATCGGCCATGATCTGCGCCTCGGCCAGGTAACTCTCGGTGACCACGGTCGGGTCACCGCCCACCCTGGCCTCCGCCAGCAACGCCCGGGACGCTTCCAATTCGCCGGTACGCGCCAGCAGAAAGGCCCGGCGCAGCAGGGCGACCACCACCCGCTCGCCGTCCTCGACCGCCGCATACCAGGCGATGGCCTGCTCCGGGAAGCCGAGCAACTCGGCGGCCTGGCCGGCCTGGAAGGCCTGCTCCGAACGGTCTGGATAAGTGACGTCTCGGAATTCATGGTACAGGGACTCGGCCAGCGCCTGCTGGCCGGACTCGAGCGCGAAGACGATCCGCGTGAGGCGCGCCCGCGGCGTATCCGCCAGCCCCGCCAGTACGCCCTGGGCCGCATCGAGGTCGCCCGTCCGCCGCAGCAGTTCCGCAAAAGGCATCGCAATGTCCGGCTCTCCGGGCTGCAGCTGCCAGGCGCTTCGGTAACGCTCGAGCGCGCGGTCCTCGTCCCCGCTGTTGACCGCCAGACGGCCGGCCCAGGCCAGCGTATCGGCCCGTTGCGGATCGGCAGCCACCGCCTGCAGCGCCAGGGATTCGGCCCGATCCAGGTCACCGGCACCGGCCGCCAGGCGACTGCGGGCCAGCAGCGCATCGGGATGGCCATCGGCGCCGTGCAGCGCGACCAGCCGCTCCAGCAGCCGCTGTGCCTTCTCGGGGTTGGCCGCAGACACCAACAGGCCGGCGATCGCGGACCAGGCCTGCCTTGAATCCGGCGCCAACAGGCCCAGGATGCCCTCCAGCTGGTGTTCGGCACCAACGTAATCGCCCACCATGAGCAAGGTGCGCGCGGCGACTTCGCGCGCCTCCAGGCTGTCGGGCTGCAGCACCACCCAGCGATCGGCCGCCATCGCGGCGTGTTGCCAGGTCTGGGCCGAGAGCGCAATCTGGGTGGCGCGGCGCGCAATCTCGGGATCGGTCGCCTCCATGGCCGCCGCCAGGTACTCGTTGGCTGCGCCTTCGAGGTCGCCCTCAGTGCCGAGCACCTCGCCGGCAAAGATCCGGTACATGACCTCCTCCGGCGTGGCCTGGGCGGCCGCCACGGGCGGCGCGGCCCCAGCTCCTGGCCCGTCGTCCGGATTCATGGGTGCATGCGCGCAGGCCGCCAGCACCAGGGTCAGCGCGAGCAGGGGACCATGCATGCATCGCTGGCTGAGAGCACGGCACATAGCCGCCAAGCATACGCGCTTGCCGGTAGTGAACCAATCCCCCGGGGCGCCCGCCCGCAGCACGGGCCGGTAAAATAGAACAACTTGATATTGTCGATGCGCAGCCCCAGAATCGTCTCGCACGCCTAGCCGAACCCTGCCCATGCCGCTGCTTGCCGTTGGAACCAGTCACCATGTCGCGCCCCTGGAAATTCGGGAGCGGCTGGCATTCCACCGCGACGACTACCCGTCCAAGGTGCGCGAGCTGAGGGCCCTGGCGGGCGTCGCGGAGGCCCTGCTGTTGAGCACCTGCAATCGAACGGAAATCTATGGCATCGTCGAACCCGACCAGCAGGAGGTTTTCCTGCAGTGGATGCGGACCACGGCGGGCCTGGATGAGCGACAGGCCGGCGAACACCTCTACCTGCTGCGTGACACCGAGGCCGTCGCGCACCTGTTCAGGGTGGCCGGCGGGCTCGATTCCCTGGTGCTCGGGGAGCCGCAGATCGTCGGGCAACTGAAGGAAGCCTGGCAGCAGGCCCGGGCGGCGGGCGGGCTGGGCAAGGTCACCGACCGCCTGTTCCAGCACGCCTTCGCCACCGGCAAGACGGTGCGGCACCAGACCGGCATCAACGAGCACCCGGTTTCTGTCGCCTACATCACGCTGGTCCTGGCCCGCCAGATCTTTGGAGACCTCGCCCGCAAGCATGTGCTGTTGCTGGGCGCGGGGGAAATGATCGAGCTGTGCGGGCGCCATCTGCACGAGCAGGGTGTGGCCAGCCTGATGATCGCCAACCGCAGCCGCCAGAAGGCGGAGCAGCTGGCGCTGCAGTTCGCGGCCACGCCCTATGCGCTGGAGGAGCTCGACCAGGTGCTTCCCGCGGCGGACATCGTCGTGACCTCGACCGCCAGCCGGGAACCGCTGATTGGCGCGGAGCTGATCAGGCGAGCCCTCCGCGCCCGGCGGCGGCGACCCATCTTTCTGGTGGACATCGCGGTGCCGCGGGATGTCGACCCGCGGGTCGCCGAGCTCGATGACGTGTACCTGTACACCATCGATGACCTGCAACAGGTGGCGATGGCAAACATGCAACACCGGGATGCGGCCGCAGTGGCGGCGCAGGACATGGTGCACGAGGCAGTGGAGGAGTTCATGCGCTGGTGGCACGGCGCCCGTGCGGCGGCTTCCCTGCAACGCCTGCGCCGGCACGCCGAACGCAGTGGCGAGGAACTCGCGCAACGCGCCCTGCGCCAGATTGCGGCCGGCCGGCCGGCCGAGGAGGCGATCGAGCAACTCGCCAACACGCTGACGCACCGCATCCTGCATCTTCCCAGCACGCGCCTTCGCCAGGCCGCCGAGCAGCAGGATTACGACACGCTCAAGGCCGCGGATTGGCTGTTCGAGGGGGAGCCGGAGCCGGACCCGGATCGTGAGCCGGAGCCATGAAAGCCAGCATCAGCGACCGCCTGCGTCAGGTCGAGGCGCGTTTCGAAGAGATCGCGCTGCTGCTTGCGCAGCCGGATGCGGCGGCCGACCCCGCCCGGTTCCGCGACCTCTCGGTGGAGTATGCGCAGCTCGAACCCGTCGTAGCGGCCTGGCGTCAATGGCAGGAGGCCGCCGTCGCGATGGAAGAGGCGCGACAGATCCTGGCCGGGTCCGACCCGTCGCTGGCAGAACTGGCGAGCGAGGAGCTGGCGGCCGTGGAGGCTCGCCAGGCCGACATCGAGCACCAGTTGCGGGTGTTGCTGTTGCCCCGCGACCCCGACGATCAGAACAATATATTTCTCGAGGTCAGGGCCGGTACGGGCGGGGACGAGGCGGCACTGTTCGCGGGTGACCTGTTCCGAATGTACGGCCGCTACGCCGAGCGGCAGGGTTGGTCGGTGGAAGTGCTCAGCCAGAATCTCGGCGAGCATGGCGGCTTCAAGGAGGTCATTGCGCGCGTTGCCGGCCGTGGCGCATTCGCACGCCTGAAATACGAATCCGGCACGCATCGCGTGCAGCGGGTGCCGGAAACCGAGTCGCAGGGCCGGGTGCATACTTCGGCGTGCACCGTGGCAATCCTGCCCGAGCGGGAAGACATCGAGGAAGTCGAGGTTCAGCCATCCGACCTGCGGATCGACACCTTCCGCGCCTCGGGTGCCGGCGGCCAGCACGTGAACACGACCGATTCGGCCATTCGCATCACGCATCTGCCGACCGGCATCGTGGTGGAATGCCAGGACGAGCGTTCGCAGCACAAGAACCGGGCGCGAGCCATGTCGCTGCTGAAGGTCCGCCTGCTCGAACAGGAACAACAGCGCCAGTCAGAAGAGCAGGCGGAGGCGCGCAGGCTGCAGGTCGGCTCCGGCGACCGGTCCCAGCGGATTCGAACCTATAACTTCCCCCAGGGTCGGGTCACCGACCACCGGATCGGGCTCACGCTCTACAAGCTGGATGAGGTGCTGGACGGCAACCTCGACGCGGTCATCGAGCCCCTGCGCCAGGAAGACCAGGCCCGGGCGCTGGCCACGCTGGAAGGGTGAACCCGGCCGCGCAGGCCCCGCCACGATGGCTACCCGGCGCTCTCGCGGCCCTGTTGTGCCTGCTCGCCTCGGTCGCCGCCCATGGCTCGGAAGTCTACCTCCTGCGCCACGCGGAAAAGGAACCGGACCTGCCGGACCCCGGCCTGACCGCCGCCGGCCGGCAGCGCACCGAACACTGGGCGGCCTGGTTCGCCGGCCTCGGCATCACCGAGGTCTGGTCCACCGATTACCGGCGCACGCGCGACACGGCGCGGCCGATCGCCCGCGCGGCAGGGGTCGCACTGCATTTCTACGATCCGGACAAGCCACGGCAATTCGTGGCGCGGTTGCAGGCATCGCCCGCTGCAAAGGCGGTGGTGGTCGGGCACAGCAATACGCTCCCCGAGCTGGCGGCCCTGCTGTGCGCCTGCCCGGTGGCGCCCATGGATGACGCGGAGCACGATCGTCTGATGCTGATCCGCAGCGACGCCTCGGGCCCGGTCCTGCTGACCCGCCGCCAGGCAGAACTGGCGCTCCCCTAGGCGGAACCCCGACCGCCCGCCGCGCGTGCGCCGTGTCGCCACAGCCAGGCGGCGCTGGCCAGACCGGGCGGCCCGGCCAACGCCACGACGTCGAGGTTGTACTGCCCGCCGGGGGCCAACGCCTGCAGCAGTGCCAGGGGCACCCCGAGCGCCAGGCAGACCGCCAGCGGGCGCCGTGCGGCGGTCCAGAACCACAGCCACGACAACGGGTTGAATATCAGCAGGTTGAAGTTGGGGCCGGCCACCTCGTGGTCGGTCAAGGCCCACAGCATCACCATGATTGACCCCGCACCTGCGGCCACCAGCAGCCATCCGCCGGCGAAGGCTGCGGACTGCGCCGGGGCAAGCCAGCGGCTGGCGGCCACGGCCAGCAGCACGGCGGCCATCGACAGCAGCAGGTAGCGCGGCCAGACCGGCGGGGGCTCCGCCGGGACCGTTGGCGCCGCGGAGGCCCACAGCACCCGGTCCTCGCGCACCAGCGGGGTCTGATCCCCACCACCGACCGCGGGGGTGGCGGCCGCGATGTCGGCAATCACCGAGGGGATGAACATCTCGTCCCAGCGGCTGACCGGCCGGTCAACGGGGCGCCCGAGCACCGCCTCCAGCCCCAGGTAGTACCCGTAATCCATGTGGGTCAGGCGGCGGGTGTGGGCGCGAAAGCCCTGTTGTGCCGGAACCCCCGCCCACCGCTCATGGAGGGCACCGCCCAGGGCGAGGTCCAGGGCGTCACGAATCCGCGTGGCGCAGTTGTCCAGGAAGTAGTCGTAGCGGTAATAGCGATTGGCCGGCTGCACGGCGCGCAGCAGGTGCTCCCGCAATCGCCGGTATTGCGCGGCATCGAGGTTCAGCCGCTGGGCCCGGATGCTGCGGCCGTCGCGACGGTAACCCTCGAATTCCTCCGACGCGGGTTGCGCCAGGGAAAAATACAGCAAGCGCCCCCGGATGAAGCGCGCCAGGAAACCCTGCTGGGCAAAATCGAAGTAGCCGAAATTGAAGGTGTGGTCGAGCCCTCGGGCCGGTTCCCGCAGCCAGAGGGCGTTGTGGCCGAAGCGCTGCCAGTAGATCTCGCCCGGCCCATAGGTCACCAGCCAGGCCTCGTAACCGGCCTCGGGCGCCGGCAAAGGCAGCGCGGGTTCCGCTCCGCCGGCAACCGCTGCGGGCCCCGCGAGCATGAACCAGGAACAGGTGAACGCGGCGCGCAGGCGGCGTTTACGACGCTCCGAGGTCATGCAGCTCCAGGGTGATGATGCGACGGCTGTCGGCGGCGGTAACGCGGAATTCGAAGCGTTGATCGAGGGTCACCGTGTCGCCGTGCTCGGGCACGCGACCGAACTCGCCCAGCAGCAATCCGCCGACGGTATCGTAATCCTCGTCGCTGAGTTCGCTACCGAAGACCTCATTGAACTCGTCGATGGGGGTGAGGGCCTGCACCAGGTAGCGGCCATCGGCCAGGCCGGTGATGGGTGCGGCTTCCTCCTCGTCATGCTCATCGTCGATCTCACCCACGATCTCCTCGAGCACGTCCTCGATGGTGATCAGCCCGGACACGCCGCCGTACTCGTCGACCACGATGGCCATGTGGTTGCGGCTGGCGCGGAAATCCCGCAGCAGCATGTTGAGGCGCTTGCTCTCGGGGATGAGCACGGCCGGGCGCATGACGTCCTCCAGGCGGAAGCGGGTCGGGTCGGGCGCAGCGAAATAGCGCAGCAGGTCCTTGGCCAGCAGGATGCCCTCGACCTCGTCGCGGTCCTCGCCGATGACGGGAAAGCGGGAATGCCCCGACTCCAGGATGCGCGGCAGAAATGCTTCCAAGGGAGCATCGCGTGGAACGACCACCATCTGCGAGCGCGGCACCATGGCATCGCGCACTTGCATCTCGGACACTTCGAGGACGCCCTCCATCATGGCCAAGGCCTCGCGGTCCAGGACGCCGCCCAGGAGGGCTTCGTTCAGCAGTTCTTTGAGTTCTTCGCGGTCCCGTGGCTCGCTGGTGAAGGCACTGGTCAGTCGCTCCATCCAGCTTCGCTGCCCGGAACCGCTACTCGATTGGTCGTCGCTCATATTGTCTCGGCCGGCAATGCACCTCGCATCACCGCCTAACATGGGGCTCGCTTGGCCTCGATTTCAATCTTTTACCAGAATATCTGCCGATTTTCAGCATTTCGGCGCCAGCGCCGCGCCGGGTCAGCCGTCAGCGCGGCGCGTACGGGTCGGCAATGCCCAGGCGCGCCAGCAACTCGGTCTCCCGCGATTCCATCTGCGCCGCCTCGGCCTGCGACTGGTGATCGAAACCCAGCAGGTGAAGCACGCCGTGGACGGTGAGGTGTGCCCAGTGGGCCTGCTCCCCCTTGCCCTGGGCCTCGGCTTCACGCCGAATGACCGGCGCGCACAGGACCAGGTCGCCCAGCGGCACGGCCACGCCTGCGGCCAGCAGCTCACGCGCCATGGGCTCCGGTACATCGGCCGCGAACGACAGGACGTTGGTGGGACCGGCGCGCTGCCGATAGCGTTGGTTGAGCGCGCCGGATTCGGCCTCGTCGACGATTCTCAGTCCCAGGCTCGCCGGTTGTGCGCGATCGGTAAGGGCGATGTCGACCCAGGCTTGAAATTCGGCGTCGGTGGGCAGCCCGGCGGTTTCGCAGTCGCGCTGCACCGTCAGTTCAATCCTCATCCGCCCCACTCGTGCGTTCCGCGCGGTCATAGGCTTCCACGATGCTCTGGACCATGGGATGCCGGACCACGTCGCGGGCGCTGAAATAGCTGAAGCTGATTCCCTCCACGTCCCTGAGAATGGCGACCGCCTGCTTCATGCCGGAGGCCTGCGTGCGCGGCAGGTCGATCTGGGTCACATCCCCGGTGATCACCGCGGTGGACCCGAAGCCGATGCGCGTCAGGAACATCTTCATCTGTTCGTGCGTGGTGTTCTGCGCCTCGTCCAGGATCACGAACGCATCGTTCAGCGTGCGCCCGCGCATGAACGCGAGCGGCGCGACCTCGATGACATTGCGCTCCATGAGGCGCGCGACGTGCTCGAAACCCAGCATTTCGTAGAGCGCGTCGTACAACGGGCGCAGGTAGGGGTCGACCTTCTGGGCCATGTCCCCCGGCAGGAAGCCGAGCCGCTCCCCGGCCTCGACGGCCGGGCGCACGAGCACGATTCGTTGCACGCGGTCCTCGAGCAGGGCGGCCACTGCACAGGCCACGGCCAGGTAGGTCTTGCCGGTACCCGCCGGGCCGACACCAAAGTTGACCGCATGGGAGGCGATATTACGCAGATACTGTTTCTGGTTGGGCCCCCGCCCCCGGATGGTTCCCCGCCGGGTCCGGATCAGAACCTCGTCTTCCGCCGCGCTGTCGGCATCGGCATCGGCCATCTCGGCGATGCCCGACTCCTGCAGGTGCAGGTTGATGGCCTCGGGCGTCAGGGCCTCGGCTTCCGCGAGTTCATACAGCCGCTTGAGCAGCCGCGCCGCGGCGCGGGCTGGCCGGCGCTCGCCGGCTATCGTGAACAGGTTTCCCCGGCAAAAAATCTCCACGCCCAGGCGTGACTCGATCTGCTTGAGGTGCTGATCGAACTGACCGCACAGATTGGCCAGGCGCTCGGTATCCGCAGGCTCGAGTTCCAGCGTCAGGCGTTGGCTCATGGCAAGAGGTTCAGGCCACCGCGGTGGCCGGTTGCTCGCGCGTCCTCAGGCGCCCGCGCAACGAGTGGCTGAGGGCCTCGGTGACCACCACGTCAACGAACTGCCCGACCAGGCGCGGGTGCCCGTCGAAGTTGACCACCCGGTTGTTTTCCGTGCGTCCGGCCAGCTGGCGCGGATTCTTCTTGCTCGGCCCCTCGACCAGGATGCGCTGCGTTCCGCCGACCATCGCCTGACTGATGCGATCCGCCTGCCGGTTGATGAGCGTCTGCAGGCGCGCCAGGCGCTCTTTCTTGACATCCAGCGGCGTGGGGTCCGGGAGCTGGGCGGCCGGCGTCCCGGGTCGGGCGCTGTAGATGAAGCTGAAGCTCTGATCGAAATCCAGTTCCTCGATCAACTGCAGGGTGGCCTCGAAGTCGGCTTCGGTCTCGCCCGGGAAGCCGACGATGAAATCCGAGGAGATGCAGATGCCGGGTCGTCGCTCGCGCAGGCGGCGAATCTTCTGCCTGTATTCGAGCACCGTGTGGCCCCGTTTCATCATGGCGAGAATCCGGTCCGAACCGCTCTGCACGGGCAGGTGCACGAAGCTGGCCAGCGCGGCCACCTCGCCGAACGCCTCGATCAGGCTGGGGGAGAACTCGACCGGGTGGGAGGTGGTGAACCGGATGCGGTCGATGCCCTCGATGCCTGCGACGTAGTGGATCAACAGTGCCAGGTCGGCGTGCGTGCCATCGTGCATGTGGCCGGCGTATGCGTTGACGTTCTGACCCAGCAGGTTGATCTCCCGCACGCCCTGGGCCGCCAGCGTGGCGCACTCGGCCACCACGTCATCCAGCGGGCGGCTGACTTCCTCGCCGCGGGTGTACGGCACCACGCAGAACGAGCAGTACTTGCTGCAGCCTTCCATCACCGAAACGAACGCACTGGGCCCCCGGGCGCCGGGCGTCGGCAAATGGTCGAATTTCTCGATCTCGGGAAAGCTGATGTCCACCACCGGCCGGCCCTCGTCGCGCGCTGTTTGCAGCATGCCAGGCAGCCGGTGCAAGGTCTGCGGTCCGAACACCAGGTCCACCAGTGGCGCCCTGCGCAACAACGCCTCTCCCTCCTGGCTGGCCACGCAGCCGCCCACGCCAATGATGAGCTGCGGGTTGTCCACCTTCAGGCGTTTCCAGCGGCCCAGCTGGGAGAATACCTTTTCCTGGGCTTTTTCGCGGATGGAGCAGGTGTTGATCAGGATCACGTCGGCCTCTTCCTCGCGATTGGTGAGTTCCAGGCCGTGCGAGGCCGCCAGCACGTCCGCCATCTTGTCGGAATCGTACTCGTTCATCTGGCACCCGTGGGTCTTGATGTACAGCTTGCCGCTCATTGCCTGGACCCGATCCTGCCTTTCGAAATGCACTGCACGGACCCCGTCGCGCGGGGACCGGATAGAATACACGCATGCGCCACCCCCTGCCATTCCCGCCAGGCCCGCCCGATGAGCGCTGAAGCACCGCCCGAAGCCATCGCCGACATCGCGGGATACCTGGACGCGAACGCACGCGTGGTCGTGCTCAGCGGCTCGGGCATGTCGGCCGAGAGCGGCATCCCCACCTTTCGCGACGCCCAGACCGGACTGTGGGCGAGGTTCCGACCGGAAGAACTGGCCACGCCGGAGGCGTTCGCCCGCGACCCGCGCCGGGTCTGGCAGTGGTACGAGCACCGCCGTGCCGGGGTGCGCTCGGCCCGCCCGCACGCGGGTCACCGGGCCCTGGTCGAGCTCGAGCGCCGCGTGGCACGCCTGACCATCGTCACCCAGAATGTCGATGGCCTGCACCAGCGCTCGGGATCCTCGCGCGTGCTGGAACTGCACGGCAACATCCTGCGTTCGATCTGCAGTGCCAGCCGACGGCCGATCGATGCAGCCTGGATAGAGGCGCAGGAGCAGCTGCCACCGCCCTCCCCGCACGTGGCCGGCGCGCTGGCCCGGCCGGACGTGGTCTGGTTCGGCGAGGCCCTGCCGGAAGCCGCCTACATGCAGGCCATCGGCGCACTGCAGAACTGTACCGTGTGCATCGCGGTGGGCACTTCCGCGCTGGTGCAGCCAGCCGCCTCGTTGCCGCTGGTGGCCAGGGAAGCCGGCGCTCTGCTGGTCGAGATCAATCCCGCGCCCACCCCGTTGAGCGGGTCCGCGGACCGCTGCCTGCGACAACCCGCCAGTGCGGCGCTGGTGGCACTCGCGGCCGCGCGCGGCAACGGTGCGGGCGGTGAAAAGCTATAATTGGGGCGACCCGCGGCGGGTCCATTCCGCACAACTTTCGGTACGGGAGACGCCATGTCCCAGACCATGCGAGCCCTCGTAAAGCGCGATGCAGCACCGGGCATCTGGATGGAGGAGGTCCCGGTGCCCGCGCCCGGCACCAACGAGGTGCTGATCCGGGTCGAGAAGACCGCGATCTGCGGCACCGACCTGCATATCTACAACTGGGACGAATGGTCCCAGCGAACGATCACCCCGGGGCGGGTGATCGGGCACGAATTCGTGGGCCGGATCGCGGCGCTGGGCACGGGGGTCACCGGCTACGAGGTCGGCGCACGGGTCTCGGCGGAAGGCCACATCGTCTGTGGCCACTGCCGCAATTGCCGGGCGGGCAAACCACACCTGTGCCCCAACACGATCGGCATCGGCGTGAACCGCGACGGGGCGTTCGCGGAGTTCGTCGTCGTGCCGGCCAGCAACCTGTGGCCGATTCCGGACCGGATCGCTCCGGAACTGGCGGCGTTCTTCGACCCCTTCGGCAATGCCGCCCACTGCGCCCTGCAGTTCGACCTGGTCGGCGAAGACGTGCTGATCACCGGCGCCGGGCCGGTCGGGATCATCGCCGCCGGGATCTGCCGGCACGTCGGCGCCCGCCACGTGGTGATCACGGACGTCAACGACTATCGCCTGGACCTGGCCCGCGAGATGGGTGCGGACCAGACCATCAACGTGACCCGCAACACCATTGCGCAGAAGGTGGAAACGCTGGGCATCGAGGGCTTCGACATCGGCCTCGAGATGTCCGGCCACCCCGATGCCTTCAACGATCTGCTGCACCACATGTATCACGGCGGCAAGGTCGCCCTGCTCGGCATCCTGCCCAATGGCACCGCCGTGGACTGGGACCAGGTGATCTTCAAGGGCCTGGAACTGCACGGCATCTATGGCCGGCGCATGTACGAGACCTGGTACAAGATGACCCAGATGGTGCTGACCGGCTTCCCGCTGCACAAGGTGCTGACCCACCACATCCCCATCGACGAATTCGAGGAGGGGTTCCGCCTCATGGCGAAGGGCCAATGCGGCAAGGTGGTCTGCGACTGGACCGGGCACATCGGGGATGCGGCGCACGATGCATGAGCTGGAGCGCTTCAATGACACCCTGGCGGAGATCCGCAGCGCGGGGCTGTACAAGGACGAGCGGATCATCACTTCGCCCCAGGGCGTGGAAATCCGCGTGGCGGATGGCCAGGAGGTCCTGAATTTCTGCGCCAACAATTACCTGGGCCTCGCCGACCACCCGGACGTGATCGCCGCGGCGCACCGGGCGCTGGACGACCACGGTTTCGGACTGGCGTCGGTGCGCTTCATTTGCGGCACGCAGGATTTGCACAAGCAGCTGGAACAGACCATCGCCGGGTTTTTCGGCACCGACGACACCATTCTGTACACCTCCTGCTTCGATGCCAACGGCGGGCTGTTCGAGACCATCCTGGGCCCCGAGGATGCCGTCATCTCCGACGCGCTCAACCATGCCTCCATCATTGACGGCATCCGCCTGTGCAAGGCCCAGCGGCACCGCTACCCGAACAGCGACATGGCCGCGCTCGAGCACGCCCTGCAGCAGACGCAGGACTGCCGCACGCGGCTGATCGCCACCGACGGCGTATTCAGCATGGACGGTTTCATCGCCAGGCTCGACGAGATCACCCGGCTCGCCGAGCGATACGATGCGCTGGTGATGGTGGACGACAGCCACGCCACCGGTTTTCTCGGACCCGGGGGGCGCGGATCGGCGGAGCACCACGGCGTCATGCAGCGGGTCGACATCTTCACCTCCACCCTCGGCAAGGCGCTGGGCGGTGGCTCCGGCGGTTTCACCACCGGCCGCCAGGCCATTATCGACCTGTTGCGCCAGCGCTCGCGGCCTTACCTGTTTTCCAACACCCTGCCCCCGCCGCTGGTCGCCGCGGCCATCCGCGTGTTCGGCATGCTCGCCAGCACCACGGAGCTCAAGGACCGCCTGGAGGCAAACACCCGCTATTTTCGCGAGCAGATGACCACAGCCGGTTTCGACATCAAGCCCGGCATCCACCCCATCGTACCGGTGATGCTGTACGACGCGCCGCTGGCCCAGCGCTTCGCGGCCCGCCTGTTGCAGGAAGGCATCTACGTGATCGGCTTTTTCTTTCCGGTGGTGCCCGCGGGCGAGGCGCGCATTCGCGTCCAGCTCTCCGCCGCCCACCGGCGGCATCACCTCGACCGCGCCGTGGAGGCCTTCACGCGGGTGGGACGTGAGCTGGGGGTGATCGAATGAGGCCCGGGCTGCACCCGGCCTGAGTGGCGACCCGCCGGCACGCGGCTCAGCCGGACAACTCCTCCTGCACCACTGCGGCCAGTTCCTGCGCCAGGCGCTCGATCTGGCTCGCATCCTCACCCTCGAGGGTCACGCGCACCAGCGGCTCGGTCCCCGAGGGCCTGAGGATCACCCGTCCGCGCCCGTCCAGCTCGGCTTCCACCGAGCGCCTGGCCGCCTGGATGCGCTCCGAGGTTTCCAGGTCCTGGCCGCCGCCCGGCGCGACGGGAACGTTCACCATGGTCTGGGGAAATTTATGCACTGCCTGGCGCAACTCGGCGAGGCTGGCACCGGTCTGGGTCATGACCTCCAGCACCTGCAGGGCACTGACGATACCGTCGCCGGTGCTGGTGCGGTCCAGGCACAGGATGTGGCCCGAGGTCTCGCCACCGAGCTTCCAGCCACTCTCCACGAGCGCCTGGTGGATGTAGCGATCGCCGACCGGCGCGCGCCGGAACGGGATGTCCTGCTGTCGGAGGGCCATTTCGAGGCCCAGGTTTGACATGACGGTGCCGACCACGCCGCCACTGAGCTGCCCGGCCTGCTGCCGGGCGCGCGCGATGATGAACAGCATGTCGTCACCGTCCACCAGCTCACCGGCGGCGTCGACCATGATCACGCGGTCGCCGTCGCCATCGAACGCGATGCCCGCATCCGCGCCGCGCTCCACCACCGCCTGCTGCAGCCCGCCGGGATGGGTGGAGCCACAATCGTCATTGATGTTCAGTCCGTTCGGCTGGTTGCCGATCACCTCGATGCGCGCCCCCAGCTCGCGCAGCACTTCCGGGCCGACCCGGTAGGTGGAGCCGTTGGCGCAGTCGACCACCAACTGCAGATCCCGAAACAGGGTGCCGAATGGCAACGTGCCCTTGCAGAACTCGATATAGCGGCCGGCCGCATCCTCGATGCGCTCCGCGCGACCCATGTGCTCGGAGTCAACGGTCACGAAGGGTTGTTCGAGCTCCGCCTCGATGGCCCGTTCGACCTCGTCGGGCAGCTTTTCGCCCTCGGCCGAGAAAAACTTGACCCCGTTGTCGTAGAACGGGTTGTGCGAGGCCGAAATCACGATCCCCGCGCAGGCGTACAGCGTGCGCGTGAGATACGCCACCGCGGGCGTCGGCATGGGGCCCAGCAACGCGACATTGGCGCCGGCCGCGGCCAGGCCGGCCTCGAGTGCGGATTCGAACATGTAGCCGGAGACGCGGGTGTCCTTGCCGATGACCACGGCGCGGTCGTCGCCATCCGCGAGCACCACGCCCGCGGCCCGCCCGAGGCGCAGGATGAAATCCGCGGTGATCGGCGCATCGCCAACGCGGCCGCGGACACCATCGGTTCCGAAATACCGTCTGCTCATGGCCTGATTTTACTCCAGCCGGCCGCGGCCGGGCCAAACCGCGTCCAGCACCTTCAGTGCATCGCGCGTCTCGGCCACGTCGTGGACCCGCACCATGGCCGCCCCGCCCAGCACGGCCAGCAGTGCCAGCGCCACCGAGCCCGCGCAGCGTTCCCCCACCTCGCGCCCGGTCAGCTCGCCCAGCATGGACTTGCGCGACAGGCCGGCCAGTACCGGGTAACCGTGGGCACACAGGGCGGGCAGTTCCCTCAGCAGCGCCAGGTTGTGCTGCAGGGTCTTACCGAAGCCAAAACCCGGGTCCAGCACGATCGCGCCGCGCCGGATGCCGGCCTGCTCGCACTCGCCTGCGCGCTGCAGCAGGAAAGCTTCGACTTCACCCACCACGTCGGTGTAGGCCGGGCTCGCCTGCATGGTGCCGGGCTCACCCTGCATGTGCATGATACAAACCGGCAGGCCCAGGCCCGCGGCCGCTTCCAGCGCGCCCTCGCGCCGCAGGGCATAGACATCGTTGATCAGCCCCGCACCGGCCGCGGCCGCCGCGCGCATGACGGCGGCCTTGCTGGTGTCGATCGATATCGGCAGGCGCAGCTCGCGGTGCAGCAACTCGATCACGGGTATCACGCGATCCAGCTCTTCCTGCTCGGAAACCGCATCCGCCCCCGGGCGGGTCGACTCCCCCCCGACGTCGACCAGGTCGGCACCGGCAGCGGCCATGTGATGCGCATGCATCAAGGCCTGCTTGGGGGTCAGCCATGCGCCGCCGTCGGAGAAGGAGTCCGGCGTGACATTGAGCACGCCCATGATCCGGGGCCGGTCCAGCACCAGGGGACGGCCGCCACAGTCCAGGGTTGGGGCGGACTCAGGCATGCGGGTGAATGCGTTGCGGCGCGGGCCGGATGGTCGAGCGACCGTGCTCGCCGCCGGCCCGCTCCGGCTCAGTGCTGCGAGGCTGGGCCGCCGATCGGGCTGGAACCCTCTTCTCCGGCCTCGGCTTCGGCCGGGCCGGGCTCCGCACCGGCGGTCTCGCCGTCGCTCCAGCCTTCCGGCGGATCAGGCTCCTGGCCCGCCATGATCTGGTCGATCTGGCCCGAGTCGATGGTCTCATACCGGATGAGGGCCTGCGCCATCAGTTCCAGCGTGTCGCGATTCTCGGTCAGCAGTTGAAGCGCGTGGTCGTGGGCGGCGTTGATAATTTCACGCACCTCCTCGTCGATGCGGCGCGCCGTGTCGTCGGACATGTGCTTGTGCTGCGTCACCGCGCGGCCAAGGAACACTTCGTCCTCGTCTTCGGAATAAGCCAGCGGTCCGAGCGCCTCGGTCAGACCCCAGCGGGTCACCATGTTGCGCGCGATTTGCGTGGCGCGCTCGATGTCGTTGGCGGCGCCGGTGGTGACGTTGTCCTCACCGAACACCAGTTGCTCGGCGACGCGGCCCCCGAACAGGCTGGCCAGCTGGCTGGTCAGTTGTTTCCGCGAGATGCTGTAACGATCCTGCTCGGGCAGGAACATGGTGACGCCCAGCGCGCGGCCGCGCGGAATGATGGTGACCTTGTACACCGGGTCGTGTTCCGGCACCAGGCGGCCGACGATGGCATGGCCGGCCTCGTGGTAGGCCGTCAACCGCTTCTCCTTCTCGGACATCACCATCGAGCGACGCTCGGTGCCCATCATGATCTTGTCCTTGGCGCGATCGAGGTGGTCCATGCTCACCTGGCGGGCGTTTTCCCGGGCCGCGAACAGCGCCGCTTCGTTCACCAGGTTGGCCAGGTCTGCCCCCGAGAACCCCGGCGTTCCGCGTGCGATGATGTGCGGGTTGACGTCGTCCGCCAACGGCACCTTGCGCATGTGCACCTTGAGAATGGCCTCGCGGCCGCGAACGTCCGGCAAGGGCACGACGACCTGGCGGTCGAACCGGCCCGGCCGCAGCAGCGCCGGATCGAGCACGTCGGGACGGTTGGTGGCCGCGATGACGATCACGCCCTCGCCGCCCTCGAAGCCATCCATCTCCACCAGCAGTTGGTTGAGGGTTTGCTCCCGTTCGTCGTGACCACCGCCCAGGCCGGCACCGCGGTGGCGGCCGACGGCATCGATTTCGTCGATGAATATGATGCAGGGCGCATGTTTCTTGGCCTGGTCGAACATGTCGCGGACCCGCGACGCGCCGACGCCCACAAACATCTCCACGAAATCGGAGCCGGAAATGGAGAAGAACGGCACCTTCGCCTCGCCGGCGATGGCGCGCGCGAGCAGGGTCTTGCCGGTGCCGGGCGAGCCGACCATCAGCACCCCGCGCGGAATGTGGCCACCCAGTTTCTGGAATTTGCCCGGGTTGCGCAGAAATTCGACCAACTCGGCAACCTCTTCCTTGGCCTCCTCGACCCCGGCGACGTCCGCGAAGGTGACGTTGACCTGGTCCTCGCCCTGCAGCTTGGCGCGGCTCTTGCCAAAGGACATCGCGCCGCGGCCGCCGGCACCGCCCTGCATCTGCCGCATGAAATAGACCCACAGGCCGATCAGCAACAGCACCGGCGTCACGTTCAGAATCAGCTCCAGCAACACCGAGCGCTCGGCAGGAGGCTCGGCGGTGATCTCGACCTCGTTCTCGACCAGTTCGTCGACCAGCTTGGGGTCGGGTGGCCCGAAGGTGCTGAAGTCCTTGCCGTTCGCGCTGCGCCCGGTGATCTGGTTGCCGTTGAGGCTGCTCTGGATGTGCACTTGGGTGACGGTACCGTTGCGCACGTTGTCAAGGAATTCAGAATAGGTCAGGCTGTCGGGCGCCCCGCCGACGGTGGCGTAGTGATTGAAAATCGACAGCAGGACCGCGGCGATAATGGCCCAGGTCAGCAGATTCTTGACCAGGTCGTTCACGGGTTTGTCGTCTCTGTTTCCTGCCATGTCGGCCAATGTGCCTCAATTCCAGTGTTCATGTTACTGCAGCTTGCGTCCCCGTCCCAGCACGTAGACTTCGCGGCTGCGGGGACGCGAGGCCGCGGGTTTGCGGATCGCCACGGTCTGGAAAGCATCCCGGCAACCACGCACGAACGCATCGAAGCCTTCGCCCTGAAATGCCTTCACCACCAGGTCACCGCCCGGCTTCAGCCACTGCTTCGCGAATGCCAGCGCCAGTTCCGCCAGGTACATGGCGCGGGGCTGATCCACGGCGCTCATCCCACTCATATTGGGGGCCATGTCGCTCAACACAAGATCGACCGGCCGCGATCCCAGCAGCGCCTCGAGCCGCGCCAGCGGCTCGTCATCGGTAAAGTCGCCGACCACCGTTTCCACGCCCGGAATGTCCTCGATCTCGAGCAGGTCGAGTGCCAATACCCGGCCATCCGGACCCACCCGCCGGCGCGCGAGCTGTGACCACCCACCGGGCGCCGCGCCCAGGTCGACGACGCAATGGCCCGGGCGCAACAGGCCATAGCGCTCGTCCAGTTCCAGCAGCTTGAAGACCGCTCGCGAGCGCCAGCCCTCACGCTGGGCCTGTTTGACGAATGGATCATCGAAATGTTCCGCCAGCCAGCGCTTGCTGCTCTTGCTCCGCGACTTCACCACGGGCTATGCCCTGCCGGGTGCGTGCTAACATTGAACCCCTGGCCGTATCCGGACACGTGCATGGAACTGAGCCCCTCACAGCTGCGCTATCTGCGCGGGTTGACCCATCATATCAATCCGGTCGTGATGGTGGGTGAGAAGGGCCTCTCGAACACCGTGATGGCGGAAATCGAGCGGGCGCTGGACCACCACGAGCTGATCAAGGTCAAACTGCGGGTCGACCGTGAGCGCCGGCGCGCCTACACCCGGGAAATCGAGCTCGCGACCCGCGCCCGGCTGGTGCACCGCATCGGCCAGGTCGCGTCTTTTTTTCGCCGCAATCCGCGCAAGCCCGTGCTCGAGCTGCCGGAGCGCTGATCGCATGGAACTGACCCTCGAACGCCCCGGCAGCCACCACTACATCCGCTCCGTGGACGCCACGGGCGTGAGAATTGCCGACGCGATCCACCCGGCCCCGCTGGCCATCGGCCCCACCTCGCTGCTCGCCGACTGGCCGCCGCGCACCATGGCGGAACTGGAACTGCCCCACCTGGAGCAGCTGTTTGACCTGCGGCCCGAAATCGTGCTGTTGGGAACTGGCCGGAAGCAGGTGATGCTTGCGCCGCGGCTCATGGTCGAAATCTACCAGCGTGGCATCGGGCTCGAGGTGATGACCACCGCGGCCGCCTGCCGGACATTCAATGTGTTGGTATCCGAAGGCCGCGAGGTGGTCGCCGCCCTGATGCCGCTGTGAGTGGCGAGCGGGCCGTCAGTCGATGAATGGCATCTCCGAAACGCCTTCGCGACGGGATATCTCGCGCAGGCTGACCAGCGCCGCGAGCTGAACCTGCCGTACCCGTTCGCGGGTGACCCCCAGCAGCTCGCCCACCTCTTCCAGGGTGCGACGCCCCTTGCCGTGCAGACCGAAGCGGTGCTCGACGACCAGGCGTTGCTGGTCGGGCAGCAGGTCGAGCCAGTGTCCGAGCAAGCGCTCCGCGGCCCGATCGGCGTATTCCGACTCCGGGTCCCGCGCCTGGTCGTCCACCAGCATCTCCATCAGCGGCCGCTCTGAGCCGGAGCCGAACGGCTCGTCCGCCGATGCGGTCGGTTCGTTCAGCTCGAACAGCGTGTGGACGGCCTGCACCGGCTTCTCCAGCCGTGCGGCGACTTCCTCCGCGTTGGGCTTGCGCCCCAGTTGCTGCTCCAGTTCGCGCGAGGTCCGCAGGTAGCTGGTCAACTCGCGAATGACATGGATCGGCAGGCGCACGGTGCGACACTGGTTCATCAGTGCCCGCTCGACCGACTGGCGAATCCACCACGTGGCGTAGGTCGAGAACCTGCAGCCACGCTCCGGGTCGAATTTCTCCACCGCGCGGATCAAGCCCAGATTGCCCTCCTCGATGAGGTCGAGCAACGGCAGCCCGCGATTGATATACGAGCGGGCGACCTTGACCACCAGTCGCAGATTGGATTCGATCATGCGCTGCCGGCTGGCGCTGCATCCCGCCTGCGCGGCCCGGGAGAGCGCAATCTCCTCGGCCGGCTCGAGCAGCGCCGAGCGGCCGATTTCGCTGAGATACATGCGCGTGACGTCGCCCCGGTGCACGGGGCGCTTTTCCGTAGTGGATTTCTGCCGCGGTAGGACCTTGAGACGAGCGGAATCCACCCGTTCCTCCCCCTGGGCGGCCTGCCGGCCTGATGCGTTTCGTGCGGTCATGCTCCCTCCCGCTACCGGTGCGGCTGAATTCAGCCGAGGCTCCATGCCTACGCCAGTACTACCGAACCACAATTCCTGAACGCGATAACGCAGCGCGGACCAACAACGCTATCATAAAAGAAACTGACTGTCACAACCTCTTTTGGGACTGAGCACTACAGGGTAGGGTCTAAATACAATATATATGTATTTTTATTCGTGTATTTATTTACTTATTTGGTAGGAAAGCGAGGGGATTGACCGGCCGGCCATCCCGGCGGATTTCGAAATGCAGCAGCGACTGGTTGGCTTCGTTGCGTCCCATTTCCGCGATCTTCTGACCGCCGCGGACCTGGGCCCCTTCCTGGACCAGGCGTACACGGTTGTGGGCGTACGCCGTCAGCATCCGCTGGTCATGCTTGATGATGATCAACTCCCCGTAGCCCAACAGGCCGTTGCCACTGTAAACCACCACGCCGCCGGCGGACGCCAGGACGGGCTGGCCGACCCGTCCGCCGATCTCGAGCCCATTGCGCGCCGGGTCATTGTCCTTGAAGCTGCGTACGATCCGCCCCTCGGTCGGCCATTGCCACTGCAGGGCCGTCGCGGCCGGAACCGCCGGCACCGGCTCGGCCGTGCGGTCCGCGCTGCGCGGTCGGGTGGCGGGGGATGATGCCGCGGGTTTCGGGGTCGCGGCAGGCGCGGCGGCCGCGGTGGTGCGCGGGGGCGGCTTCAGCGCCAGTTCCTGGCCAGGAAAAATGGTGTAGGGCGGGCGGATGCCGTTCCAGCGGGCCACGTCCCGGTAGTCGAGCCCGTAACTGAAGGCGATGGCATACAGCGTATCGCCACTTCGGACACGATACTTGCCCGCGCTGGTCAGCTGTCCGCGATGGCGATCCTGCGAGCGGTCGACCACGGGCGCTGGCGGTGTCGAGCAGGCAACCAGCAGCAGACAGGCGAATGCCGGCAGCAGCCATCTCATGCGCCGTTACCGCCAAACCACAAAACCACGAACACCAACAACGCCGCCAGCAGCACCAGCCAACCGAGCAGATCGACCCAGCGCCGCAGGTTGCGTGCCAGCCTCTCGCCGCCCAGCCGGATCAGGCCCGCAACCAGACCGAACCGCGCGCCCCTGCCGACCAGCGAACCCGCCAAAAACGGCAGTACAGGCATGCCGACCACCCCGGCGCTGACCGTGAACACCTTGTATGGAATGGGCGTGAAACCAGCCAGCAGGATGTACCAGAACCCGTGACGCTCGAAACCGGCCACGGCCGCCTCGAAGGCACCCGCATACGCCGATGACATCAGCCACGGCTCCAGCCACGCAAAGGCCAGCCGACCAATGAGGTAGCCCAGCATGCCGCCGAGCACCGAACTGACGGTGCACAGCGCGGCAAAATCCCACGCGCGCTGCGGCCGGGCCAGGCACATGGGCGCCAGCATGACGTCCGGGGGAATCGGGAATACCGCCGATTCCGCTGCGCTCACCACCGCGAGGATCGCGGGTGCGCGGCGATGTGCCGACCACGCCAGCGTACGATCGTAGAGCCTGCGGAACATCGCCGCCCGGCCTGCTACTCCAACCCGCTCAGCAGGGGCACGAAGATCACGCCACCCAGGTCGGTGCGCTCGTAGCCCTGCTCGGTGCGGCGGATGGCCAGCAGCCGCTGGCCGCCACCCCGCTCCTCGAGTGGCATGACCAGCAGGCCACCCACGCGCAGCTGTTCCAGCAAGTCTTCCGGCACGCTGCGCGAGGCCGCCGTGACGACGATGCCGTCGAATGGCGCCTGGCTCATCCAGCCAAGGTGGCCGTCCGCATGCCGGGCATGAATGTTGTGCATCGCCAGGCGGTGAAAACGCCGGCGCGCCAGTCTGAGCAACTCCTTGATCCGCTCCACGGTAAACACCTCGGGCACCAGCTGCGCCAAAATGGCGGCCTGGTATCCCGAGCCAGTGCCCACTTCCAGCACTTTTTGCGGCTGGCCGCCGTCCATGACCGCCTCGGTCATGCGGGCCACGATCCAGGGCTGGGAAATGGTCTGCCCGAGGCCAATGGGCAGGGCGGTGTCTTCGTAGGCGCGGCTGGACAATGCCTCGTCCACGAACTCATGCCGCGGCACCTGCAGTATGGCCTTCAGGACCCGCTCGTCGGCGATGCCATGCTCCCGCAAGCGCTGGACCAGACGCTCGCGGGTGCCGGGCGAGGTCATGCCGATGCCGCGGTTGTCGCCTCCAATGCGGCGCTTGTGGATCATTCCAGCTCCCCGGTCTGCGCCGGCGGGCACGTGGAAATATCGCCGATCCACCCCGCCACCTGGTCCAGCGCCTGGTAGCGGGTGAGATCGACGTGGATGGGCGTCACCGATATGAATCCGCGCTTGATGGCATCGAAATCCGTGCCGGGTCCGGCATCCTGCTCCCCGCCCGCCGGCCCGATCCAGTACATCGGACGGCCGCGCGGATCCTCCATCTTGATGGTGGCCTCGGCCCGGTGGCGGTGGCCGAGGCGGGTGACCTCGAACCCACGAATATCCCGCCAGCGACGGTCGGGCACATTCACGTTGAGAATGGTGTCTGCGGGCAGCGGGTCGCGGCGTAACTGCTCGACCAGACGGGCCGCCGCCTCGGCGGCGGTGGCGTAGTGCTGCGGACGGTTCTCGTAAACCAGCGACAGCGCGATCGCCGGCAGGCCGAGGAACCTGCCCTCCATGGCCGCCGCGACCGTGCCCGAGTAGATCACGTCGTCACCGAGGTTGGCGCCGGCATTGATGCCGGAGAGCACCATGTCGGGGTCCTCCTCGAGCAAACCGGTGAGCGCGATGTGCACGCAATCGGTCGGCGTGCCCGAAACCCTGAAGGTGCGGGGCGCGACTTCCCGGATGCGCACCGGCGAGTCCAGGGTCAGCGAATTGCTGGCACCGCTGCGGTCGCGATCGGGCGCCACGAGGGTGACCGTGCCGAGCTGTGCCATGCGCTCCGCCAGCACGGTGATGCCGGCAGCGTCCAGTCCATCGTCGTTGCTGATCAGAAAATGCATGCCTGCGGCCTGGAACTCATCGAATCTGCCCGTAACGGGTCGGCGGGAATCACTCGCAAGAAGTGCTATTGTACGGGCTTCGGCTGTGATCGGAAACGGACCGGAGCCGGGGGTTTGGACGAAGACCGGAAAAAACCCGCCGAGGAAGAAAGCCTCTTCCAACGCGAGATGGAAGGCGTGCGGCGCTTGCGGCATGCCCGCCGCACCCGCTCGCGCCCACCGCCCCCGCCCCCCGAGCCGGCGCAGCGGCAGCGCGACGAGCGCGCCGTCGTGTCCGAGCTGTTGCAGACCCCCGATGACCCGGCAGCCTACGAAACCGGCGAGGAACTGCTGTTCCTGCGCCCCGGCTTTCAGCGGCGTTACCTGGAGCGCCTGCGCCGCGGCCGCTACAGCATCCGCGACTCGCTCGACCTCCACCACATGAACGAGGCGGCAGCCAGCGCCTCGTTGCTGGAATTCATTGATCACGCGCTACAGCGTGGCATCGGCTGCGTGCGGGTCGTGCATGGCAAGGGCCTGCGCTCGGCCGGCAAGCCCAAGCTGAAAGCCCTGACCCAGAGGCTGCTCAGCCGTCACCCGGCGGTGGTTGCGTTCGCTTCCTGCCGGCCCTCGCACGGCGGCACGGGTGCGGTCAGCGTGCTTTTACGCCGGCCCCGACGCTGAGGCCGACCCGGCGCATGCTGCTCACTTGATCACCTTCAGATGCGGCCCACCCCGCGGGGCGGGCCCCGACTCGTCCGCCGGCGGGCCGGACGCGGCCTCCTCGGCGTCCGCCGCCTCCTCGCCCGCGAACATCATGCCCTGGCCGTTCTCGCGTGCGTAGATGGCCAGGATCGCATCCATCGGCAGGTGGATCGCAAAAGGCCGGCCCGAGAACCGCGCCTGGAAACTGACCGCGTGGTTTTCGAGCGCCAGCCCCCGCACGGCGCGCGGCGCAATGTTGAGCACCAGCTTGCCGTCCTTGACCGCATCCTCCGGAATCACCACGCCCGCATGCCGGGCGTTGACGATGAGGTGCGGTGACAGCCCGTTGTCGACCAGCCATTCGTGCAATGCCCGCAGCAGGTAGGGCTTGCTGGGTGTCAATTCGGCTCGCGCGTCCCCCATGGCTCAGGTGGCGTTGAGGATCAGTTCGCGCTCAGCGCTGGTGAGGCTCGCCTTGAAGGATTTGCGCGAAATCACGCGCTGAATGTAGGCCTGCACGGCCGTGGCGGACTTGCCGAGCTTGATGCCGTAGGCCGGCAGGCGCCAGAACAGCGGCGCCAGGGTGCAGTCGACCAGGGTCAGTTCGTCGCTCAGCAGGAAGGGCGAACCCTTGAACAACTCATCCGCGGCAATGATGCCCTCCGCCAGCTGCTTGCGGGGTTTGTCGATCTTGCGGGGGGTCGCTTTTTCGATCTGGTGCGCCAGCGGATACCAGTCGCGCAGGATGCGGTGATGCGCCAGTCGCAGCTGGGCCCGGGACACCGGATCAACCGGCATCAGGGGCGGGTGGGGATAGCGCTCGTCGAGGTACTCGTTGATCACGCCGGCGTCGTACAGCAGCAGGTCGCGGTCGACCAGCGTGGGGGTCTCGTTGTAGGGGTTCAGTTCCGCGAGATCCTCCACTGCCGAGGGGTCGGAATCGACGTCCACGATCTCGACGTTGATGCCTTTCTCAGCCAGCACGAATCGAACCCGATGGCACTCGATGCTTTGCGCGGATGAGTATAACGCCATGGTGGAACGCCCTCTGACTGTGATCGACACGTTTCGGTCTCCTGTGAATCGATGCGCGGCCGCACTCAGTGCACGTCGCGCCAGTACTCCGCCTTCAGCAAATAGGTCAGCAGGACCAGCACGGCCAGAAACAGGAGCACCCAGATGCCAATGCTCTTGCGTTTGAGCTGTGCGGGCTCGCTCAGATACACCAGAAAAGTCGCCAGGTCGCGGACGGCGCCGTCGTATTCCTCGGGCGTCATGCTGCCGGGCGAGGCGAGCTCGAGCTTCTCGATGACCTGCACCTCGCGCTCGCCGACCCGGTGTGTCGCATAGACCGGCCGGGCGATTCCCTGCAACGGCCACATCACGTGGGGCATGGCCGCATTCGGCAGGACGGTGTTGTTCCAGCCGCCCGCATCATCCTGGTAGAACGAGCGCAGGAAGGCATACAGCCAATCGGGGCCACGCGCCCGACCGACCAGTGAAAGATCGGGTGGGGCCTTGCCGAACCAGGCGTCCGCGTCTTCCGGGTCCATCGCGATGCTCATCGTTTCGCCGATCTTGGCGTCCCGGAATACCAGGTTGTCCATCACCAGTTCCTCACCGAGGTCGAGATCTTCGGCGAGCCGGTTGTAGCGCATGTAGTCGGCGCTGTGGCAGGACAGGCAATAGTTGACGAACAGGCGGGCACCGCGCTGCAGCGCCGCGGTATCGCTGATGTTCACGCCCGACGGCTCCAGCTGCGCCGGCCCGACCGCCAGCGCTGGCATGGCCAGCAGCACCTGCAGGGCCAACGCGACGGACACCCGGAAGCTGCGGGGGCCCATCAGTGCCGCACCCGGTCGGGAACCGGCTTGGTCTTGCCGCCTTTGCTCAGGAAGAACAGCAGCACGAAGAACGCGAAGTATACGAACGTCCACACGCGCATCTCCCAGGTCTGCGCCGGCGTGCCCTCCGCCATGCCCAGCATGCCCAGGCGGATGAACGCAATGGCGAACGCGAACACCAGGATCTTGTACCAGGCGCCCTTGTAGCGGATCGATTTCACCGGCGACCGGTCGAGCCACGGCAGGAAGAACAGCACCACCACCGAGCAGCCCATCAGGATGACGCCCATCAGCTTGTCCGGCACCGCCTTGAGGATTGCGTAGAAGGGCGTGAAGTACCAGACCGGCTTGATGTGCTCCGGTGTCACCAGGGGGTCGGCCGGTGCAAAGTTGTCGTGTTCCAGGAACAGGCCACCGGCATCCGGCCAGAAGAAAATCACGAATGCAAACAACAGCAGGAACATGGCGGCGCCGAAAATATCCTTGACGGTGTAGTAGGGATGGAAGGGAATGCCGTCCCGCGGCACGCCCTGTTCGTCCTTGTTTTGCTTGATCTCGATGCCGTCCGGATTGTTGGACCCGGTCTGGTGCAGGGCCGCGATGTGCAGCACGACCAGCCCCAACAGGGCAATCGGCACGGCGACGACATGCAGCGCGAAAAAGCGGTTCAGGGTGGCGTCGGAGATGAAGTAATCGCCGCGGATCCACTCGGTGAGCGGCTCGCCGATCTTCGGAATGGCGCCGAACAGGTTGATGATGACCTGCGCCCCCCAGTACGACATCTGGCCCCAGGGCAGCACGTAGCCGAAGAACGCCTCGGCCATCAGCAGCAGGTAGATCAGCATGCCGAAGATCCACAGCAGCTCTCGCGGCTTGCGATGCGAACCGTACAGAAGGCTGCGAAACATGTGCAGGTAGACCAGGATGAAGAAGAACGAGGCGCCGGTGGAATGCATGTAGCGGATCAGCCAACCCCAGGGGACGTCGCGCATGATGTATTCCACCGAGGCGAAGGCTTCCGCGGCGGAAGGCTTGTAGTGCATGGTCAGAAAGATGCCGGTAACGATCTGGATCACCAGCACCAGCAGCGCCAGCGAGCCCATGTAGTACCAGAAATTGAAGTTCTTGGGCGCGTAGTACTTGGCGAGGTGCGCATCCCAGAACTCGAGCACCGGCAGGCGCTCGTCGACCCAGTTCAGCAAGGCATCCGCATGCTTCGCCAGGGTGCTGGCTGGCTTACCCATCAGGCTGTGTCCTCCGGGTTCACGCCGATGATCAGCGTCTGGTCATCCAGGTAGCTGTACGGCGGCACGGTCAGGTTGGTGGGCGCCGGCACTGCCTTGTACACGCGCCCCGCGACGTCGAACTTCGACTTGTGGCAGGGACAGTAGAATCCGCCCCGCCAGTTCTCGTCGAACGGCTGCGGGCCAACCTGGGGAATCATCTGCGGCACGCAGCCGAGGTGCGTGCAATGCATGTTCACCACCAGGAATTCCGGGCGCAAGGCCCGCGACTCGTTGGCCACGTATTTGGGCTGGATGGAGTCCAGCGAATCGGGGTCCCGCAATTCGGGGTCCAGGCGGGGCAGGTCCGCCAGCATGTCGGGGGTGCGTCGCAGGATGCCGATGGTCTGGCCGCGCCACTGCACCTTGAGCAGCTGACCGGACTCCATCTTGCTGACATCGACTTCCACCGGGGCACCGACCGCCTGCGCCTTGGCGCTGGGTGTCCACGACTTGATGAATGGGACGGCCGCCAGACCGGCGCCAACGGCGCCGACCACGGAAGTGGCGGCAACGAGAAAGCGGCGTCGTTCCTTGTTCACGCCATCGGATGACATGGCTCAGCTCCAGTTGACAGGTTGTTCGCAGACCCGCTTTCGAAGGGGATTTGTGACGATTACGCACTCTGACCTAGGGATCGCGACGCGGGGATTCAAGCCCTGTTTTACAGCCCCGGGCAGTGCGTGTTCGCCACGCACGCCCGCAACTGCGGGCTCGCCCCGGGACGCGCACGATTCAGCCGGCAATTTTATCCGAAACACACCGCTCGCGACAATCGCCGGCGCCGCTTGCGGCGACGCCGGGAGACCGCGTTTCGGTTAGAATAGGGGCGACTTCCACGTCACGTGGACCCCGTGCCCCGAGACCATTCCGACCCCCGAACATTGAGCAAGCTCATCGAATTCTTCGGCTTTCTGGCCCGCTACGTGATCGCCGGGCTGGCGCTGGCCTTCGTGCTCCTGTTCCTGTGGCCCAGCCTGCGCGACCGCCTGGCCGGAGAGCCCGTCGCAGCCGGGGGAGCAGGCGTCACGGCGCCCCACACCTATGCCGATGCCGTCGACCGGGCGGCCCCCTCGGTAGTGAGCATCTACACCCAGGTCGTCGAGATCCAGGAGGTCAGCCCGCCGTTGCAGCGCATCCTTGGCCGGCCCTACCTCGCCCGGTCGCGCCAGGACATGGGCTCCGGCGTCCTGGTCAGTCCGGACGGGTACATTCTCACCAACTATCACGTGGTCAGCCGCGTCCAGAACATCCAGGTGGCACTGTGGGATGGCCGCTTCGCGGCGGCCGAGGTGGTCGGTTCGGACCCCGAAACCGACCTGGCCGTGCTCAAGATCGACCTGGAGGGCCTGCCTGCCGCCCCCCTGGCGCGCGACGTGGCAATCCGCGTCGGCGACGTGGTGCTGGCCATCGGCAACGCCCTCGGCCTGAGCCACACGGTCACCATGGGCATCGTCAGCGCCACCGGCCGCAACGATCTGCGCTCGGTGCTGTACGAGGATTTCATCCAGACCGACGCGGCCATCAACGCCGGCAACAGCGGTGGGGCCCTGGTCAACGCGCGCGGCGAGGTCATCGGCATCAATACCCGCAATCTGGGCCGCGCTCTGGGCGGGCAGAACATCGGCTTTGCCATTCCCATCAGCCTGGCCAGCAACGTCATGGACCAGATCATCGAGTACGGGTCGGTGCGGCGCGGCTGGCTGGGCGCGCAGTTCAGCGACCTGCCGCTGTCCCTGCAAGCCGACGGCAGCGCGAGCCGGCGGGGCATCCAGGTGCGGGAGGTGACGCCGGGCGGGCCGGCATGGAACGCCGGCATCCGTCAGGGCGACGTCCTGTTGGCCCTGGACGGCCAGCGCATCGACGATGCCCGGGCCTTCCTGCTCGTTATCGCGCAACGCGCACCCGGCACCGAGGTGGAATTGGAGGTGACCCGCGACGGCCAGCCGTTCTCCACCTACGCCACGCTCATCCAGCAGCCCCCGCTGCGCTGAACGCTGCTTGGCGGCGGACGGCATGCGCCACCAGGATCGCGACCAACTGCTGCGGGACCACCAGCCGGCCCGCGTGGCCCACCGGCTGGCCCGGCCGCCGGCCGGCCCCCTGCGCCCCGACGCGGTCCTCGGCGCCATCGACGGCTGCGTCACGACCTTTGCAATCGTGGCCGGTGCGGTGGGTGCCGGCTTCCCCGCGCCGGTGGCGGTGACCCTGGGGTGCGCCAACCTGGTCGCCGACGGTTTCAGCATGGCGGCCAGCAATTTCGAGGCGGCCCGCACCCGGGCACAGCATGTCGGTCAGGTGCGCGAGGCGGAAGAACAACACATCGCGGAGGTACCCGAAGGCGAACTGGAGGAACTGCGCCAGATCTTCAGGGGCAAGGGGTTCGAGGGCGATACACTGGAACGCATCGTGGCCACCATCAGCGCCGACCGCCGCCTGTGGGTCGACACCATGATGGTGGAGGAGCACGGCCTGCAGCCGTCCCGGGTCACGCCCTGGAGGTCCGCGCTGGTCACGTTCACGGCATTCGTGGTGGTGGGCACCGCCCCGCTGCTGCCGCTGCTGACCGGGCTGCCTGCCGATCGGCAATTCGCCCTGAGCGGGGGGCTGGCAGGACTGATGTTCTTCCTGGTGGGCGCCATGAAAGCGCCTCGCCACGGCCTCGCTGCCCTGCGTTCCGGTCTGGGCACGCTCCTGACTGGCGGCGCCGCCGCGACCCTCGCATTCCTCGTCGGCCGGCTGGTCGGCTGGCTGCTCGGAGCGGGATAACCCCACTCCGCGCGCCGCAGGCTCAGGGCTTGGGGAGCGTGACGCCCCGCTGCCCCTGGTACTTGCCGGAGCGATCGCGGTAGGAGGTCTCGCAGACCTCGTCGGACTCGAAAAACAGAAACTGCGCCACGCCCTCGTTGGCATAGATCCGCGCGGGCAGCGGCGTGGTGTTGGAAAACTCGAGGGTCACGTGCCCCTCCCACTCGGGCTCCAGCGGGGTCACGTTGACGATGATGCCGCAACGCGCATAGGTCGACTTGCCGAGACAGATGGTCAGCACGTTGCGGGGGATTCTGAAGTATTCAATCGTATGCGCCAGCGCGAACGAGTTGGGCGGGATGATGCACGCGTCGCCGTGGAAATCCACGAAGCTGTTTTCGTCGAACCGCTTGGGGTCGACCACCGCGGAGTTGATATTGGTGAATATCTTGAAATGGCGGGCACAGCGCACGTCGTAGCCGTAACTCGAGGTGCCGTAGGAAATGCGCTGTTCGCCGCCCTCGCAGCTGCGCACCTGCCCCGGCTCGAACGGCTCGATCATGCCCTGCTCCACCGCCATGCGGCGTATCCAGCGGTCTGACTTGATGCTCAAGCGCCGCCTCCGGATTCAGGCGTTTTGTACCACGATGGGCGGCAATCCCGTGGCCAGGCTCCGAGGTTGCTGCGCCAGGCACCCCGCCACCCGGCGGGCGAACTGCAGGTAGGCCTCGGCAATCGGGGAATCGGGCGCCGAAACCACGCTCGGGCGCCCTCGATCCAGCGACTCGCGGATCTCGATGGCCAGCGGCAATTGTCCCAATAACGGGATGTCGTAGTCCTGCGCCATGGCCGCGCCGCCCCCGCTGCCGAAAATCGGCTCCTCGTGGCCGCACTGGCTGCAGATGTGCGTGCTCATGTTCTCCACCACGCCCAGCACCGGGACGTCGACCTTCCGGAACATCTGCAACGCCTTGCGCGCATCCAGCAGGGCGATGTCCTGGGGCGTGGTGACAATCACCGCGCCCGCCACCGGAATCCGCTGCGCCAGGGTGAGCTGGATATCGCCGGTACCGGGCGGGAGGTCGATGACCAGGTAATCCAGGTCGTGCCAACGGGTTTCGCTCAGTAATTGCTGCAGGGCCGAGGTCACCATCGGACCGCGCCAGATCATGGGGGTATCTTCCGGCACCAGGAAGCCGATGGACATCACCTGCAGGCCGTGCGCCTGCTTGGGCGCAATCTGCTTGCCGTCCGTGTCCGGCTGGCCGGAAACGCCCAGCATGCGCGGGATACTGGGGCCATAAATGTCGGCATCGAGGATGCCGACCGAGGCGCCCTCGCGCGCCAAGGCCAGCGCCAGGTTGACCGCGGTGGACGATTTGCCGACACCGCCCTTGCCCGATGCCACCGCGAGCACATTGCGGATCCCATCGAGCGTCTTGAGGTCGCCCTGCACCTTGTGCGGGACCACCTTCCAGCTGAATTCGACGGCCACCGTGGCGATCCCCGCATCGGCGCTCAGGGCCTCGCGAATCGCGGCCTCCAGATCGGCCTGCACGCCGTCGCCGGGGTAACCCACTCGGACGTCCACCGTGACCCGGTCACCATCGACGCCGATGCCACGCACGAAGCCGCTGCTGACCAGGTCCGTGCCCGTGCACGGGTCGGGAACGCCGCGCAGCAGCGCTTCGATATTCTCGCGGTTGACCTGGGTCACTGAAAGGTACGCTCCGTGGCTGACTGGCAGGCGCGACTCATTGTAGCCAAGAATGCCGCGCCGTGAACCCATGGATGGTACCGAGCGCGCCCGATTTCAAGGCATTCGCGCCTACAGCTTGAGTGGGCGGCGTGCGATAATCGACGGTTATGTGCCCCGGGCCGATGATCGAGTGATGACTGAAGGCAAACGAAGGATCCTGCTGACCAGCGCCCTGCCGTACGCCAACGGCGCCATTCACCTCGGCCACATGCTGGAATACATCCAGACCGACATCTGGGCGCGGTTCCAGCGGGCCCAGGGACACGAGTGCTACTTCGCCTGGGCGGATGATGCACACGGCACGCCCATCATGCTCTCGGCCCAGCAACAAGGCGTCAGCCCCGAGGCGCTGATCGAACGGATGAACGAGGAGCACCAGCGCGATTTCCGCGACTTCGGGCTGAGCTACGACCACTACTCATCGACCCATGGGGCCGCGAACAGGGAGCTGGTGGAAACCATCTTCGAGCGCTTGCAGGCGGGCGGCTATGTCGAGCAGCGCACCATCTCCCAGTACTACGACGAGCAGGAGGGCATGTTCCTGCCCGACCGCTTCATCCGCGGCACCTGCCCCAGGTGCGGGACCGCGGACCAGTATGGCGACAGCTGCGAGGCCTGCGGCGGCACGTACGCCCCCACCGACCTGCACGAACCGCGCTCGGCGGTCAGCGGCACCACTCCGGTGCTGCGTGAGTCGGAGCATTTCTTCGTGCGCCTGGGGGCATTCGAAGAGCGCCTGCAGGCCTGGATGAACTCCGGCACCATGCAACCCGAGGTGGTCAACAAGATGCGCGAGTGGTTCACCGAGGGCCTGCGCGATTGGGACATCACCCGCGATGCCCCCTACTTCGGATTCCGGATTCCGGGCACGGAGGACAAGTACTTCTACGTGTGGGTGGACGCGCCCATCGGCTACCTGGGCAGTTTCCGGGAATTCTGCGATGCCGAAGGGCTGAATTTCGATGACTGGTGGCGCCCGGACTCCGAGACCGAGGTCTACCACTTCATCGGCAAGGACATCATGTATTTCCACACCCTGTTCTGGCCGGCGATGCTGATGGGTGCCGGCTTCCGAACGCCGACCGCGGTCTATGCCCACGGATTCCTGACCGTGGACGGCACCAAGATGTCCAAGTCGCGCGGCACCTTCATCATGGCCCGCACCTACCTCGACCACCTCGAACCCGACTGCCTGCGTTACTACTTCGGCGCCAAGCTCGGGCCGGGCACGGGTGACATCGACCTCAACCTCGACGATTTCGTGGCGCGCGTGAATTCCGACCTGGTCGGCAAGCTGGTGAACATCGCGGCGCGCTGCGCCGGCTTCATCCAGCGCCAGTTCGACAACCGGGTCTCGGACCGGCTGCCGGACCCAGAGCTGTACCAGCGCTTCCTGGACGCACGCCCCGACATCGCGGCCGACTACGAGGGCCGCAATTACCAGGCGGCGGTGCGCAAGATCATGCAGCTCGCCGACGAGGCCAACCGGTACATCGACGAACACAAGCCGTGGCAGCTCATCAAGCAAGCGGACCAGGCCGCGCGGGTGCAGGCCATTTGCACCCAGGGCATCAACCTGTTCCGGGTGCTGGTGACCCTGCTGGCGCCGACCATCCCGTTCACCGCGGCCCGGGCGGGCGCCTTCCTGGGCCATGAGGTGGGCCCGTGGAGCGCACTGGACACGCCGCTGCTCGACACGGCGGTGCGTCCCTTCGAACCGCTGATGACCCGCATAGACCCCCGCAAGGTGGAAGCCATGATCGAGAATTCGCGCCAATCACTCAAGCCCGCTGGCGAGACCGACCAGCCCGCCCTGGAGTTGGCCGAGGAAATCGGCATCGAAGACTTCATGAAAGTCGACCTCAGGATCGCGCGCATCACCGCCGCCGAGACGGTCGCGGGCGCGGACAAGCTGCTGCGGCTCACGCTGGACATCGGCGGCGAGACCCGCACCGTGTTTGCCGGCATCAAGTCCGCGTACCAACCGGACGACTTGCAGGGGCGCCTGACGGTGATGGTGGCCAATCTGGCGCCCCGCAAGATGCGGTTCGGTGTCTCCGAGGGCATGGTGCTGGCGGCGGGGCCTGGCGGCGAGGACCTGTTCATCCTGAGCCCTGACGACGGCGCGAAACCCGGCCAGCGGGTGACCTGAACCGGTACCCGGCGCGCCGGCCATGAAAGAGCAGTTGTTGATCCTGGTCAGCACGGTCCTGGCGAACAACTTCGTGCTGGTGCGCTTTCTCGGCCTGTGCCCGTTCATGGGTGTGTCCACCAAGCTGGCCGGGGCCATCGGCATGTCGGTCGCGACGGCCTTCGTGCTCACCCTGTCCTCGGCCTCGGCCTACCTGCTGCACCGCTACCTGCTCGTGCCGCTGCAGATCGAATACCTGTCCACGCTGGGTTTCATTCTCGTCATCGCCGCGATGGTCCAGCTCACGGAGATGGTCATGCGCAAGACCAGCCCATTGCTGTATCGCATCCTGGGCATCTTCCTGCCGCTGATCACCAGTAATTGCGCCGTGCTGGGGGTGGCATTGCTGAATATCCAGGAGCAACACGACCTGCTGCAATCCGCCGTGTATGGCTTTGGTGCCGCTGCGGGCTTCGGACTGGTGCTGGTCAGCTTTGCCGCGATCCGGGAGCGGGTCGCCTTCGCCGATGTGCCCCTGCACTTTCGCGGGGCGCCCATCGGGCTGGTGACGGCCGGCCTGATGGCGCTGGCATTCATGGGGTTCACCGGCCTGGCCAACCTCTGACATGCTGATTCCGATCCTCACGCTGATGTCCCTGGGGCTGTTGTTCGGACTGGGCCTGGGTTGGGCCTCGGTCCGGTTCCGCCAGCAAGGCGACCCCGTGATCGATCGCATCGATGCGCTGCTGCCGCAGACCCAATGCGGCCAGTGCGGATACCCGGGCTGCCGGCCCTATGCCGAGGCGATCGCCAGCGGCGAGGCCGATATCAACCAGTGCCCGCCGGGCGGCGAGGCCGGCGTACGGGCACTCGCCGACCTGCTGGGACGCGAGCCGAAACCCCTGAACCCGGAGCACGGGGAAGCCTCGCTCCCGTCGGTCGCCGTCATCGACGAGGCCATCTGCATCGGCTGCACCCTGTGCATCCAGGCCTGCCCGGTGGACGCCATCGTGGGCGCTCCCAAGCAGATGCACACGGTGATCGCCGCGGAATGCACCGGCTGCGACCTGTGCCTGCCGCCCTGCCCCGTGGATTGCATCGAGATGGTGCCGCACCGACCCGGCGCCACGGACTGGCACTGGCCACGCCCGATGACCGCCCATGCCGGGGGCAGGCCATGAAGCAGGACCTGCGCCGACTGACCCGCGCGGCCGGCACCCGTCTGCACCACTTTCACGGCGGCCTGCGCCTGCGCCACCACAAGCAACAGTCCTGCCGCCTGCCGGTGGCCCGTCCGCCGCTGCCTTCGCGCCTCACCGTACCCCTGCAACAGCATGCCGGCGAGACGGTGGCCGCCTGCGTGCAGCCGGGCCAACGGGTGCTCAAGGGCGACCTGATCGGCGATGGCGAGTGTCAGCGCGGGGTAAACGTTCACGCCCCCACCTCCGGGCACGTCGAGGCGGTAAGCCAACACCTGCTCGGTCACCCATCCGGACTGGCGGGTCCCTGCGTGGTGATCCGCCCCGATGGTGCCGACCAGTGGCGCGCGCGCCAGCCGCTCGACGATTGGCAATCGCTGGCCGGCTCGGAGCTGGTGCAAGCCATCTGCCAGGCCGGCATCGTGGGCCTCGGCGGCGCCGTGTTCCCCACCCACCGGAAGATGCACCACGGCCAGGCGGCCCGCATTCACACCTTGATCCTCAATGGCGCCGAGTGCGAGCCATTCATTTCCTGCGACGAGATGCTGATGCGCGAACAACCGCGCAAGATCCTCGCCGGCGCCCGCGTGCTCCAGCACGCCATCGGGGCGGAACGGACCGTGATCGCGATCGAAGACCAGATGGGCGCAGTGCGGGAAGCGCTCGAGGCAGCCATCGCCGAACCCGGGGCTGCGGCCATCGACCTGGTCTGCGTACCGGCCATCTACCCGGAAGGCGGCGAACGACAGCTGATTCAGGTCCTCACGGGGCAGGAAGTCCCGTCCGGCGGTTATCCGTCCGACATTGGCCTGCTCTGCCAGAACGTGGCGACCGCAGCGGCGGTGGCCGACGCCATCCTGGAGGATCGGCCCCTGCTGGAGCGCTACGTGACGGTGACCGGCAGCGGCGTGCGCGAACCGCGCAATGTGCTGGCGTTGGTCGGCACGCCGATTGCCGACCTGATCGAGTTCTGTGGTGGCTACGCTCCCGACGCCGCGCGACTGGTCATCGGCGGACCCATGATGGGCTATAGCCTGGACTCGGACGCACACCCCGTGGTCAAGGCCACCAACTGCGTGCTCGTTCTGTGTCACGACGAAATCGCCTCACCTCAGCCGGAGATGCCCTGCATTCGCTGCGGGGAATGCGCCCGGGTCTGCCCGGCCCAACTCCTGCCGCAGCAGCTGCACTGGCAGATTCGCAATGGCCTGTGGGAAGACGCGGGCGCTTCTGGCTTGCGGGACTGCATTGAGTGCGGCTGCTGCGATTTCGTCTGCCCCAGCCACATCCCGCTGGCGCAGTGGTTTCGACACGGCAAGGGCGAATTGCGAGCGCGGCGGCGCCAGCAACTGGCCGCGGACCATGCCCGCGAGCGCTACCTGACGCGGGAGGCGCGCCTCGCGCGCCAGCAGGCAGAGCGCGCCGAGCGCATGGCACAGAAGAAACGGGCTCTGCGCGACGACGCCGCGCGGCAGCGCAAGGTGGCGGCGGCCATTGGGCGCGCGGCCCGCAAGCGTTCGGCGGACAGCGAGCCGGAGCCCGGGCCGTGAACCGCCAGCTGGCGACCGGCGCCGCCCCCCACATCCCGCCTTCGGTGACGGTTGCGGGCACCATGCGCCAGGTGCTGTATGCGCTGGTTCCCGGCATCTTCGCCGCCACCTGGTACTTCGGTCCGGGGGTCCTGGTCCAGATCCTGCTCGCGAGCGTTTTTGCGCTGGCCTTCGAATGGCTGATGCTGAAGCTGCGCAAGCGGGATCTGCGCCTGTTCCTGACCGATGGCTCAGCGCTGGTCACCGGCGTACTGTTCGCGCTCTGCGTGCCGCCGCTTGCGCCCTGGTGGATCAGCCTGGTCGCGATGCTGTTCGCGGTGGTGTTCGCCAAGCACCTGTACGGTGGGCTGGGCCACAACATATTCAACCCGGCCATGGTCGGCTACGCGGTGGTATTGATCAGTTTCCCCCAGGAAATGACCCAGTGGCTGCTGCCGCGCCCCCTGGCGCCCGGCGCGCCGGGCCTATTGGAAACCCTGGGGATCATCCTCGGCGGAGCCGCCCCCGCCGGTTGGGATGCCATCTCCGGCGCAACCCCGCTGGACAGCCTGAAGACCGGCATCGACAGTGGACGGATCGTGCCGGAAATCCGGCTGGCGGCCGTGTTTGGCGATTTTGGCGGCCTGGGCTGGGAGTGGATCGCCAACTGGTATGCCCTCGGCGGGCTGTACCTGCTGTACCGGCGGATCATTTCCTGGCACGTGCCGGCGGCGGTCGTTGGCAGCGTCGTGCTGCTGAGCCTGCCCGCCTGGCTGCTGGACCCGGGCAGCAACCCGGCGCCCCTGCAGCACGTGTTTTCCGGCGCCCTGGTGCTGGGCGCCTTCTTCATCGCCACCGACCCGGTCAGCGGTTGCGCCAGCAACCGCGGTCGCCTGTGGTTCGGGGCCGGCGTGGGGCTGATCACGCTCGCCATCCGGCGCTGGGGCGGCTATCCGGACGGGGTGGCGTTCGCGGTGTTGCTCATGAACATGGCGGCACCGCTGATCGATCGCTACACGCGCCCGCGGATTTACGGCCAATGAACCGGCTCCTGGCACGCATGTTGCGCAGCGCGGCACTGTTG
>JABAOH010004778.1_pt2 | contig 42968 bp, 46 predicted proteins | sample 7062181 | NCBI WGS metagenome assembly JABAOH01 (sample SAMN14538630, study PRJNA623070) | marine sediment metagenome | biome: marine biome [ENVO:00000428]; feature: marine pelagic biome [ENVO:01000023]; material: deep marine sediment [ENVO:00002113]; isolation source: pool of 5 deep marine... | reverse complement strand
GACAGGCGCTGACATCTTTCATAGAGCGTCGCGTAATTCTCCCGAAAAAGATCCCTATAGACAATTTCACCTTGAGGTTTTACCTTTGCCGCGTGCTCCAATAAATGTTTTAAAATGAGTTGATATTCATGGCCGACCTTTGGAAATTCTTGTTCTTGCATGAGTGAATTCCTTTCCAGCTGAAATTTTGTACGGGCCCATTCCTTCCGTGATGATCACTCGATTATACGGCTATTAATTCGCTGCTCTTTATTCCAGCCTCCCCGAAATTGAGACCCATTTGCTCCCTAATCCTTATCCTCTTCTTCTTGACCTCCTTCCCCCCTTGTATCAGTCCCCTCGTAAGCGCCGCCTCCCCTTGAATTGTTTTTGTCCTAGAGGGGAATGTTTCCATGCTTTCTCCGGGGTTTTTCCTCTTTTTTCGAAGCCAAAAGCTCTAAGGCCCGGATAAGGACAGGGCGAGTTTCGCTTGGCTCAATCACATCATCGATATCCTGCCGAGAGGCAGCGTTATAAGGATTGATGAACTTTTCGTAATACTCCCTCAATCTCTCTTCTCTTACCTTTTCAGGATTTGAAGCCCCCTCAATCTCTTTCTTGAAGATAATACTAGCCGCTGTTTCCGGGGCGACACTCGCAATCTCCGCTATTGGCCACGCAAAAACCTGATCAGCTCCTATATATTTGCTGCCCATGGCAATATAAGCCCCTGCATACGCCTTGCGGACGATCACCGTGATCTTGGGAACAGTAGCTTCAGCATAAGCGTAGAGGAGTTTCGCTCCCCTGAAGATCATCCCCTTTCTTTCCTCTTTCGTACCAATCATGTAACCCGGTGTGTCTTGGAGGGTGACAATAGGTATATTGAAGCAGTCACAAAATCGAACAAACCTGGCAGCCTTCTCAGCGGCTTTCACATCGATCACGCCTGCCAGGACTAAAGGCTGGCTGGCTACGATTCCCACTGACCGACCATTGAGGCGTCCAAAACCTGTGATCATGTTTTGGGCGTATTGAGGTTTAACCTCGAAAAAATCCCCCTGGTCAAGCACTGGACGAATTAATTCTTTCATATCAAATGGGATTTTTGAATTTACGGGAACTAAATTGTTCAATTTTGTTTCACGATGCTCCACATTATCCCCCGAATCGATAATAGGCGGGGAGGAAGTATTGTTAGAGGGCAAGTAACTTAAGAGCTGCCTTGTCTTTTTGAAACAGTCTATCTCATCCTTGGCGACTAAATCGGTAACACCACTCACCTCAGAATGCATGAAAGCCCCTCCCAGCTCTTCCTCTATCGTCTCCTCGCCGATTTGAGTCCGTACAAAGGCAGGTCCAGCGACATAGATAAAACTTCCCTCGGTCATGATGATAAAATCCGTCAGCCCCGGTGAATATGCTTGCCCTCCAGCCACTGTGCCCATCACCAAGGAGATCTGAGGAATTACGCCGGAATAAATGCTATTCCTATAAAAGAGCTGACCGAACATTTCCATCGGTCCCAATACTTCGTGGAGGCGAAGCCCCCCAGAATGGCATATCCCAACCACGGGTGCGCCTATTTGAGCCGCCTTATCCATTATTTTGCAAATTTTCCGGCCATGCATCTCTCCGTAGCTCCCGCGCAAAGCAGTGAAATCCTGGGAGTAGACAAATACCAATCGACCATCAATGTTCCCATATCCGGTAATGACACCATCAGCCGGTATCTCCTTCTTGTCCATTCCGAAAAATGTACAATGATGAGTGGCTAACATATCCATTTCTACAAAGCTTGATTTATCCATTAAGGCTTCGATTCGCTCCCGTGCTCCCAACATACCTTTCTTATAGATCAACTTTCCCAAAGCCTCCGGCCCTCCCGCTTGCTTAACCCTTTCCTTCCGCTCCATCAGCTCTTTAATCTTGTCTTCCATCTCTCCCATATCATCACCAAAGGAAAATCGTAATATTAGACCATTTCCATCTTTCTCTTTAGATCTCGAAGTAATTCTTATTTCTCCGGGGTTTTCCCTTGATTCCCCGAACTCGGGGCACACTAAGTACCCCTCGCGCCCAAACTGAATGCTGCATGGCAAGCTATTTTAGCGCTTTCTCCCTATCTTGTAAAATGGTTATTTTTGATCCCCTTTAAGGTAGTTCTTGGAGGCACGAGAAATAATGGAAGCCCGCTATATAGCACTATCTTAGGAGTGGAGGCCATCGCAAAGGCGAACGCCCCCAGAAACGTGCCTAACTACCGGGACATAATTTAAATGCTTTGGGCATAAAGAATCCGCTAAAAAACATAATAGTCTAGTATTTTCATACAGTTAAATCATTACTTATCTAAGAATTACCCCCTCAGGCTTTCATAATGGGCATGTGACGGGACTTCCTAACCGGGGATAAGGGGGAAAAGAGGTCACATTTTCAACAAACACATGTTCTGGGCGTTGTAAGCAAGTGCAACTTATTGAAATTAGTTCATAATTCTAATAACCTTGACCGATTAGGTCTTTTTGCCTGGCCAGGATCTCCTTGGATAGGGATTTAGCCCAGGAGAATTGGTTGGGATAAGTGAAGGTCATTATTGGATGGTAGTCGCCCTGGCGTGACTATTGAATTGCGGTTGAAATCTGAGATAAACAGGATCGAGGCCGGTCTAACTAATACATCTACTATGTACTCGAAAGCAGAATATTGATATCTGTTGACTTCTCCCGGTTTTCCCTCTTTAATAGCAAAGCAAAGGGCTGAGCGGGCTTTCCACATCCACTGGTGTGCCCTTTGTTAAGCCCGGTGACAGCTCGCAATGAACTAATTCTTCTATTTATTCGATTATGTAGAATTTTTCTGTATAACCCCTTGTTAGGCGGTTGGCAGAATAATGCGAGAGAGAGGAGGAGGAAATATCATAAATGTCGCTTCACAGGCAGGGATCAGACCCGCCCTTGGACTGGGGGTTTATTCAATAAGCAAGGCAGGTCTCATGATGCTTACCCAGGTACTTGCTCAGGAATGGGGGCAGTACAATATCAGGGTAAATACCATTGCGCCTGGGACGGTGAAGACGAGAATCTCTGAGGTTCGATGGAAAGACCCGGAGATATCCAAGATGATAAAGAACGATTTGGCCCTCGAACGTATAGGGGAGCCTGAGGAGATGGTTAACGCTGCCATATATCTGGCGTCAGACGCATCAACCTATATGACAGGACAGACTATTCTCCTGGATGGGGGACATTTTGCCTCCGTCGGTTCCCTGCTCAGTACTCTGCCGCATGGGCGAGGGGGTTTTTGCAGGGCCTTAGGCTCGGTCAAGTAAGGAGGCGAAGAACTATGGAATTCAACACATTGCGCTATGAGAAAGATAAGGAGCAGCCGCAGATCATATACATTACGTTAAACAGGCCAGAGAAGAGCAATGCCATCAGTATTGGTCGAGGAAACATGACACAGGAGATAAAGGACGCCATGGACATGGTGAATGAAGACCCTGATGTGAAGCTGGCCGTGTTTAGAGCTGCCGGGAAGGATTTTTCAGCGGGCTACGACCTGGAGCAGGTTTATCGTGTGTATGGCGGTACGCCTACAAAGAGGCCATTTCAGAGGGCCAGGCTTATGATCGATGATACCCAAATATTCGGGTTTGTCAGGGCAATACTCAACTGCGTCAAGGTCACCGTAGCCCAGGTACACGGGTGGTGCATAGAAGCGGGCATATGGCTGGTGGAGGCCTGTGACATAGCCATAGCAGCTGATACTGCCAGGTTTGCTCACCGGGGGAACAGGCTCGCCTTTGGAGGTTTCCCTGTTATGCCTCTTGAGCTCATAAGCGGCCACACAAAAAAGACAACAGAGCTTCTTATCACTGGAAGAACTATCAGTGGCACTGAGGCGGAGGAGATCGGGATAATAACAAGGGCCATCCCTGAAGGGGATCTTGCCTCAGAGGTATACAATCTGGCCAGGGCGATATGCGTATCACCGCGAGATGCCATTGTTACGGGTAAGATGAGTAGGCGTCACACCTATGATCAGATGGGAGCGCTCGCCCTTGATTCGGCCGTTGTTTACCACACTCTGGGTACCAATATCAGATATGAAGAGGATGAAAGAGAGCTCATGTTTATCCGGGAACGGGAGGAAAAGGAGTCAGCTCGGAAGGCATTTCATAAGTTTCATCAACTCTTCGAGGATGCACTGGGTCGGACCAAATACTTCAGGAGCTATAGACCAGAAGTTAAGGACAAAGGAGAGAAATGACTAAAGTGATGGATAATAAAGAGTTCTCAAAAGGACTCGAAAAAAATAACTTTATCAGCCTGAGGCTGATTTAGTTCACTTTAGTCACTTGTAACTTTAGGCACTTAAGACTGGGGGTTTTTAGATATGACGGAAGAGACCTTGATAACTCCAGAGCTAAAGGCGATGGTAGGGCAGGAGACGGATTTGCCGGGTATTGAGGCAATCGATAAGACCAGCATTGCACGGTATGTTCACGCCATATCGGACCTAGATCCCCTCTACCTGGATGAAGAATATGCAAGGGAGACGGAACATGGAGGAGTTGTTGCTCCTCCAACTTTTGTATTCGATCTCATACCTGCCTCCGCTGAGCTCGGTGAGGATGGGCGTGACCTGACAAGGATAAAGCTGCCCGGATATAGACTTGCTCGCGCTGGCAATGAATACCAGTTCTTTAGACTGGTTAGGCCCGGCGACGCAGTTAATCGAAAGAGGAAGATTGTTGATGTTTACGAGAAAGAAAGCAAAAGGGTAGGTACGATAATCTTTGTAGTCTATGATACTACCTATACCAATCAGGAAGGAGAACTGCTCGGCATTAATCGGGAGACGCTTATGTTCTTTAAATAAATGTCTCGCCCCTAAGTTTACTGCAAAGGAATTTCCTTTTTGGCCGCAGATTAATCCGCCTCTGGCGGATAAACGCAGATTGTTTCCGAATTCTCCCGAAGCGATCCCGATCCCATCGGGACGGGGCGGGTCTGCGTCCTAATTTGTTTTTCGGAAGGAGATCTTCATGAAACAGGTATTTTTTGAAGATGTGGATGTGAACACCGAAATTCCCGGCTCAACCAATAAGGTAACGCTACTCCAGCTCATAAAGTACGCTGCGGCTACCTGGAATATGTATCTGCTCCACACAGACAAGGAGTTTGCCCAAAAACAGGGCTTCAAGGATGCTAATATTCCGGCGTGTTTCTATGGCGCATCTCTCTCCACCATGACGACAAAGTGGGCAGGGGGTCCGGGGAGACTCAAAAAGCTGGGGTATGCGGTCAAGGTGATGGGTTTTCCAGGTGATACCCTTACCGTTAATGGTACGGTAGTTAAGAAATATCAGGAGGCAGGCGAAAACCTGGTGGATTGTGATATCTGGGTGGAGAATCAAGATGGGCTCAAGGTTGCCCCGGGTTCCGCAACCATAGCATTACCTTCAAGGGAGGCGTAGCGGGAGACAATGGACCAAGAGGGGGAGGGGCCTCTTACACCCTATCGCGTATTAGACTTGACCGATGAAAGGGGATTCATCTGCGGCAGGATGCTGGCGGATCTGGGAGCCGATGTTATCAAGATAGAACCCCCGGGAGGGGACCCATGCAGGAATATCGGTCCCTTCTATCATGATGTCCCCGACCCAGAGAGGAGCCTCCATTGGTTTGCCTACAACGCCAACAAGAGGGGAATAACCTTAGATATTGAGTCAGATGACGGAGGGGAGCTATTCAAGAGCTTGGCTAAGGGAGCCCATTTTGTCATAGAATCCTTCGCACCTGGTTATATGGATTCCCTGGGTTTAGGTTATGGGGAGTTAAGCCACGTGAATCCCGCAATTATCCTCACTTCCATAACCCCTTTTGGGCAGACTGGACCGTATAGTCGATACAATGCCTCGGATATCGTTGAGATGGCCACGTGTGGTTTGATGTATCTTTGTGGTGACCCGGATCGTCCGCCGGTTCGTATAAGCTTTCCACAGGCCTACCTTCATGGTGGGGCTGACGCTGCTGTGCAGACCATGGTTGCCCACTACTATCGAGAAACGAGCGGCTCTGGGCAGTGGGTTGATGTTTCCATTCAGCAGGCTGCCTTCATGACTACCTTTAACTCATCATGGTTCTGGGAGCTCAACAAGAGAAACCTTAAGCGGGCAGGTGCCTGGAGGACAGGACTTACCAGTGGTGTGTTGCAGCGTCAGATTTGGCCCTGCAAAGACGGTTACATAAATATGCCCGTATACGGGGGGGCAGTGGGAGCAAGAACCAATCGACTCCTCACAGAGTGGATGGACCGAGAGGGCATGTGTGATGATTTTCTGAGGGGGATAGATTGGGACAATTTTGATATGGGGCAGTTAACGCAGGAGGTGTGGAGCAAGATCGAGGGACTAATGGTGAGGTTCTTCAAGAGTCATACCAAGGAAGAGCTCTACAGGGAGGCATTGAGATTAAACATCATGGTTTACCCTGTGTCGACCCCGAAGGATATAGCGGAAAACGAGCAGCTGGGTAGCAGGGAGTTCTGGCTTGAAATGGATCATCCGGAGCTTGGGGACACGATTACGTATCCTGGCCCTGCTGTCCGTGCATCGTTGACGCCTGCGAAGGTGCTAAGGCGAGCCCCCTACATGGGCGAACATAATCAAGAGGTTTACGGGGAGCTGGGTCTTTCCGGGGACGACCTCGTAGTCCTGAAGCAGTCGGGAGTGGTTTAGTATGACATCAAAGGATGTATTTCACGATGTCAAGGTGGTTGACTTTACCTGGGCAGGGGTTGGACCCATCACGACAAAATACCTTGCAGACTATGGCGCCACGGTCGTTCGTATAGAATCCAGATCTCGCCCTGACATGTTGAGGACTACCCCTCCCTACAGGGATGGCATCCCCGGAGTTGACCGTGCCGCCTATTTTGGCATATATAACCCCAACAAATATGGCATGAGTATCAATATGAACCATGCTAAGGGCATAGAACTCGTGAAGCGGCTCATCGCCTGGGCCGATGTGGTGGCCGAAAGCTTCACCGTGGGAGTAATGGAGAAGTGGGGGTTGAGCTACGAGGAGATAACAAAGATAAAGCCAGATGTTATTATGGTCCGGATGAATATGCAGGGACATACCGGGCCTCACCGCCGCCTACCCGGTACAGGGGTGAATCTGGTCGGGCTATCCGGCTATGCCCATTTGTGTGGCTGGCCCGACAGACTACCATCAAATCCGTATGGCCCTTACACCGATACCATTGCCCCTCGTTTTGGGGCTGCCATGCTCATTGCCGCACTGGATTACCGGCGAAAAACGGGAAAGGGACAGCTGATAGACGTGTCACAATTTGAGGCCGGCGTGAACTTCATAGCGCCGGTAATGATGGACTATTTTGTCAACGGTCGGCTCGCCAACCGAAGGGGAAACCACTCCTCTCGTGCTGCCCCTCATAACGCCTATCGCTGCAAGGGCCAGGATCGGTGGTGCGTCATTGCCGTATTCACCGATGAGGACTGGGAGGCCTTCTGCGAGGTTGTTGGTAGTCCGGATTGGACAAAGGAGGAGAGGTTTTCTACCTTCCTGGGCAGGAAGGCGCATGAAGTTGAGCTGGACCGCTTTGTGGAGGAATGGACTCAAAATCACAGCGCCGAGGAGGCCGTAGCCCTGATGCAGGCAAAGGGGGTGGCTGCCGGGGTTGTGAGCACATCAGCAGATCTGCACCAGGACCCTCAGCTGAAACACCGAAATCACTTCTGGGCCATGGACCACCGGGAACTGGGCCCCTTTTCCTATTTCGGACAGGCCGCGGTGTTATCAGAGACCCCGGCGCAGCCCCGGATGCCTTCACCCTGCCTTGGCGAACACAATGAGCATGTATGTAAGGAAATCCTGAACATGTCAGAGGCAGAATTTGACGAACTCCTCGTAGAAGGAGTGTTTGACTAGATATCTTTATAGCTCATTAGTATTTGTGTCAAGTTCTTCCGATGAAATGAAATCCCGATTCTATCGGGGCTTTGAAATTCGAAATCCTAAACCCGAAATACGAAACAATATCGAAATTCAAATGTTCAAAATTCGAAACGGCCAAAAGCTGAGTTGCGTTAGGAAAAGACCTCTTCGTTTAGAACATTGGGATTTTGGTCATTGGAAATTTGTTTCGGCCTGCGACGAGGAGTTCGGCTGAGGCTCACTCGAAGCCCTCAGCCGAGTCGATTTCGTTATTCGAATTTCGTATTTTCTCACTGGCATTCTACCTTGTTGGTTTGGGCCGGGAAGGCGAAGCTTCGCTAGCACTGTGTATGGTTATCTTCTAAGGAGCGGTAGACCATGAACCAAGAAAAGGACGGTCCCCTCTCATCCTGCCGTGTACTGGACTTAACCGATGAAAAGGGCCTGCTTTGCGGCAAGATGCTGGCAGATTTGGGGGCCGATGTCATCAAGATAGAACCGCCGGGAGGGGATCCATGCAGGAATACAGGTCCCTTTTATCAGGATATCCCTGACCCCCAGAAGAGCCTCTATTGGCTCTCCTTTAACACCGGTAAGCGGGGCATAACCCTGAATATTGAGGTTTCGGACGGGAGGGAAATCTTCAGGCAACTGGTCAAGGGGTCGGATATCGTTATAGAGTCCTATGCACCAGGCTATCTGGATTCCCTGGCCCTCGGTTATGCAGATTTGAGTGTGATAAATCCACGCCTGATTCTAACCTCAATCAGTGCATTTGGCGACACTGGCTCCTATAAGGACTTTGAGGCGTCCGATATCGTGGTCATGGCTTTATCCGGTTACATGTCACTCAGCGGTGATCCAGATCGGCCGCCGGTGCGAGTCAGCGCCCCCATAGCCTATCCTTTTGGCGCTGCTGGTGCAGCAGTGGGTACTATGATTGCCTACTATTACCGGGAGCTGACCGGTGAAGGTCAGTGGGTTGATGCCTCGGCCCAGCAAGCGACAGCCTTTGCCCTGCTCAACTCGCGAATGCACTGGGATTTAAATCGGGTGGAGCTCAAGCGTGCTGGCCCCTATCGGGTAGGGCTCAGTGCGCAGGGCAAGCAGCTCATAAATTTCAGGTGCAAGGACGGCTATGTGAATTTTGTCATGTTTGGCGGTAAGACCGGAGCCAAGACAAACCGTGGCCTGACCCAGTGGATGCAAAGCGAGGGATTGGGCTCGGATTTTATGAACCAGATAGACTGGGACTCCTTTGACATGGCCAAGGTAAGCCAAGATGATTTTGATCGATTTGAAAGGGATATAGAGCGATTTTTTTTGACCCGCACAAAGGCCGAGCTCTATGAAGAGGGAAGCAGGAGGGGGGTAACGATATACCCCATATCTACGATCAAGGACGTATTTGAAGATCCACAACTCGAGGCCAGGGATTTCTGGCAAGAGGTGGAACACCCTGAATTAGATACTACTTTTCTCTATCCAGGGCCGTTTGTTAAGTGTTCGGAAACTCCGCTCCGACCCCCATCCCGGGCACCTGGAATTGGTGAACACAATCAGGAGATCTATCAAGAAGAGCTTGGGATGTCTCCAGAGGAGCTGGTGATGTTAAAGCAGGCTAAGGCCATATAGGGGTGAGGTGATGAAGCAGGCACTGGAGCGAGTGAAGGTAGCGGATTTCAGTTGGGTGGGGGTGGGTCCTATCATTGCAAGGATCCTGGCTCACCACGGGGCTACTGTGGTTCATGTAGAGTCAGAGACCACACCGGATGCGTTGAGGGCAATTGCCCCTTATAAGGATAACATCTCGGGTCTCAATCGTTGTGCCTACCATGCCTGCCTTAACGATGGTAAGTATGGGGCGACTCTGAATCTCCGGCACCCGAGGGCAAAGGACGTGGTCGAGCGATTCGTCAAGTGGGCCGACATTGTCAGCGAGAGTTTCGCGCCCGGGGTTGCGGCACGCCTGGGAATAAGTTATGAAGATGTTCGGAAGGTGAAGCCAGACATAATAATGTACAGTTCCTGTAACCTGGGACAGACCGGTCCCCGTGCCAAATTTCGTGGTTTTGGAACGAACCTTGTAGCCCTGATTGGGACAACTCACCTGACCGGTTGGCCGGATAGGATGCCCACACCCCCCTACGGCGCCCTGACTGATGCTATTGCCCCCCTATTTGGGGCGACTGCCCTTGTAGCGGCTCTCGACTACCACCAAAAGACAGGGAAAGGCCAGTATCTCGACCTTTCCCAATTTGAGAGCACGATACACTTCCTGACCCCACTCATACTTGATTATCAGGCCAATGGCCGCGTGGCTGGAAGGACGGGTAACACCAGTCCCTATGCGGCCCCTCATGGAGCCTATCCATGCAAAGGGGATGATCGGTGGTGTGCCATTGCCGTACACACCCCTGCTGAATGGAAGGCGTTCTGCGAGGTCATGGGTAACCCTGAGTGGACAGAAGATCCACGGTTTTCCAGTGTACTGGCCAGGAAGCGAAATGAGGAGGAGTTAAACAGGCTCATAGGAGAATGGACCATAGGCTTTGACGCCGAGGAGGTCATGCTGAAGCTACAGAAAGCTGGCATAGCTGCCGGGGTAGTTGAAACCCCTGCAACAATTCAGGATAATCCTCAGATGAAGCATCGTCATCACTACAGGGCCCTAGAGCACCCTGAAATAGGATTGCATCACTACGACGCAACCCCCTTCACCCTGTCAAAGACGCCCTGTGATCTTAAGATGCCGGGTCCTTGCCTTGGACAACACAATGAGTATGTCTACACCAAGATACTGGGAATGTCGGATGAAGAATTCGGGGACTTCTTAGCCGAGGATGTGTTTGAGTAACGTTCACCAACGGCTCTTAGAGGAGGAGGGATAGACTATGGACGAGAAAAGGGAGGGGCTTCTTTCACTCTATCGTGTACTGGACTTAACTGATGAAAAGGGCCTGTCCTGTGCCAAGGTGCTGGCAGATCTGGGAGCCGACGTTATCAAGGTTGAACCGCCAGGAGGGTCTTCGGCTCGCACAATAGGGCCCTTCTATAAAGACATCCCCCATCCCGAGAAAAGCCTGTTCTGGTTTGCCTACAATGCAAACAAGAGGGGATTACCCTCAATATAGCGTGCGAAGATGGTAGGGAGGTATTGAAAAAACTGGTAGCAAGGGCAGATATAGTGATAGAGAGCTTTGCTCCGGGCTACGTGAAGGGCCTGGGGCTGGGATATGATGATCTCTGCCGGATCAAGTCCGATATTATCCTGACCTCGATAACCCCCTTTGGACAGGATGGTCCCTACAGGGACTTTCAGTCATCGGATCTGGTTTGCTGGTCCATGGGGGGCTTTGCCTATCTCACGGGTGATCCCGATCGCCCTCCAGTCCAGGTAAGCTTCCCGCAGGCCTATTTGACTGGTGCCAATGAGGCCTCTGTGGCCACCATGGTTGCCCTCTACTATCGTGAGATCTGCGGAGAGGGGCAGCACGTGGATGTGTCAATCCAGGCCAGCGTTGCAAAAAACATGATGAATGCGCCACTCTTTTGGGAGGAGGGCGGTGTTAATATAGGTCGGGCTCAGCCTGGCTACCGGGCAAAGGGTTATCTGGAAATGCAAGGATGGTGAGGTATCTTTTTTCTTCTGGGGTGGGAAGGCTGGAGCCCGTATAAATAGGTCTCTGGTAGAATATATGGACGAAGATGGCATAGCACCAAAGTCCATGAAGGAGATGAGGTGGGATACCTTTGATATGGCAACGGCTACTGAGGAGCTATTCAATGACTTTAGCCGACATGTGGGGAGATTTTTTCTGAGCCATACGAAAAAGGAACTTTTCGAGAAAGGCATAAAAAAAATGATGACCGTTTACCCGGTCCAGAACTCAGCGGATATTGCCGCCGATCCACACCTGAAAGAGAGGGGATTCTGGGAAGGCCTTGAGCATCCAGAGCTGGAGGGGCAGGTTCTCTATCCAAATTTGCCCTTCATCTTGTCCGAGGAACTGGGAAAGGGAAAGACACGAGCTCCCCTTATTGGTGAGAACAATGAGGAGATTTACAGAGGTGAGCTGGGAATCTCCAGTGAAGAGATGGTAACGCTCAAAGAGCTGGTAGCAATATGACTGTGGGGAAAGAGGTATTTCAAGGGCTCAAGGTCCTGGATTTCAGCTGGGCCATTGCCGGTCCGTGGACGGTAAAATACCTGGCGGATCATGGGGCAACAGTGATCCACGTGGAAACCGTGCATCATGCTGACGTCATCCGAACAGGACCACCGTTTAAGGATGGCAAACCCGGGGTTGACAGTTCCGTGTACTGGATAAACTATCACTGCAACAAGTACGGCCTCAGCCTTAACATGAGGCACCCCCGTGCACGGGAAATAGCGAAAAAACTGGTGTCCTGGGCCGATGTGATTGTGGAGAACTTCTCTCCAGGCGTCATGCAGAGATGGGGCCTGTCCTATGAAGAGGTCAAGGAGATAAGGCCAGAGATCATCATACTTTCCTCCAGCCAATTAGGACAGACAGGACCACTGGCCACCATGCGTGGCACGGGCATCCAGCTGGCTGCCTATGCCGGTTTTAACCATCTTACCGGCTGGGAGGATCGTGAGCCCAGTGTTCTTTACGGTGGTTTTTCAGATTGCCCGGGCGCCCGTTTTGGTGCTGTTGCCTTGATCGCCGCCCTTCTCTACCACCGCCGCACCGGCAAGGGGATGTATATTGACCTTTCTCAGTACGAAGCAGGGATTCAAATGCTCTCCCCAGCCGTGATGGATTATCAGGTCAACAAAAGGGTAGCAGTGCGAAAGGGCAATCGTCATCGGTTTGCTGTTCCTCACGGCATCTATCCCTGTCGCGGCGATGATAGCTGGTGCGCCATTGCTGTGTTTACCAATGATCAGTGGGAGGGGCTATGCCGGTGCATGGATAATCCAGAGTGGTCAAAGGAGACGCGATTCTCTACCTTTTCAAAACGCAAAGAGCATGAAGATGCACTCGATCATCTGATATCGGGCTGGACTGCTACGCTAGGCGCAAAAGAGGTGATGATCAAGCTTCAGGAGGCGGGGATTCCCGCGGGGGTCGTACAAAAAGGGGAAGACCTCTACAATGACCCTCAGCTCAGGCTATTCGGCTATTTCTGGGAGGTAGACCACCCTGTTGCAGGGAAGCATCAGCTTGAGTCCCATGCCTTCAATCTTCCCAAGGCCCCTCGAAAACTGAGGATGCCTGCACCATGCATGGGAGAACATACAGAATATGTGTGCCGCGAAATCCTGAAGTTACCAGTTGAGGAATTTGTGGAACTGCTTGCCGATGGGGTATTTGAATGAGAGGGTGAGGGATAATTTTACAAGGAGTCGTTTATGGGCTGGATTGAGGAATACAAAAGGAAGATGGTTTCACCGGAAGAGGCAGTAAAGATCGTCAAGCCCGGTGACAGGGTCCACTTTGCTTACGGCATGGAACCCTTCGCACTGGGACTCGCCTTGCTTGCCAGGTCAGAGGAATTGCGTGAGAAGGGAGTAAAGCTTTTCGTTCCGGCGCCAGGAAGGGATTTTGCCTGGTATGATCCGGGTTGGGAAGATATCTTCTCGATTGAGATTGCCCATGTCCTGCCCATAGCCTATCAGATGATAAGGGAGAGGAGAGGTGATTACCTGGTGGGTGATATTACCTGGGCGCCTGACCCGGGGCTAAGGGAACCGGTGGATGTGCTGCTCATTCAGCTATCACCGCCGGATAAGCATGGCTTCTGCAGTTTTGGCTCTTCACTGTGGGACAAAAAGAACGCGGTCAAGGCCGCCAAAAAGGTACTTGCCGAGGCAAATGACAACCTTATTCGAACCTACGGAGATAACTTCATTCACCTGTCAGAAATCGACTATTTTGTAGAGCATACGCCTTCTGGTAGGATGCCGGGGGCAACGGACATGCTCGGCAGGAAAACGACCGGGCCAGGTGAGGTTGAGAAGAACATCGCTGAGAATGTGGCCTCACTGATTAGGGATGGTGATACCCTGGAGATAGGTGTTGGTGGCACAGCAGAGTGGGTACCCGTGCTTGGCGTACTGGAGGGGAAGAATGACCTGGGGTGGCACTCAGAGAACACACCGCGGGGGATAGCCACCCTGGTAAAAAAGGGTGTCATAAACGGGAAGAGAAAGAGCTTCCATCCGGGAAAAGCCATAGCCACTGCTGTCGGGGGCGGGACAAAGGAAGAGATGGAATTCATTAACATGAATCCGGTTTTTGAGGTTTACGGATCAAACTACGTTCTCAACCCGCGGATAATAGCCGAAAACGATAACATAGATTGCATAAACAGTGCCCTCAGTGTTGACCTGACTGGCCAGATTGCTGCGGAATCCATTGGGCCAGTGATGATGACAGGGACAGGTGGGCAGTTGGCATTTGCGATCGGAGCTAGCATGTCAAAAGGGGGCCGGTCTATTGTCACATTGCGATCAACGGCGAAGGGCGGAACGGTGTCGAGGATTGTACCTCAACTTGAGCCGGGGACAATAGTTACCATCCCTCGTGTGCTAGCTGACTACGTTGTTACTGAATATGGGATTGCCCATCTCAGGGGTAAGACACAGCGCGAGAGGTCCCAGGAGCTCATCGCTATTACCCATCCGGATTTCCGCTCTGAGCTTAAGAGGGAGGCCGAGAGGCTATATTGGCCATAACACTGCATAAGCTCGCGAAGCTTTGCCTCAAACCGATGAAAATCGAACGGAAAGTATCTCACCGCAGAGACGCAGAGCACACAGAGATAATTCATCTTTTTTCTTTGCCGCTGAGACGCCGGCAAAGAAAAATGCTCATGCCCTTCGGGCAAGGCCTGATAAGCTGAAACAACTTACGCGAAGCGTCAGGTCTTTCCCTTTTCTGCCCTCTCAACAGAAAAGGAAAAAACGTTTTCCTCTGCGATCTCTGTGCCTCTAGCGAAGCGGGCGGTAAGGCATAGATCTGTTCACGTAACAGCAAGACTTGACATTAATCCGCCTAAGGCGGATAAATGTTAAGATTTTAGCTTATAGAGACATCTACAAATAGACAAAGAGGAGGAATAGGATTGAGCAAGGAGATCAAGTGTCCATGGTGCGGTGAAAGGGTAACGCCAGAGCCTAAGGTTATACATCGTAAGGTAGCCGAGGTGGTAGAGAGAAGATGCCCGCAATGTGGTGAGGTTCTCGCAGCTTATCTCGAGCAAGATAGGGATTTTATGCCCAAAATACGCACCTTTTAAATACAAATAATTTAATTGCTTTGGAATTTCCTTTTTGGACGCAGATGAACGCAGATTGTAAAGATTTAAATATAAAGAGCCAATAGAAAAATTATCTGCGGTTATCGGCGAAAATCTGCGTCCTAATTTAAAACGTGAAAGGAGAGGTATATCCATGGCAGAGAAACAGGAAGGGACTGAGGCAAGATTAGCTGAGTCTGCCTTAACAGATGAGAGGGTAACCGAGTGGGAAGACAGGATCGGGCTTGATTTGCGTGTTAGCAACATTTTCAATAGTACGGTTAGTTATGAGGCTGTCAGGAATTTTGCAAATGGAGTAGGTGACTCTAACCCTCTGTACCGGGATGAGGAATATGCCAAGGGAACCAGGTACGGAGCGCTGGTGGCCTCTCCCAGTTGGCTAGCCAGTGTTTTTCCTCATTGGGTACTCCAGGGTCTACCCGGGATTCATGCTGACCACTCGGCATCAGATTGGGAGTTTCTGAGGCCCGTATATGTGAATGATAGGATAAGGCCGGCGTGCAAGTTCGTTGGCTTTGACGTCAAGACGAGTAGGTTCGCCGGCAGAACAGTCTTTGAATATCAACGATTCGAGTATTGGAATCAGCGGGATGAACTGGTATCCCGAGGATACAACATGCTTGTCAGATACGAGAGGCAAGCGGCAAAGAAAAAGATAGCAGATGGGGAAGGGAAGTATGATCATATCCAGGTACCGCATCCCTGGACCCCGGAAGAGCAGGCCAAAGTTGATGAGGATTGTCTGGCGGAGGAGATACGAGGCTCGAGACCTCGTTACTGGGAAGACGTGAATGTGGGCCAGGAGCTTCCGCCGGTGGTGAAGGGGATATTCGGAATAACCGATATGGTTGCCTACTGCGTAGGTGCGGCGCCGGTGCAGCTTGCGGCCCACGGTGTTCAGCTCAGGACCTACAAGAAGCATCCGGCATGGGCATTCCGTGAACCGTCACTGGGGTCATGGGAACCAGTTTACGGGGTCCACTATCTGCCCTCGGCTGCCAAAGGAGTGGGGGCCATGTATGCCTATGATGCCGGAATCCAGAGGAACTGCTGGATGGTCAACTTATTGACCAACTGGATAGGAGATGAGGGCTGGGTGAAGTCCTGTTCAAGCCAGTATCGGCAGTTCGTGTATCTCTCTGATGCAGTATGGTTCCGCGGTAAGGTTGCCAAAAAGTATGTTGACGAGAATGGAGAGTATTGCGTGGATATTGAAGCCCACGGCGTTAACCAGAGGGGGGATGACACCATTCCCACTCTTGGCACCGTGATCCTTCCATCCCGTGAGCATGAAACCTCGCCGGTGGAGAGGAGATTACCACCAAAGCAATACCGCGGGACAGGGAAGGGGGTCTATTTCTAGAGGCAATGTATGTGTGAACATGATTGGGAGGTGAACAATGGGTTACGTGGGTAATATCAATAAGGTTGATGAGATACCTGCTTTTTCTCCGCCACATCACACCAAGACCGCGGACAGGAAGCTTGTCGATGAGACAACAGGTGCCAGGAATCTGGCTGTGTGGCATGGTGAAATAGAGCCCGGGGGTGTGGCTGAGCTCCATGTCCATCAAGAGATGGAGCAGGCTTTTATCGTTCTTGGGGGGAAAGAAAGGCACCTTCATAGTTGGAGACCAGGAGCATACCCTGGGAGAAGGTAGCATTGTTTTTGTTCCAGCCAAACAGAGCCATCAGGTAACCTCCGTGGAGGATAGCACCTTGAAGCTCCTTATAGTAATGGCACCGCCACCTTCTTCCATGGCGGCTTGGGAAAAACAAGACTCTGAATAGCAAACCGGAAACAACCTTGTGCCAGTGCATTTATTTTTGGTTATGGAGTTACGTCCCGTAAGGAAAACCCATTATTTCTTCGCTTCAAGGCTTCCGCAGTGACCCTATCGGGTTCGCAGGTGGGGAATACTTGCCCCTTCCCCGCTCTAAAGGCGGGGCTTTCCCCTTCCTGCTCACCTCGATGGGTGCCCCACTGCTCCCAGCCAATTTTCGCTCAGAAACAATGGGTTTCCCTCAAAACTCAGGAAACTCCCGAGTGAGAATACCTTGGGAAAAGATGTCATCTGTTAGTTGTAGGCAAGACGTAACAGCAGGAGGTGCAATAAGATGGCTGAGCCAACCGTTCACGTTGATGTGGATGACCGGGGTGAGCTGGGACGCGTTGTGCGGATCACGGTCGACCACACCGCTAAGGTCAACATCCTCAACACGCCCCTCATCGAGAAGCTGACCGCGACGATAGAGAGTTTTCATGACGACGAGGCATTGCGGGTCATGATCCTGACCGGCGCTGGGAACAAAGCCTTTATCGGTGGAGTTGATATCAAGGAGATGATGGGGCTTGATCCGGCCAGCGCCGAAGCCTTCATCGCACGGCTGCATGGAGCCTGTGCCGCGATTCGCAGCCTGCCGGTGCCGGTTATTGCCAGGATTTCGGGTTATTGCCTTGGCGGTGGGCTTGAAGTTGCGGCCTCCTGTGACCTGCGCGTGGCGAGCGAGGATTCCACATTCGGGATGCCCGAGGTTAAGGTGGGCATCCCATCGGTGATTGAGGCCGCGCTCTTGCCCAGGCTTGTGGGTTGGGGCAAGGCGCGTGAGCTTGTGTACACAGGGCTCTCTATTTCGGCAGGGGAGGCCTTAAGCTGTGGCCTGGTCGAGCGCGTAGTTGCACGAGAGAAACTGGATCGTGCAGTAGAGGAATGGCTGGAGGCCATTATCAATGCTGGAGCGCGGGCCATTCGCCTCCAGAAGGCCCTCATCCGCCAGTGGGAGACGCTGCCGATTGATCGGGCGGTTGAGGAGGGGATCCAGGCCTTCGGGCGGGCCTATCAGACCGAGGAGCCCCGAACGTTAATGAACCGCTTCCTTGAGCGCAAGCGGGATTAAAGAAGGTAGCGGATAAACAAGGATTGAATATAAGCTCGTTCTTTTGGAAAGTTCCCGGTGCATTTCATGTCGCTCGCAAGGTGTAATACCAAGTTGCAATCATGTCATTGCGAGGAGCGAAGTGACGTGGCAATCTATCCTCTTGAGATTGCTTCACATTCGTTCGCAATGCCGTTTATAAATAGTAGCCCTTTGAATGCAACTTGGTATACGTTCCCCAAGAATAACCTAAGAGAATCTCCTTGATTGGGAAAGGGTACCTATTTGGTTACTCCTGTTATAGAAGGTTGCAGAAAATGGGACTTCTTTCATCTTGCCGTGTCCTAGATCTATGTGATGAAAGAGGCAGTTTTGCTGGCAGGATCTTGGCCGATCTGGGCGCGGACGTAATTAAGGTGGAAAAACCTAGCGGTGACTCGAGTCGTAACATAGGCCCTTTCTACAGCGATTCTCCAGACCCGGAAAACAGCTTGTCCTGGCTTGCCTGTAACGCCAATAAACGGGGCATCACTTTGAATATCGAATCCCCTGAAGGAAATGAGGCCGAGGGGTCAAGTCTGCTCTTGACTCTTCCTCGACTGATGGAAAACTGAGGAATGGCTAATCAGGCGGGAGACTCGTAAGTACTTGAAATCTGGAGCCGACGGTCGGATTTGAACCGACAACCTACTGATTACGAATCATAAACGAAACAACCCGCCCTTCGGCCCTTTCGTGCTAACTCGTTATGTCTCTTTTGGATTTTATAAGTTCGAAAACATTCACAATTTCAGCTAATACCGAGTCTTTTTAGCTATTTACTATACAATTACTATACAGTCAAACACAAATCAATTATATTCGAAAGCCCCTAAGGTCTCCTTCGGACTTTGGAGGCTTATTTTGGCTACAGCCGAGGGGAGGGGACCATCCCCAGGATAGCTATGGGGTCTGGGGGAATGGCGTGGGTTAAGTGAAGGTTACCACTGGAAGAATGGCTGCTTTGGCGGAAAGGGTGATTTGCGATTGAAACATAGGATGGCCAGGGGTAAGTCCCAACTTTTTGATTCGTCTTGAATCCTTTATCCAAAGATCCTTGGTTGATTTGTTTGAATCACTCTCGTTTAATTCCTAATCGGGAAAAGACACAGCGATATTATGCTTACCTGTACATACAAATATAAGACGCTGTCTGTCCGATCCTTAAATCGAACGTCGAATTAACCGGAATCACGACGGACTCTCCCGGCTTCGCCTTTTTCCAATCCGCCCCCGGAGGGCGGATGTGTAATTCCCCTATTGTCACGGTGATGTGTTCCTCTCTTTCGGTGTCAAAGGAATATTCCCCGGGCAACATGACCCCCAACCGTATACTGGGTGCCATCGAGTTCAAACCCCAGACTCTTGACCTTGCCCTCCAGACATTCATTCACTTTTATCATGGTCCTTTGACCCTTTTGATGCTAACTCGTTATGCTTGTTGAGGATTTTATAGTTCATCCGCTTCACTCCCTCACTCTCGAGCCCAGGATGAACGTGACACCAGCCAGGACCGCAACAGAAACCACTGAGACCTGAAATGTGCCGGTGACGTCAATCAGGAAGCCGAAGACAACAGGCATCACCAGCGGGCCAATGTTGCCAAGCGAGGAGATGAGACCGATAACGCCTCCCACAGAGGCAGAGAGTCGTTCGTGCTCCGCTGGCACAGCAAGGCCGATTGTGAGTACCCCGATAATCGTGAAACCCGAAAGAAAAATACATAAGAGCAACAAGTGAAAAGGGGCGTAGTTTATTCCCATGATCGATGCGGCTGCAACTATCCCGAGCAGGAATATAATCGCTTTTCTGTCCCGAAACCTGTCTGATGCAAAACCCACGATAGGCCCAGCAAGAAAGAATCCCAAGGGGAGCAGAGATGCAAGCGTCATATTAAGCTCCTTCATCTCCAGGACCTTTGGCATCCAGGTAGCAAGGGTGTCATAACTTCCCATCGATGCTATCATGAAGGAAAGCAATACCCAGACATACTTGTCCTTCAGAATCGTTGCGAAGTTCTTAAGCTGGAACTGGGATGTGCTTTTCACCGTGCTTCTTGCAAGAGCCCACCAGAGCCCGCACACAACTACGGCCATTCCACTGTAGGCAAGCAGGACATCCCTCCAGCCCATCGTCTCAAGCAAGTGAGGCGTAAGCCCCAGCGCAGTGGCGTTGCCCGCAGCAAAGCCAGAGACGTAGATGCCGGTGGAAAGCCCGAGGGTCTTGTCTGAAGACCATTCCTTCACTAAAAGAGGGAGGCAGGGCATCACTGCGGCCAGGCCCAGCCCAAGAAAGAATTGGCTTAATAAGAGGGTCAGGTAGCCAGGCGAGAATGCCCTTAGCCCAGCACAAGCTGTCGAGATAGGTAATGCTATCCTGAGAGCCTGCAGATAGCCAGTTTTGTCGCCTACTAACCCCCAGGGTATCCTGGAGAGGATGAGGCTTATCATGGCAGCTGAGAAGACAAAGCCGAAGTCAGCGTAAGATAGGCCCATTTCCTCCATGATCACTGTGGCCATCGGTGCTGTAGCGAAGAGCAGCAGGTGCAGCAGGAAGGCGATGATGAATGAGAATGAGAGCATTACCCAGTGATATTTTTTACTCTTGCTCGCAGCCATATTCGCTCCACCCTTCGGAAAGACCTTCCTGCTCAACCCTATGAGATCATAGACTAACAGAGACCTAAGGTCAAACAGTGTGCAAGGGCGCTTTTTGTTGGATGGAAAAACCTATCGAAAGGAGAAGGTGAGAAGGGAGAACGGGTCACCCATTAAAAGGTACCTGGATATTCTGTGGGCGAAGGTCGAGACATGTTGAGCTAAATACCATGACGAGGAGAATGGGTCAAAAAAAGACTCGACCCCAATTTCGAGGCCATTCGTCAATCCCCTACCTTGTCCCAAACGTCTCGAATATTATCATCGTCATGGAATCTGATCGGATATGCCAACGGGAGTTTCTTGCCGAAGCGTGGCTCGGAAAGCCCAAACTCGTTAGGAATTATGCCTGTCGGGCAAACGGAATTGCACTCCATGGTGCCGCCTCCGCAGGTTGGACACACTTTCGTAGCCAGTTCAGGGTAGATCACTACCTGACGCTCGGCTCCCCTCCCTAGAAAGCCGAGTACGTTTGCCTTTTTGATCTCGCTGCAGTACCGCACGCACAGACCGCAAAGGATACAGAAGGTCGTATCTTCTTCCAACCGGCCCAGCTCAACACCGTATCGCTCCAGCAGGTCTTCATTCACCCAGGGCCAGCGGGCCAGTATTAACTTCAGTATCACCCTCCGGTGCCGGACGACTCGCTCGGACTCCGTCAGCACCTCAAGCCCATCTTCGACGGGGTAAAGACAGGACGCCACTATCCGTGACCTTTGCCCTCGTAGTATCTCAACTATGCAAAGCCGACAGGCACCATAGGGAGATAGTTCATCGTGGTGGCAAAGGGTTGGAATGAAGATGTCAGCACTTCGTGCTGCCTCAAGTACGGTCATCCCTGGTCGAGCTTTCACTGTATTACCATTAATCTTCAAGGTGACCCGCTGTCCAGTATCCTTGGGAGAAATTACTTCTCTCCGAGCTTTTGCTTTACGAGCCCGGCCCTTTACCGAGGCTGGCCTCTGTTTTTTCTCCCTCGTCATTGTCTTTTTCTCGGTTTTGCCCATCTTGGCACCTCCCCATCATGCTTGGCCCCCCACCTCTGCCGGAGATGGAACTTCTCTACCAGAGGACTTAGTCACAGCCCTAAAGCGCGGAGGACAGATTTCAAAACAAACTCCGCACTTCGTGCATTTCTCCTGATCAATAACATGTACCACATCCTTCCTACCTTTGATCGCTCCCACCGGGCAATTCTTGAGGCAACTCATGCACGCCTCGCACTTCTCCGGATCGATGGAGTATGCTATCAGTGCCTTGCACACTCGAGCCGGACAACACTTCTCTCTAATGTGGGCCTCGTACTCACTTCTGAAATACTTGATACTGCTGAGCACCGGGTTGGGCGCTGTTTGCCCAAGGGCACACAGGGAGCAATCCTGAGCCGTTTCGCCAAGCTCCTCCAGAAGTTCAATATCTCCTTCGCTACCTTCTCCCTGGCAGATCCTGTTCAGTATCTTCAGCATCTGCCAGATCCCTTCGCGGCACGGGATGCACTTGCCGCACGATTCGTCGGCGAGGAAGTCGAGGAAATACTTGGCCACATCAACTATGCAGGTATCTTCATCCATTACAATCATCCCGCCGGAGCCCATCATAGACCCGTGCGCGGTGAGTTCGTCAAAATCCACTGCCAGGTCGAGGAGAGTCTCTGGGATGAACCCACCCGACGGACCGCCTGTCTGCACCGCTTTGAATTTCTTCCCCTGGCGAATTCCTCCGCCGATGTTATAGAGGATCTCGCGGAGCGTCATCCCCATCGGCACTTCCACGAGTCCGGTGTTATTCACCTTCCCGACGATGGAGAAGATTTTCGTCCCTTTGCTTCCCTCAGTGCCGATGCTGGCAAACCAATCAGCACCCTTGCTGATGATCAGGGGCACATTGGCCCAGGTTTCGACATTGTTCAGATTACTCGGCCGTCCCTTTATTCCGCTTATTGCCGTGCGGACATACTTCGGCCGTGGCTCTCCAACCTTCCCCTCGATAGCGTTCATCAAAGCACTGGACTCACCTGATACAAAAGCGCCGGCACCGCGCTGGATGGCAACGTCGAAATCAAAGCCCGAGCCAAGGATGTTTTCCTCCAGAAGGCCGTATTCCCGCATCTGATTCAGGGCAATGGACACATTTTCCGTGGCCAGAGGATATTCCTGGCGCACGTAGACATAGCCTTGGTGTGAACCAATGGCATAGGCACCGATGACGAGGCCTTCCAGGACACTGTGGGGATTACCCTCGAGCAGGCTCCTATCCATGTATGCACCGGGGTCACCTTCGTCGGCATTGACGATGACGTATTTAACATCACCGCGAGCGTTACGGGTCGTCTCCCACTTTATCCCGGTTGGAAACCCGGCACCACCCCTACCTCTCAGGTGAGCCGTCTTCACGGTCTCAATGACCTGCGTTGGACTCATCTCAGACAAGACCTTGGCAAGTGCGAAGTAACCACCGAGGGCTATGTAATCATTGATGTTTTGCGGGTCAATAAACCGGTTATTGCCGAATACCATGCGGGTTTGATTTTTGTAAAACGGTATCCCGTTTTCATGCGTTATCTTTTGCCCATCCTCCTGCACGTAAAGCAGGTTCTCCACAAGTTTCCCCCCGACCAGGGTTGTCGAGACAACTTCGGGAACGTCCTCAGGTTTTATACGGAGGTAGCAGATCTCCTCGGGGAAGACAACCACGATAGGCCCTCTCTCACAAAAGCCGTGACACCCCGTACGCCGGAGTTCCACCTGTTCCCGTAGACCGCGTTTTTCCAACTCTGTTGCGAATGAATCAGCTACCTTCTCACTGGCGTATGCTTGGCAACCCGTTCCTGAGCACACTGTCACGCAAAGCTTATTCGGGTCCCTGCGAGAAAGTATCTCTTTCCGCAGATTCTCCAAATCAGCACCCGAATTTAGTCTGCCCATGATTTCTCCTTTCTCGGCTACTCACACCCAGCTACAATCTTTTCGATTTCCTTTGTATTCGGATTACTCCTGTATTCACCATCGACGACCATAACTGGTCCCAATGCACAGCAACCCAGGCAGTTAACTGTGCTCAACGTGAATTTTTGGTCGGGCGTAGTTTGCCCCGGCTTCACACCGATAGCTTGACTGATCCGGTCAAGTAGGCGTATCGCTCCACGGATATGGCAGGCGGTGCCGAGGCAAACTGAGACAGAATGACGACCCTGGGGAACGAGGTTGAAATATTCATAGAATGTGGTCATGTGGTAAATGTGATTTGAAGGAATTCCCAACCTCTCAGATATCCGCACCAAGACAGGTTTTGAAAGCCAGCCATATTCCCGCTGAACGTCCAGGAGTATTTGGATAAGGGCTTCCCTGTTGTGGCCATAGCTTTCAATAATGTGATCCACTTTGCTCAGTTCATGCCCCATATGCTCGATTTCCCCTTTCCTATGATGAGTAAACCGGAGGGGTCAACTCTTTTCTTGAATAGAAAGTGAGCTGACCATTTCCGTGCCCCCTTCAATATGGCGGCGTGGCGTTCCTTCAAATCTGATCCTACGTTCAATCACGCCATAGGCCCCACCAACGCCGCCATAGCTTTCCAGGGAAAAGACCTCAGCTATCTCCTTTAACGATCGACCGTAAAGCTGCCTGACTAGATACATGGCCACAGGCCTGGCTTTATTCACCTCCTCACGTTGTCCCCAAAAAAGATCCTCCCCAGGCCTGTCAATCCTCGTTCCACCACGTGATAAAAGGCACCTGGATATTCTATCGGCGAAGGTCAAGACATGTTTAGCTAAATACCACGACAAGGAGAATAGGTCAAAAAAAGATTCGATCCCACCCTTTTGACCCTCTATATGGTAGCTTTTTCACAGATGATCCCCTGCCCTTTCTCAATTATGTATGTCCGGTTTCACGCGTACATGCAAATATAAGACGCTGGCTTTTCGACCTTTAAATCGAACGCCGAATCAGCAGGAATCGTCACTGTTTCGCCTGCCTTCGCCTTTTTCCAATCCGCCCCCGGAGGACGGATGTTAAATTCCCCTATTGTCACGGTGATGTGTTCCTCTTTTTCGGTGTCAAAGGAGTACTCCCCGGGCAACATGACACCAACCGTATACTGGGTGCCATCGAGTTCAAACCCCAGGCTTTTGACTTTGCCCTGCAAATATTCATTCACTTTGATCATAGCCCTGTCCCCTTTCCGTGCTGATACCTGGTATTCCCATCTGAGGGAGAACAAAATGGGGTCAAATCCTTATTCTTGGAAGTACTATAGCTCTTCCAATCTCTTCATTCTCTCTATTGCAATCACAAAGTGTTGGATTTCATCCTAGCGACCCCGTATTAAACCAGTTCTAACAGAGCTTGAGTGAGTCCAAGAACAACTGTTGCAAATCCTCACCGCTCGCTGGACGCGGTGATAGTTTCGTCACGGGATGCTGGGGTATTGTTCCCGCCACCAACTTATCCACGAAGATAGTATACTCAGCCATAGCTTCCGTTGTACAGTGGAACTTACTAAAATGAGCTCTTTTTTGATTGGGACCCGGCAAACCCATGCGGCTATAAAGTTTCTCGCGATGGTTAAGGCTTCGGCGGCACACGATTGAATTATCTGCCAAATTAATTCAATTGAAACGTTTGAACTTGGTCTGATATTTGCATGAGAGACTGATAAATCAATGATCCATTACTCAGGAGGCTTTATTCCTATGAAACAGGCAGCCCATTTCTTAGGGGTAACGGTTCAGACCGTTAAGAACTATATTTGCCCGGGGAAACTTAAAACCTACAAGACCCCCGGTGGCCAGCACCCTGTTCTCATATCGGATCTCCAGGATCTGGCCCGCAGTGTGCGTAATCCTTCCCGAGAGGAACTCTTGGAACAACGCGATCGCCTCTATCGAGACTATATCGACACCATTGGAGGACTGCTGAATGCCTTAGATACCAGGGATGGAATTGCCGGGGGGCATTGCAGGAGAGTGGCCAACTATACGTGCGTTATCGGGGGGAGCATGGGATTGCCTCTAACGTCCCTGAGAGTGCTGGAGCTGGCCGCACTGCTCCACGATGTAGGGAAAATCATGATCGACGACGGGATCTTGGGAAAACCCGGAAAATTGACGGATCAAGAGACCCATATCGTCCGGCAACACCCCGTGATAGGGGAGAGAATCGTTGGTGAGGTGGAGTTCCTGAGGGAAATGATGCGTTTTATTCGCCACCACCATGAGCGTTTTGATGGCAGGGGATATCCCGACGGCCTCGCGGGGGAAGCCATACCCCTGGAGGCAAGGATCATCTTCATCGCAGAGGCGTTCGATTGCCTCATGTCCGACACCCCATACCGTGCAAGCAGGGACTTCGAAGAAGTCCTTGGGGAGATGGAGGGAGGATCCGGGACTCAATTTGACCCACATATCTTGGGCATCTTCATGGATAATGTCAACTGAGCCCCCTTTGGCGGCTCGGGGTTATGCGGAGAAGCTTAACAACAATGAGTATGGACTCCCGCCAAGAAGTCCCACCTGTTGCAACTGCCTGAAATCATTGGAGCCCCCGGACGGATTTGAACCGCCAACCTACTGATTACAAATCAGGTGCTCTACCATTGAGCTACGGAGGCTCAAAACAAAGTATATCACCTCAGGGAAGAAAAGCAAACCCCAGTGCTTCGGGGTTTATCACCCCTCAGCAGGGTGAGGTTAAGAGGCTGGAGGTTGAGAGATTGTGCCCGGGGAAAACGAGGTACGCCGATGGAGCCGGGGGAATTGGACGAACTCCCTTCCAAGCCTACTGCAAAAGGGGAGACAGAATGGTGCGTCAGGGTACATGAGCTCCCTTAATATGAAAATTTTGCATAATATATGACATTTTTTGTCACTTCTCCCCCATCCCTCCCCCGATGGAACCTCCCCATGTTTGACTTGCAAATCGGAGGACAATGTAGTAAGTATTCAATACTTCATAAAAAAGGGGAAACAGTTTTCATGTATGAGAAGGAAGTAGCCGAAATCGAACACCTGATTCAGAAGCAGAACCAATGGAGGGATACATGCATCAACCTCATCGCCAGCGAAAACGTGATGAGTCAAAGGGCCAGATCTCAGGCCGGTTCGGATTTCGCTCACCGGTATGCCGAAGGGCATCCGGGGGAACGGTATTACCGGGGGACATCATATATCGACGAAATCGAAAACCAGCTGAAGAATAATCTGAAGCTCCTTTTCGAATGCGATCATTGCGAGGTGAGGCCCATCAGCGGCACCAATGCCAATGAGGCAGTCTTCAGCCGTTTCGGCAGGCCGGGGGACGTTGCGATGGTCAACTCCACCCCCGGCGGTGGCCATATCAGCCATCATAAGGAAGGGTCCCTCGGGAAATTTACCCAGAACATCATCGATTTCCCCATGGCCGAGGACGGCTACCATATCGATGTGGCCAAGACGATGTATTTGATCGAGAAGGTTAAGCCAAAAATCCTTGTCATGGGAAAAAGCCTCTTTCTCTTCCCGGAGCCCGTTCGCGAGCTTTCCGAGGTTTGCCAGGCGCATGACGTTCGAATCATTTACGATGGGGCCCATGTCTTGGGCCTGATTGCGGGCAAACGATTTCAAAACCCCTTGAAGGAAGGGGCCTTTTTGATGACGGCCAGCACCCATAAGACCTTCTTCGGCAGCCAACGCGGTCTCATCTTGAGCAATATGGAAGGAGAGTATTGGCGCAAGATCGATAGGGGCGCCTTTCCCGGATCCTCCAGCAACCACCACCTGGATACCCTCGCTCAAATGGCCATCTGTACTTACGAGATGATGGAATACGGCGAGCAATACGCCGAGGACACCATCGGAAATGCCAAGGCCTTTGCCTCAGCCATGGACCGGCTCGGATTTGACGTTCAGGCGAAGGAGTTTGGGTATACCGAAAGTCATCAGGTCGCCATCAACGTGAAGGCATTCGGCGGGGGGGAAAAGGTTTCCAGGACCCTCGAGATCAACGATATTATCCTCAACATGAATATGCTGCCCCATGAACCCCTCAGCGCTCATGACCATCCGGAGGGAATCAGGATCGGAGTTCAGGAAATGACGAGATTCGGGATGGGAGAGGAGGAGATGGTTCGCATCGCCGAGCTCATCAAGGAATGTATCATCGAGAAGAGATCGGTAAAGGAAGAGGTCAATCGGTTCAGGTCGGAATACCAAGAGGTTCGCTACAGTTTCGATGAGCTCGGACGGCTGGAAGCCGGAGTTGGTTGAAATCAAGGCCACATAACGGAGGAGAGGAAATGTTTGGGCTCGGACTGCCCGAGATGATCGTCATCGGGATTATCATCTTATTGATCTTCGGGGCGAAAAGGCTTCCGGAGATCGGAAAGGGCCTGGGGAAGACGGCAAAGGAGATCAAGGATATATCAAAGGAGATGAATGAGCGTAAGGGGGAAAAAGGGAAGCAAGGAGACGAAGGAACTGACCCCCCTGAGAAGGATGAGGGGAAGGAAACCCTGCTCGATGACATCAAACCCGTGGCAAAAGATATAAGGGAGATCAAGGAGAAGGCCGATAAACTCAGAAAGTGGGGCCGATTGCTGAGATGAGTCCCTACCGATTTTTGTTAACGACCTTTGCCATATATTCCGCGCCCCTCTCGATGGCATACTCAACGGTATCATCCGATCCCGACGACTTTGCGTTGACGCCCTTCTTCAGAACCACTTTCCCTTTTTGACCATCGATAAACTCATAGTTGAATTGAACTGACGCGCTCCCCATCCATTCCCCCCCTGGGATGAAGCTCTTCCCAATTCGCCTTCCAACCGTAGGCGGAGCGTAGGAAAGGATCTCCGCGTCGAGGACCACCACCCCGGCCTTCGAAGAAGGCATTTTCGTCGTTATCTTCTTAAACCATTTGTACTTGGCATTGTAGCGCTGCAGCTGCCTCAGTAGTGCATCCTTGAGGTTGGACGCATACCTTTCTGGTATCCCGGCATCGGGCTTGACGGTCACATTGCCGACCACGAGGGTATCGTAGCCCTTGAGGCGTTTCTTTGCTAAAGCTTGTCCATGAAAACAAAGTACCATTATGGCTGCCACAAAAACCATAATCCATTTAAACCGTTTGCCCATGACAAATACCTCCTCGACATAAGAGTGGAATCGGACCTTCCCCATCCCTTCCTAAGGGAACCTTTTAGCAAATATTAAACCAAACCCGCTGCCCCGTCAATGATTTTCTGGGCCGATTCGCCGAACGAGGGGGGATCATAACACAATGTGCCACCCGTGGTCGACCCCCAAGATGGGTCATCGCGTCTTGCTCTACAGGCTCGCCTTGAAAGCAATGGAACCCCTGTGCTACTATTCGGCTACAGGGACGTTTGAGGAATGCTATTTGGCCCCCGATCTTGGGGGCATCACGGGTTTGGGCCGCCGGAGAAAAATGCGGGCGGATCACACCATTCCAAGGAAAGGGCTGAGGGTTTATCGTTATGGAAACGCTACCGTCGTACAGGGATTGCTTTGCTTGTGGCAGGGAAAACAGACGCGGACTACGCCTCCAGTTCTTCGCCGATCAACATGGGGTGAAGGGGACGTTCAGGGCCCGGGATTTCTTCTGTGGGTTCCCCGGGATAGTCCATGGGGGCATTCTGGCCTCAGGAGCCGATGAGGTGATGTGGTGGGCCGCGAGTTGGAAGAGGGCCTCCTCCTGTGTCACCGTTGAGTTGAACGTCAAGTACCTCAAGCCAGCTTCCACTGACCAGGAGTATGAGTTGACCGCCAAGGTGATCAAGGAAAAGAGGAGGATTGTGGAAGTCGAAGGGGAGGTGAGGGATAAAGGAGGACAGGTCTACGCCTCTGCCTGGGGAAAATATCTCATTTTCTCCGGCGCGAAAAATCAGGAGAGCATCCCGCTCCTGGATTTCAGAGGCTGCAGCGAGGAGGTGAGGGAAAAATACTTGAAGGGAGCATGATTCCCTCGGCCCCTCACACATCTTCCCTCTCAACCCTTTGTCCGGGGATCTCTGAATCGGTGGACAATTCCTCTGGTGCGGAATCCATGGAGGTTTCTCGCTTTCCACGCCTGAACCCCAGATACAGGAGCGTGATGGGCGCCAACCAGAATGTGAAGGCATGAACCCAGAAGGAATGGCCCAATCTTCTTGCGACCCTACCCCATATCCAACCGCTCAGGATTAAGAACCCCCCGTAGTATGAAATCCCGATGATGAGCTCAAGGGTTTCATTACCCACGCGGATCTTTAAACCCAACAGGAGGATGGAGATGATCGCGAACAAGATGACCCAAAAGGTGAGGGCAAAGGCCCAAAAGGAGTAACCCAGCTTGTGACCTACTCTCCCCCAGGCCCAACTGAGGAAGAAAAGCCATCCACCAAAGAAAAGGATCGATATGATTACCTCAGCGGTCTCTCCCATTGCCGCCCCCCCTCGCGCTCCAGGGCTTCGCCCTGAAGGATTCGAATCTCTCTCTCCATACCATAATTGGGATTGGGAGACAATCCCCTTCACCGAATTCCTCCACAAGTGGGGAAAACCTCAACTTTTCTTCTCTATCTTCGGCTCCTGTGGCCTGCTACACTATGGTATTGAAAAATTTCGAGAAATGTCTTAAGAAGCTGGATGGAAACTTCAAAGGAGGCCCCGATGGAAAAGAAGGTATTCGATGCTCTCTTCAAAAGGGTGGATTGGGAGCCTTACGCTCAACTTCTGGGATTGAAGCTCAAGAAAGTGGATAAGGGATATTCCCTTGTGGAAATGACCATTGGGGAGGAGATGAAAAACATCCTGGGAAGTACCCACGGGGGGGCCATCTTTTCCCTCATCGACGAAGCCTTCGAAACAGCTTCGAATTCCCACGGAACCATTGCGGTAGCGCTCAACATGAATGTCACCTTTATCGCTCCTCCATCTCCAGGTGCGGTTTTACGAGCCGAGGCAAAGGAGACCAACCTTACCCCACGGACGGCCACTTACCTCATCAACGTCACCGAAGGGGAGAATCGACTTATCGCCACCTGCCAGGCATTGGTCTATCGCAAAAAGGAGATGTTGCCCTTTCTTGAGGAGTAGCCCGCTGTGGAAATAACGAAGGGAGATGAGGTCGGGGTAAATGAGGTAATGATCTCCTGTCCGATGCCCTTCACTTATTCATCAGGGCCTCGTAGGCCCTCTGAATGACTACCAGCTTCTTGTGGGCCATTTCCTGAAATTCCTTCCCCAGATGGGTGACCTTATCGGGGTGATATTTGGCTACTGCTTTTCGGTACGCCGCTTTGATCTCATCGGGGGAGGCACCCGGCTCTACCCCGAGGATTTTAAAGGGATCTTCTTCCTCAACGCCGCCCGGGGCTTCTCCATCCCGCTTCTCCTCGTACCTCCCCTCCCCTTGGCCAGTTGATGGCCTCTTATATCCCCTGTACCTCTGGTAAAAATCACGGGGGGACTCTCCCGCCCGTCTGGTCAAGAGGAACCAAATGAGGATTCCGATCAAGAAGAGATCATCCACCCACCCCACGCCGGGTAGATCGGGAACCGCGTCCAAGGGGCTTATTGCGTATAAAACAACCACAATAATGGCCAGAGCTATCCACAGCCAAACTCTCATATCTCTTGTGTCTTCCTTCTCAATGCGGGTTCAAAGGGGCCTAAAGATAGATGGATGGGATCGGGCATCCATTCACCTAATGGGTGGTTTTCTTCTTGATAAACCGTTTTATCCGGTGGTAGAAATAATCCACCTTGCACATGAGGGTCTTCTGTTTTTCCGCGATCCTCGACAACTCCTTCTTCTTAACCCTATCACTGAAAAGGGTCAATTCCCCGTTAGGCTCGACGATTTTTGTAAGCCCCCCTTTGGCCTCCGCCTCCAAAACCCGAATCCCTATGCCTTCCGAGGAGAAGATCTTCTCCGCCCTTCTCTCCGTTGAATTAATCCATACCAAGATCCCCATTCCGATAAGGATCAGGATTATGATGAAAACAGATCTTTTCATGAATTTCCCTCGCAACCTTCATAGAAGGAGCGCATATTCCCTTGTATATCAACTTTTCTACGGATAGTCAATCGCCCCCACCTGAGGCTCCCCGGAATGTCCTTCCATGGGATGACGTCACATGGTCAAAAACGAGCCATCGCGGAGAAAGCTATAAAAAAATTGCATAGTAAACAAATATCAACGCTCTTTTCGATCAGCCCATGGATTTGTAATTATTTGGAATAACTTGGAAATGTTAAAAAAAACAAAAGCGCTAATAGTTGGCATGAAATTTGTATATATACTTAGCAAACTCATGTTCATGGGAGGGGTGGGGATGAAAGATAGGTTGATGAAAGTCAGGTTACTCAAGTGTGAAGACGGCCACAAAACAGTCGCCCTCACGAGGTACAACCCGGATCTCTGCGAGGCCGACGTCGAATTCTTTGTCCAGAGCAATGGACGCATGACCCGCCACAGAAAGTGTGGAAGCAAGCTCATTGTAAACAGAGTAGTAAAAGGAAATGGCTGGGTCAACCATTGGGATTTCTGATTCCTACCGCCTTGTGAAGGCATCTCCTCTGAACCCATAAGGCCTTTATTCCACTATTCCACAGGATATTTCTCGCTAATCGACACTGATTTGCCCTTCGGGAGGGCCCGCCCCATCTTGGGTGTGAGGCTTATCCTTTCTCGGGCATTTGAGCCCTGCCCATCACCTCCGCGCGCTGTTCAGAATGACAGTGGTTTCTCATTTTCAAAAATCTCTCGGAGAGCAGAAAAAGTCGCGCTTCGCTGCTCAAAATATTCTTCTCCAGAGAGAAAACCCCAGAACCGAAAAAATCTTGATTCACGCTCAGAGCTCGTTTTCCTAGTTTTCTTTTTCTATAGATCTCATAGTGTGACATGCAGGTCGGAATAGGAGGACACCGCCGAACTGCAACAAGAGAAGGTGTTTTTAGCCTTGAGCTTCTAACCTCAAACCTCTATCCTCGCCCCACCGGGGTGAGCTCCAGCACCGCAGCACTGCAACACTCTATAATTTCTCGCTCAGAGCTCCTTTCTTTCAGTTTTCCACAGATCTCCCTTGAAAACAGGGAATTGGAATGGTATAACCCTAGGGACCTACCGTATCTTCCGCCGTCGGAGGGGCATCGTATATGGTATATTTCCTATCGCACAAAGCCCACAGGGATTACCCTTGGTTACAGGTGAAAAAAGGACAACAGATCTATAAAGTCATCGCGGATAACCTCGGAGACTTGCTGGACTGGGGAAGGAGGTTCGGCCTCACCAGACCCCACATGAGCCGCTCGGGAATTCCCCACTTTGACCTTTGGGGTAGCCGCTTAGCCCTCCTCAAGATGCAGGAGGTCAAAGGGGATCACAAAAGGCTCTACCGTAAGCGATTTTTGAGGAGGGAAAGGGAATGAAACACCATATCTCTTCTCCAGTACCTCGCCATTACAGTCCTCGTTAAACGGTGGCAAGGGCCCCGAGGTGGAGAGAACCTTTCGTCCTCGTGTATTCCGATAAGGTTAGATAGATGCCGCTTGCCAAGGCAATTCCGCCGCCCCACACCAATGCCCAGCTGATCATCTCACTGAAGAACAGGGCTCCCCAGAGCCCAGCATAAAATATTTCCGCCGACCATCCTGGGCGAAAGGCCCATGGTGTTGAAAATCAGGGCGGATAAGAAGATAGCTCCATTGCCTAACACAGTAGCATTTTTCGAATTCTGTAATCCTCGGGTCATCCTCAAAGGAGTTTCTCCCCTTGGGTTGAGGACTTTTCAAATGTATCCGTTTTTGCTTTACATGACCATGAGATATCGATGCTCAAAGGAAAAAGAACTCCACGGTTCGGGAGGCAGCAATGCCAATAGCGAACACCCTTTCTGAAAGCATTGGGAATACACCCCTGCTCAGGCTAACTCGGGTAACTCAGGGAATCGAGCCTCTCATTGCGGCTAAATGTGAATTTTTCAGCCCCAGTGGGAGCCTGAAAGACCGTATTCTCCTCCACATGGTGGAATCGGCCGAAGGAGATGGAAGATTACGCCCCGGTATGACCATCATCGAAGGTAGTACGGGAAATACGGGTATTGCAACGGCTATGGTAGCCGCTGCCAAGGGATATCGATGTATCATCGTCATGCCCGAGGGAATGAGCTTGGAAAGGCGGAAGGCCATACAGGCATATGGGGCTGAATTGATCCTCACCCCCGGGGGAGAGAGCGATGTCGATTTGGTCCTAAAGAAGGTGAAAGAATTGATCGCAAGCGATCCCGCCCGCCTCTGGGAGGTGGGCCAATTTTCCAATGAAGATAACCCAAAGGCTCATTATGAATCTACTGGCCCGGAGATCTGGGAGCAGGCTGAGGGGAGGATAGACATCTTTGTAGCCGCTGTGGGAAGTGGTGGAACCCTGACCGGAGTTGGAAGATACCTCAAGGAACGGAATTCAAAGGTCAAAATTTTCGCCGCGGAACCCGAGGAATGCCCTACCCTCTCCGAAAGGAGATGGGGGTTTCACCAGATCGAAGGTATCGGGGATGGATTTATCCCTCAGGTACTCGATGTGAGCATCCTCGATGGTGTGGTGATCACCACATCCCGGGAGTCCATTGAGATGGCCAGACGTTTGGCCAGGGAGGAAGGTCTCTTCGTGGGCATCTCGTCAGGCTGTAATGTTGCCGCGGCCATCAAAGTTGCGGGGAAATACCCCAAAACAAAGCTCATTGCCACCATCCTCCCTGACCACGGGTTCCGCTATTTCTCCAGCGAACTCTGCGGGGTCGAGACATCGGTTGAAGTGCCCGAAAGGGATCACCCCTTGGATGATCACACCCTAGAGATGCTCGACAGATATCAAGAAAAATGGGAAGTTATTAGATAGGGTTGAAACGAGATAGCAATAAGGGATGAGAAGATGGATGAGACGGTGACTTGGGAAAATCCACCCTCAGGCCCGACCCCATCCATCCCACTTGTCCTCATCAGAATCAGAATCCCTGGGACCTCCTCCCATATTCCGATACTTGAATTTCAGGTACATGAGGTAGAGCCATTTCCCTATCCGGTAATAGTTGAAATAGAGAAGGCCGAAGAGAATTCCCCCCAGGTGAGCCATATGGGCGATGCCGGAGCCCGTCCCCCCCAGAGAAGACCAGAATGCGAATGCCCCCAACAGGAGGACGAAGTGTTTAACCTTCATGGGGAACATGAACCAAACATAGATATATCGCTCCGGAAAAAACCAGGCGTAGGCCAGCAGCAACCCGTATATACCCCCCGAGGCTCCCACAACGGGCACACGCAGACCAGGAGTAACGAGCACCGTAGAGATTCCCGCGCCGATAGCCGTTATAAAGAAGTACTGGATGAACCGACTCGATCCCATGTACCGTTCGATTTCCCCGCCGAATATCCAGAGGACAAAGAGGTTAAATAGGAGGTGCCAAAAACCTCCGTGCAGGAAGATGTAGGTCACCAATTGCCAGACGAAGAACTTACCCCAGAATAGTGCCGGAACGAGCCCGAGGTAGTAGTAGAGCTTGGGCCCGATGGCGGCCTGCAAGAGGAAACCCACTACGCAGGCACCCATCAGGAATTTGACCCGAGGGGTTAAGGGTCCACCGATTGAAAATGGAGTTCTAAAGTAATGCGACATAGCGGCTTTCCCTTCTTATGTCGATTGCCTTAATCCATCCCGGCCACTTCTGCCATCCTCAAAGATGCCGGTCGATAAGGGCCTCAAGCTTTTCGGCATCCCATCCCACGTATGTGTCCTTGCCTTCCACGATAAAGGCCGGGTATTCCCATGCCCTGTGTCGAAGGGATTTGAGGATCCCCATGGGCGAATGGGCATCGATAACCCTGATGAGAATACGATGTTTATAGAGCCTTGCCAGTTCCCTGACCCATTCGGAAAGGCGAAGGAATTCATCCCTGACTTCTGCAGGGTACTCGTTGATGTCCCGGTGCTGAATCTTTCTGCTGAAATCCCGTCGGTCGAAGAACAACTCGCATCGCCTATCGTGACCAAAGGTCATGAGCACTTTGGTGATAACCTCGACATTAACCGGCTTCATCCTAACCTCCCAATCCTTTCCTTAAAAATACCATAATCCCTCGGGATTTTCACCCAACCCGATGCTTCGGGGTTCATCATCCCTCAGCAGGTTGAGCTTAAGAGGTTGGAGGTTTAGCGAAAGTCTCGTTCTTACCTGAGTCGCGCGTTCGATTACGTAAATATTCTCTAAACAACGGAGGAAATTTGCGGGCGATCCCACCGTTCCCCATCGAAAACCCTCTTCACCTGCTTAGGCGAAAATCGATCTGTTGCCTCTCCGGATCTACCCGGTCGACCACAATCCTGACCCGGTCGCCGATCCGAAAGATTTTTTTGGAGTGCTTCCCGATGAGGCGATACCCCTTTTCGTCATACAGAAAATAATCATCGGGCAAACTGCCGATATGCACCAGCCCCTCGACGAAAAGCTCCTGGAGCTCCACGAAAAACCCAAAGGAGGTAACCCCATTGATAAAGCCGTCAAATTGCTCCCCCACCCTCTCCTCCATGAATTTCGCTCGATACCTCTTGAGGATCTCCCTTTCCGCCTCCATTGCTACCCTTTCCCGCTGGGAAAGATGGTGTGCCTCTTGGGAAAAATCCTCCCTCGAGGATCGCTTTTCCTCGATGATCTTCCTCAGTTGACGATGCACAAGGATGTCGGGATACCTTCGAATGGGCGAGGTGAAGTGGGTATAACAATTCAAAGCGAGACCATAGTGAGAAAGGTTTTTGTCCGAATAGTGGGCCTGTTTCATCGACCTCAACAGGACGGTATTGACCAGCCTTTCCTGGGGCTTTCCCCTTACCTCCTCCAACAGGTGTTGAAACTCCCGAGGGCCATGTGGTCGTCTCCCTTTTAACCGGTACCCCAAAAGGGCTGCGAATCGCCTGAAATCGCGGATTTTGTCGACATCGGGCTCCTCATGGACTCGGTACAAAAGGGGAAAACGGGCCTGGGTCAGTTTGACGGCAATGGCCTCATTTGCGGCGATCATAAACTCCTCGATGATCTGATGGGCGAAATTCCTCTCGGCCTTAATGATCTCCTGGGCTTCCCCCTGAAGGTCGAGGATGATCTCTGGTTCGGGAAGGTCGAAATCGAGGCTGCCCCTTTCCCGCCTCTTTCCCGCCAAGAGGGAACACAGCCTCCCCATTGCCTCCAATGAGGGAAGCAGCCCCTCACACCTCCCCATCTCCTCCGTGTCCCGATCCACTAAGATCCTCCTCACTCCCCTGTAGGTGAGGCGGGCATCGCTTCGGATCACGCTTTTGAAAACGTCACTTTCCGCTAACTTCCCCTCCCCGTCGAAACGCAAAGCTGCCGTCAGAGTCAGCCGGTCCATGTGAGGGTGAAGACAGCAAATTCCGTTGGAAAGCTCGGGGGGAAACATCGGGATAACCCGATCGGGGAAATAGATGCTCGTCCCCCTCCTGTAGGCCTCTCTATCCAAATGGCTGCCGGGCTTGACGTAGTGGTCCACGTCGGATATGGAAACCCAAAGAGTATACCCTCCATCCCTCTCCTCAATGGAGACGGCGTCGTCGAAATCCCTGGCGTTTTCCCCGTCTATCGTGACGGTCACCTTCCCCCTCAGGTCCATCCGTCCAACCAATTCCTCATCGCGTACCCTTCGAGGAAGGGCCTTTGCCTCCCGGAGTACCGGTGCCGGAAAGCCATCGGGTAAATCGTATTTCCAGATCACGACCTGAGGAACAACCTCCGGGTCCCCAGGATAACCCAAGATGTGAACAATCCTTCCCTCCGGATTTCTCGCAATAGTGGGATATTGGGTGATCTCAGCGACAACAACCTGATCCTCCTTGGCCTTCGTGACATGTTTCTTGGGGATGACGACCTCAAATAGATACCGGTCGTCATCCGGAACTACCCGGCCGAAACCGTCATCGGGTATGAACCGCCCGACGATCCTCCGGGTCCCTCTTTCCAGAATCCGGACAATCCGGCCCTCCCTGCCCTTTCCCCTTCGCTTCCTCAGATGTTCTATTCGAACGGCGACCTGATCGCCATGCATCGCCTCCCGAAGATCCCTGGGCTTAATAAAGACATCGGGTTGGTCTCCATCCTCCACGATGACGAAACCGTACCCATCGGGGTGACACTGGAGGCGGCCCACCACCACATTCGTCCTCGAAGGCAGGCCATACCTCCGCCCCTTGATCCTGATGATTTGGCCCTCCGAGGTCATCTCATTCAGGAGAACTTTAAGCCTCCGTTTCTCCTCATGGGTGAGGTCGAGCCGTCGGACAAAATCCCGAAGCACCAGCGGCTGGTTCTCCCTTTTCAACAACTCAAGAACCATTCTCCGCTCAACCTCACGGGGCTCCGGTCGTTTCTTTCTGCTCAAGGGAATCCTCGAGAAAGGGGATAAAGAGGGTACATGACATTTAAGCACAGAATGCTCAGGAAAGGAAATGAAAACGGTATTCATCGGGATTCGGAAAAACGGTATACTCCATGTTCTATAAACAGGGATTCCGGGGAATTTGTCATCCTCCCTGGGCGAAAAGGGGTTCCATTCATCAAATGTTATGCGATTGGAATGAGAAAGGAGAAGCAAATGAAGATTACCGATGTCGTAACAATCCAACTAAATTACCCATTAGAGAAGGCAGTATATGATGCCAATTACACGATGTCCACCAAGCCTGCACTGCTGGTGGAAGTGCGGACAGATGAAGGGGTGACGGGGATCGGTGAGGCGGCACATTTTGGAGGACCCCTCATTTCCACCAGGGTCGCCATCGAGGAGGAACTAAAATACCACATCTTGGGCGAAGATCCCCTCCAAGTGGAGATGCTTTGGGAGCGGATGCACCAGCGCTCTTATAAGCATGCCCGTGGGGGTCTCATTATTGCCGCAATCAGTGGCATAGACATCGCTCTATGGGACATCAAGGGAAAAGTTGCAGGACTTCCCGTTTACAAACTCCTCGGTGGTTATTCCAACCTAATACCCGCTTATGCAACCGGAGGATTTTATGCTGAGGGGCATGGGTTAAGGGAACTGGCCAAGGAGGTGGAAGAGTACATGGGACAGGGGTTTAAGGGAGTCAAGATGAAAGTAGGCCGGAATTCGAGCTTGAGAGGAGGGTTTAATCCCCTGCGGACGATGCCGGAGAGAGGAGTCTGCGAGGTGAGCTTAGAAGAAGACCTCGAGCGGGTAAAAGTAGTTCGAGAGACGGTCGGAAAGGATACCCTGCTGATGATAGATGCCAATGGAGCTTGGGACGTACCCACGGCTATTCAAATGGGACATAGGTTTGAACCTCATGACATCTATTGGTTTGAGGAACCGGTATCCCCGGATGACATCGAGGGAAGTGCAAAAGTGGCTGCCTCCCTAAATATACCGGTAGCTGGCTATGAGACGTGTAGTTACGGCCGCTTCACCTTTAAGGAGTATATTGCCGCCGGGGCTGTCCACTTTGTTCAGCCGGATATCGCTTGGTCCGGAGGGCTGACGGAGTCCATAAAAATCGCCCACGTGGCCAGTGCCTGGAACCTCCCCGTAGCGCCCCACATCCATGGATCTGCTGTGGCGGTGTCTGCTGGCCTCCATTACCTTGCAGCTATTCCCAACGGGACGTTAGCGGAAATTGTATATCCAGCTCATCCTCTGATGGGGGATCTCGTCGATCATGTTTTGGAAGTGAACCACGACGGCGAAGTGAGACTTTCCGACAAACCGGGCCTGGGAATTGAACTAAACCCCAAGGTCGTTGAAAAGTACCGGATCGAAGGATAACCGCCCAGAAGACGATGAGCCAGATCCATCAAAAGGGGAAGAAGATCGTAAAACCCAAGAAAGGATTATGGCTATTGACAATTGGCCCTGTGCATGTTTTATTTTACTCCTAACGGAAGTGGGAGGGCTGGGTGTGATAAAGCTCATTTTTCACAACAACCCGGAGGAATTCCCACAAGATGGAGAGATCAGCACGCAAACCCTTGCCGATGGTTTGATTCACCTCCATGAGGCAGAACCGACGACTTCGGAATTGATGGCCCAGATGATCTATGAGGATTTTGTCAAAAACCGTTAGGCCACGCCTTTAGATTCGCCTTTTCCCTCCCACTCACACTCGCCATAAACGGGACAGATATTACATCGTGGCCCCCTCGCCCGACAGATCTCCCTGCCGAATTCTATGAGGGCGAGATGGGCCCTGCGTCTCCTCCCCTGGGGAAGAATCGATTCGAAGGCGAATCTGATCTCCTCGTAACCGGCATTGGACCTGACCATCTTCCACCGCTTGGCTATCCGGCCGATGTGGGTATCAACGGCGAAACTCCCTCTTCCCATCACCAAAGACAGGATGATGTCGGCCGTCTTAAAACCCACCCCCGGTATTTTCAGCAGCCTCTCCCTAACCATATCGGTGGACAAGCGGGAGAGGCTATTCAGATCTCCCCCATATTCCTCCACGATAATCCTTGCGACCTCTCTGATCCTCGGTGCCTTTATGTTATAGAGACCCGACGGTTTTATACACTCCTTGATCTCCTCCACCTTCGCCTCGGCCAAAACCTCCGGGACGACCCTAAATCTCTTCCTCAGGTTCTCAAAGCCCTTAATCGTCGCCTCTCGCGAGGTATTCTGGGAAAGTATGGTGGAAATCAACCTCTCGAAGGGAGTTAATGGCCTATACCACCTCCTATCGGGAAAAACTTCGAGAATGCTATCGATCCTATCGGAAATTGAACTCATGGTGAGGATACCTTTTTAGGGCAGCTTATCGGGGATCAAGGCGACCGATGCTCCCTGAGAAACTCCATGACCTCCCCCTCGGAGAGGTCATGCCATTCGTGATAGGCATCGGCTACCGCGAAAAAAACACCCGTACGGATATTGAGACAGAGGATTTCATCCACTTGGGCCGAAATGAGCTGGATGGAGCTCTCGGGAGCGGTGGGAATGGCCACGACAACCCGGTTCGGTTCCCCCTTCTTAACGAAGTTAATAGATGCCATCATGGTATACCCCGAGGCCAAGCCATCGTCCACCACAATAACGATCTTGCCCCCGAGATCGGGGAAGGGGCGTCCACCGCGAAATACGGCATTTCGGTGCTGGATATCCTCCATCACCGGGATGCTGAGTTTTCGAATCTCCTCTTGGGTAAGATGAAGCTCCGTCACGAGGGGGTGGTTGAGGAAGAGACTCCCCTCGAAGGAGAGGGCGCCAAATCCGGCTTCCGGATTTCCGGGAATGGGGATCTTCCGGGAGATCACGAGGTCAAGGGGAAGCTCCAGATGTTGAGAGATCCTGAGCCCGATTGGTATGCCGCCCGAGGGGATGGCAAGGACCAGGCCTTCCTTCCCCTTATATTTCTCGAGTCTCCGCGCAAGACGATCCCCCGCCTCTAGTCGATCCCTGAAGACGTGGGCCCTGTTCCTGAGAGATTCCTCCTCGATGATTTCAGCCACCATGGACCCACCCAATTTCGCCGACCCTCATAGTGTATGGAAACGATGGCCAAAAAGTCAATGGAGGTGAGGTTGAGTTGTATTTAAGAGGCATTTTTTGTACGATTAAAACAAAACGTGTTTCCATGAAAGCAAGGAAACTTCGGTAGCTAAAAAAATTGACACTCTGGTTATTCTTTCATACTGGAGTAATACCATTTGCTCATTGGATTCACCCGGTCAATCTCCTGATTAAGGGGGGCATTCCGTTATGATCTGGCTAAAGATAATCGGTAAGATCTTCCGTATTTTGAACGCCGAGGCGACGCCCAAACAGATCGCCGGAGGGATGATGCTGGGCATGATCATCGGGTTAACGCCCACGTTCAGCCTTCACAACATCGGTGTGGTCTTCCTCATTCTGGTCATCAAGGTGAACCTCACCGCAGCCATTCTGTCGATGTTCGCCTTCGATTTGATCGGCTACGGGGTGGACCCCCTCTCCGACTGGGTGGGCCACGCAATCCTCACCTCCACTGCACTCAGGCCACTCTGGATCGAGGCGTACAATGCCGCAATCATTCCCTTTACCCGATTCAACAATACCATCGTCATGGGAAGCCTCGTCATCTCCCTGATCCTCCTGTACCCGGTATTTCACTTCACGAAATACGGCGTCGAGAGGTACCGATCCGACCTAGCGGCCAAATTTCAGCAGTGGAGGATCGTCAAGGCGATTAAGATGAGCCGTTTTTACAAATACTACCAAACCTACAGGAGCATCATGGGATAGGAGGGTAAGATGCGTTGGAAATTTGTCATCCCGTTTTTGGTGTTTATTTTGATCATTGTTGCCTTCGTCGCTCTCTTCCTGGATGGCATCGTTGAATCCATCGTGGAGGAACGGGCGAGCCTCCTCAATCGGGCGAAGGTCGACATCGAGGATCTCGACATCGGTTTTTTAAAGCCGGGCGTAAAGATCCGGGGGTTGGCCGTGGCCAATACCGACAATCCTTGGAGGAATATGGTTGAAGTGGGGGATATTGGGATTTCGGTCTCCGTCCTCTCCCTCTTCTCCAAGAAGGTCATCATCGACGATATGGTAATGGAGAACCTGCAGCTCAATACCGAAAGGAAGACCTCGGGCGAACTGCCTCGGCGCCTGAAAAAGAGGTTGAAAGCGGAGGAAAAGGAGGAAAAACCGACCGAGGTTCCCTGTGTGAAATTGCCCAACCTCGACGTCTTCAAGAAGAAATTCGATGTTAAAGAGCTGGTCGATATCAACAGCCTGGAATCGGTGAAGAGGGCCAAGCAGCTCAGCGAAGACGTTTCCAAGATGCAATCTAAATGGGAATTGGAACTCAAGAATCTGGACATGAAGGCGAAAGTGGATGAGATCATGACCAAGGTACAGGGAAGTCTCGAATCCCTCCAGAAGACCGAAATCAAGGGTCCTGCCGATTTGCTGAAATTACAGAGCGATCTGAATAATCTCCGGGAGGGAACGGATGCCCTTAAGGGTTTCCGGAAAGAGATCGAGACAAAAAAGTCGACCTTCAATAAACAGTTTGCAACGCTGGAAAAGTCGCTCAAGGAGGAAATGAAGAAGTTAAAAGAGGGGGATCTACAGGGTATTCTCAAGGAGTTAGGTCTTGAGCAGTTTACTAACGT
>JABAOH010126749.1_pt1 | contig 43024 bp, 50 predicted proteins | sample 7062181 | NCBI WGS metagenome assembly JABAOH01 (sample SAMN14538630, study PRJNA623070) | marine sediment metagenome | biome: marine biome [ENVO:00000428]; feature: marine pelagic biome [ENVO:01000023]; material: deep marine sediment [ENVO:00002113]; isolation source: pool of 5 deep marine... | reverse complement strand
GGCTCGTGGGGTAGCGGACTATCCTTCCGGCCTTCGGAGCCGGGGACCTGGGTTCAAATCCCAGCGGGCCCGTCCTTCACAGCATATGGAAGGGAGATTCCACTAGCTACAGAGTGATTTCGCACCGCTTATCAGGGGAGTGTCGGACGCCACTCAACAAGCCCTAGACGTCCGTCAGGCCTTCTCCGACGCGGGCTATATACCTGGTTATCATCATGGCCCGTGCAATGGGGGATTCCTACTCACGAGGAGATTGGCCTCGAAGGCTATTTGTGGACAGTCCTGAGCTATTTCTACCATTCCTGGAGCAGAGGATGGAGAAAGCTGAGGAGGAGGCGAGGATCCTCTCTCGGGTGATGGCGGACCACGGCGTCCCCGATAGGGGAAGGGTCCTGGACCTCGGTTGCGGCATCGGCCGACACTCCATCCCGCTGGCGAAACGTGGCTACCAGGTGGTGGGCGTAGATTTATCCCCTGATTTCACTCACCGAGCGAGGGATTATGCGGACGCTGAAGGAGTCTCGGAATCTGCCTCGTTTCATGTGGGGGACATGCGCCACATCGCCGCCAGCCTGGAGGCCTTGGAACGAGTCGACGCGACGATCAACATGTGGACCGCCCTGGGGTATTACGGCGAAGAGGTCGACAGAGATGTGCTGAGGCAGGTGGCGGGTATCACCACCGACACTGGCCTCCTGCTGGTCGAGATGGGTAACAAGGACGGGATCCTGAGGGTCTTCCAAGCTCAGGGTTGGGACGCTGCTGGAGACCTGGTACAGTTGGCCACCCGCCGATTCGAGCCGGAGCGCTCCTACATGGTGAATGACTGGGTGTTCTACCGCCGCGTGGGAGACGATTTGAAATTCGTAGCCAGGGAGAGGGTAGACCATCGCTTCTACAACTCCGCTGAGCTGGAGGAACTCGCGGAGTCGGCAGGATGGGCGGTCGAGGGAGTCTACGGCGGGATGGGTCTGGAGCCCGTAGACCACGAGTCCCCCGGGACCAGGATGCTCCTGGTGGCAAGGAAAGGCGGGGGCGAAACCACCGAGGAAGGTTAAAATAGACTTGACTCCTACTCACAGGTCGCAGGTGTTCTCTTTGGGAGTCCCGGTTATCGTCAGCGCCGTAAGAACCCCGACTGGGAAGTATGGTAGGGCCCTCCGGGACGTCTCTGCCCCTCGCCTGGGAGCCCTCGTCGTGGAGGAGGCGGTCAAGCGAGCTGGAGTGGAGCCCTCCGACGTCGAAGAGGTCATCATGGGAAACGTCGTCCAGGCAGGACTCGGTCAGGCGCCCGCCCGTCAGGCCGCCATCTTCGCAGGTATCCCGGAGAAGGTGGGGGCGGTAACCATCAACAAGGTCTGCGCCTCCGGCCTCAAAGCCGTATCCCTGGCCGCGGACAGCATTAGGACGGGGGACCAGGATGTCGTGGTCGCTGGCGGGATGGAGAGCATGAGTCGGGCTCCGTATCTCCTCATGAGGGCCCGATGGGGATACCGGCACGGCCATGAACAGGTTCTGGACGCCATGGTGCAGGATGGACTCTGGGACGTCTACAACGACTTCCACATGGGAATAACCGGGGAGGTCGTAGCTGAGAAGTACGGCATCACCCGGGAAGAGGCCGATGAGTTCTCCTACCAGAGTCACATGAAGGCCCTTCAGGCCATCAAGTCAGGCCGCTTTAAGGAGGAGATCATCCCCATTCCAGTTGAAGGCCCTGAGGGGGAGACACTCTTCGAGGTGGACGAGGGCGTCAGGCCCGACACCTCGCCGGAAAAGCTTGCCCGCCTGCCGCCGGTCTTCCAGGAGGGCGGGAAGGTCACGGCTGGGAATGCCTCCCAGCTCAGCGATGGGGCTGCGTGCCTTGTGATCGCCTCCGAGAACAAGGCGGAAGAGATGGGCCTGAGACCCATGGCGAGGATCCTGGGCTACGCGACCGGGGGAGTCTCCCCGAAGTTCGTGATGGAGGCCCCCATTCCTACTGTTCACGCCCTCCTGAGGAAGCTTGACATGACCATTCAGGATTTCGATCTTTTCGAGCATAACGAGGCATACGCGGCCGCCTCCATAGCCGTCGTCAGGCAGCTAGAGATTCCCATCGAGAAGTTCAACGTCCGAGGCGGCGCCGTCGCCATGGGCCACCCCCTCGGCTGTAGCGGCTCTCGCATCCTGACCACGCTGCTCCACGCCATGAGGGATAGGGACGCCAGGAGGGGCTTGGCCACCCTCTGCCTCGGAGGCGGCAACGCGGTGGCCATGGCGGTAGAGGCGCCCTAGGGCTCGGGTCCAGGCGCGGGGTAACCCGCAGGAAAAGCCTTTAAGGCCTGAGACCGATTCTTCATGATTTCACTAGGTGGCGAGATGATCAGGGCCGTAGAGAAGCAGCACACCATGGAAGAGGTCCTGGCCCTCATGGAGGATCTGGTTCGTACCTGGTTCGCCAGGAAGTTCAGTGGCCTGACGGAGCCCCAGGCCTACGCCGTACCCTTAATCCACCGAGGGGAGAACGTCATAGTCTCGTCACCAACGGGCTCCGGGAAGACTCTTACCGCCTTCCTATCCATCATCAACGAGCTCTACTCCCTGCAGAAGCGCGGCCAGCTGGAGGACAAGATCTACTGCCTGTACGTCTCCCCGCTGAAGGCCCTCGCCAACGACATCAACAAGAACCTGAAGGAGCCGCTGCGGGAGATGGAGGAGCTGGCTGAAGAGATAGGACTCGAACCTCCCAGGATAAGGGTAGCCGTAAGGTCGGGGGACACCTCTACCAGCGAGAGGCAGAAGCAGTCCCGCAGGCCGCCCCATATCTTCATCACCACGCCGGAGTCCCTGGCCATAGTCCTGACGGCACCCGTCTTCCGCAGGAAGTTCAGGGATGTCCAGTGGACCATCGTCGACGAGATCCACGAGGTCTGCTCCAACAAGAGGGGGGTCCATCTGTCTCTCAGCCTGGAGAGACTGCAGGAGCAGGTGGGGCGCGGCCTCGTCCGCATCGGCCTCTCGGCCACCATCGCCCCCATGAAGGAGGTGGCCAGCTTCCTGGCCGGCTACGAGAACGGCCGGCTCAGGCCCATGAACGTGGTGGAGGTGGAGACCAGGAAGAGGCTGGACATGGCGGTCCTCTGCCCGGTACGGGACATGACGGCCCTCCCGTACGAGGTGGTCAACGCCCGCATGTACGACCTGCTGAAGGGGATGATAGGGGACCATCGGACCACCCTCGTCTTCACGAACACCCGAAGCGGGACGGAGCACGTGTCCTACAAGCTGAAGGAGCGGGGCGTGGAGGATCTGGAGGCCCATCACGGCAGCCTGAGCAAGTTCGTCCGCCTGGACGTGGAGGACAAGCTGAAGAAGGGCGAGCTGAAGGCCGTCATCTGCTCCACCTCCTTGGAGCTGGGCATCGACATCGGCTACATAGACCTGGTGTGCCAGATCGGCAGCCCGAAGTCCATCGCCAAGGGGTTGCAGCGCATCGGCCGGGCCGGCCACGCCTACGGCGACATCAGCGTCGGTCGCCTGATCGTCTTCGATAGCGACGACCTGCTGGAGTGTTCTGCCCTGGTCAAGGGGGCCTACGAGAACCGTATCGACCGGGTCGACATCCCACAGAACTCCCTGGACGTGCTGGCCCAGCAGCTGGTAGGCATGAGCCTGGAGAAGCGGTGGGAGCTCGAGGATGCCTATAGGCTCGTCAGGAACTCCTACTGCTACCGCACCCTCTCGAAGGAGGACTTCCTATCCGTCCTCAGGTATCTCTCCAGCAGGAACCCCGACGTCAGGGTGTACGCCAAGATCTGGCTCGATGAGGATGAGGGGAGGTTCGGGAGGAAGCGCGGCAGCCGGATGATCTATTTCACCAACGTCGGCACGATTCCGGAGGAGGGGAGCTACAAGGTCTTCACCCAGAGGGGCGTCCCCATCGGCCAGCTCTCGGAGAAGTTCGTCGAGTATCTGAGCCGAGGCGACATCTTCGTCCTCGGCGGGAGGACCTACCAGTTCGAGAGGGTCCGCGGCATGACGGTCTACGTCAAGGACGCCTCGGGTCGGCGCCCCACAGTACCCTCGTGGACGGGGGAGATGCTTCCCAGGAGCTTCGACCTCGCGTGCCACGTCGGCAACCTCCGGGAGGAGGTCATCCGACTCACCGATGAAGGGGGGGAGGAGGCGGCCCGACAGTGGTTGGTGGAGGCGGCCCGGCTGGACAAGGGATCCGCCCGCAGCGCGGTCAACTACCTGATGGAGCAGAGGGCCATCATCCCCCAGATCCCGACGGATAAGCATCTGCTCATCGAGGGCTACATCGACGTGAAGGGGAACAGGAACGTCATCTTCCACTACTGCTTCGGCCGGAGGACCAACGACGCTCTGGCCAGGGCCTACGCTTTCGCCCTCTCCAACGCCCTGGGATGCAACGCCCGCATCTCCGTGACGGACGACAACTTCATGGTGACCATCCCGAAGCGGGTGGAGCTGGATGACGTGGTCGGCCTCGTGAAGAGCGAGGAGCTGGAGGACCTGCTCCGCCGGGCCGTGAGGAACACCGAGCTCTTCAAGCAGCGGTTCCGGCACTGCGCCACCAGGAGCTTCATGATCTTGAGAAACTACCGCGGTCGGGAGGTCTCCGTCGGGAGGCAGCAGCTGCGGTCCCAGAAGGTTCTCGACTGGCTCCACGAGCTGGAGGATTTCCCCGTCATCCAGGAGACCTACAACGAGATTCTCAACGACGTAGTGGACATCCGCCACGCCAAAGAAGTGCTCCGGGGAATCGAGGATGGCAGGATAGGAGTCAGCATCTCCCAGTGGTCCAATGTACCCTCTCCCCTGGCCCATAATGTTGTACTCCTGGGTATCAGCGACATCGTCCTGATGGAGGACAGGAGCGCCCTGCTGAGGGAGCTTCACCGACAGGTCCTGAAGAAGGTGGTGCCGGAGGAGCAGCTGCAAGAGGTGCAGTTCACTGAGCTGCAGGTGGAGGAGCACTTCCGGAGGAAGCTGCCTCAGGTAGCCACCAAGGAGGATGTCCTCCTGGCCCTGGAGAAGGCGGGAGCTCTCAACCTCCTCCAGCAGAAGGGGCGCAACATCTACGACTATTGTGTCGTCGATCCGGAGACGGTTCGAGACTGGGGCGAGGACCTCATCCGGGAGGGGAACGTCGTCTCCGTCTGGACGCCGAAGGGCGTCATGTGGTGCCCGGCAGAGGAGGAGGCCACTTATGCAGCGCTCTACGCTCGGAAGTCTCGCTTCAGGGAGCTTGATAAGAGGGTACACAAGCTGCTGCGCGGTGGCCAAGCCACAGCAAAGGAGCTTTCCAAGGAGTTGAGGGTGGCAAGAGTGGAGCTGAACGACTCTCTCAGGAGGCTCGAGAGGGCGTATCAGGTGGCCCGCACGGGCTTATCGGAGCCGGCCTATCGCCTGAGGAAGGTGGAGGCCGAGGACTTCGAGAGGGCGGTGGACCGCCTCATCCTCCGTCTATTGGGCCTGCTGGGTCCCTTGACCTCCGAGGAGCTGGCCTACGAACTCGACCTGAAGGAGGAGCTTCTGCGCCAGGTCCTCCACGGCCTGGAGAACGAAGGACTGGTCTCCTCGGGCCACTTCATCGTCGATGAGGACTACCAGTACATGCTCTCGAGGGACCTCCGAGACCTTGAGGCCACCGAAGAAGAGAGACCAACCTTCGACGAGGAGGCCGTGAGGGAGTTCCTCAGGAGGAAGCAGTTCAGACATCTGGACAGCATAGAGGACTACTTCGAGCTCTTCCAAGAGGCGGGGATGGTATACGACGTCTTCCAACGGGTGAGGGGGTTCAGCATGGAAGAGTGGTATCGCCTTCGCCGACAGGGCAAGATCTTGGAGGGAAGGTTCCTTTCCAGCAGGGTACGCTACGTCAGGAGGGTCGACGCCCCCCTCTTCGCCTCTGCCTACAGGCGTCACGGGCTGCGAGACTTCGAGAGAGAGATCCTGGACCTGATTGCGCTCAACGACGGTATGGACATGGATCAGATCGTGAACTCCTTCGGCGAGGAGAGAGCGAAGGTGAAGGAGGCGGTGGACAAGCTGGACAGGAACCTCTTCATCATCAGGAAGTTCACTGGAAGCGACGCGTGGACCGCCAAGAACATCTACGTAGCCTTCAACCCTGGCCCCGAGGTGCCGAAGGCCAGGGAAGAGATAGTCAGAAGGTTCCTGAGAGGTTACGGTCCCGTGACCTTCGCTGGCGTGAAGGGCTACACCGGATTTCGCTTCGCGGAGGTGGAGGACATTCTCAGTCGCCTGCAGGAGGACGGGATCGTCACCAAGGTGGTGGTCAGGGGACAAGAAGATGCGGAGATGTACCTCCTCACCGAGGAGCTAGGGGAATTGGAGACAGCCCCGAAGGGGGAGACCACGGACGAACTGCGCATCCTCTCCCTGTACGACCCCTGGATCCAGCCTATGTGGGCGGAGGTGAGCAGCCGATACGGAGAGGGCTGGATCTTCCCAGTGGTCAAGGACGGGAAGCTGGCGGGGATGGTGGAGAAGTGGCAGATGAGCGGCTGCATCGAGATCAGGGAGATCGAACTCGAAAACCCCTCGTATCTGCCGGAGCTTCTCCGGGCCATTCAGCAGATGATGGCATACTACGAGCAGCTGGGGTACGGGATCGTCAGGATAACCAGGGCCTTCGCGAAGCCTGTCACGGAGCTGGACGACGTGAAACCCTTCGTGAAAGCAGGCTACCACCCCCTCTCCGACTTCCTGGCATGGGGGGAGATGGTCCCCGATCAGTACACCTGGGAGGAGGTCCTGAGCTACGTGTTCCACCAGCAGGGCATTGCCCCTGAGAGGAGGTTCAAGGACGTCATGGAGGCTGTGGAGGCCCTCGGTGGGATCCGCTCCGACTTCGAAGCGATGCTGAGGGTCCGGAGGACCACGCCCCTGGAGGCCCTCTTCAAGAAGGGCGTCCTCGTGAAGAGCCCCCTCATACCCGACTACTGGACCTACACCACGGAGGATAACCTCGAGCTATTCAAGGCCGCGAAGGCGATGCCCCTGGAGGAGGAGACGGAGGAGGTACTGGAGGTGCTCAAGGAGTATGAGCCTGTCTCGAGGAGACGCCTGCTAGCCCTCTCTCCCTTTCCTGATGAAGTGACGGACAGGGCCCTCAAGAGACTATACAAGGCCGTCCGGGTGACCAGGAATCCCAGTCTCATGTACAGGAGTGTCGGGGAATCGGGGATAGAAGCTAAGGAGGCTCGGAAGAAGGTCCTGAGGCGAATCCTGGAGAGATTCGGCATATTTAGCGCCGAGAACCTCGGGTCGTACACCCGGTTCGCCTTCAACATGGCGGAGATAAGGTCGATGCTGAGGGAGCTGGAGGAGGAGGGAGTTCTCGTCAAGGGGTTCTTGGTCAAAGGGGAGCCCACCGTCTACTGGGCTCTCAAAGAAAACCTCCTCGGAAAGGTGAACTTCGAGGGGAGTTTCGTGTTGACCCCCCGCGACAACTTGAGCGTGTACCTTCGATCCTTCCTGCAGCAGAGGTGGCGAATGGGAGTGTGTTACGCAGTCTTCGACGGCCCCAGGGTCGCCGCCGCCTTCAAGGCCAGCCTGAGAGGCGGTGAGATGACCATAACGGACTTCGAGGGCGATCCGAGATTCAGGGAAGCGATCAAGTCCTTCTCCCTGAAGAACGACGTCAGGTTGAGGGAGGACGTGGATGTGGCGGATGAGTGGGAGGTAATCCGGTGGTACGAACGGATGTACGGCGGTTCCCAGGACGCTTAGGGCTCGACGACAGCCGTGGCCTCGATCTCCACTAGCATATCAGGATGAATTAGGCGAGGCACCTCCACCATGGTTGTAGCGGGAGGATATTCGCCGAAGAACTCTTTGTGAGCCCGGCCGACCTCGTTCCAACGGTCGACGTCGGTGACGAACATGCGGGTGCGGACGACTCTGGAGAGGTCAGCCCCCAATTCAGCGAGTGCTCGTTGGATGATCTCGAAGCAGCGTCTCGCTTGGCAGTAGGCGTCCCCGGGGGCAAAGACCTCGCCCGTATCGTCTACAGCGGCGGTGCCAGTCACATATATATGAGGACCGGCCCGCAAAGCACGACAATATCCAACCTCAGATTCCCAGGGTGCACCTGAAAAGGTCCGTCGGAATTCCCTCAACACCATACCTCCTGGACGGTAATGAACTCGACCTTGAATATGTCTTCCCGGCTCATGGAATGAGCGGAGCCTCAGAAACGGTTTACCCTTCGTGGGCTTGCCCCAATTGCCGACGTCGCCAAAGGGCTCCAGGGATTACAAGCCTGAAATATCAGGCGCGATATGGAAGGGCCGTGAACCACGAGTTCTTCGCGGCTGGGGCCGTGGGCATAGGCCCCGCTCTCCTCCTCATCTACTATTCCCTGCGCCGCTACGAGTATCCCTACGTGGCGGAGGCCCTCTTCCGGAACGACCGCCTCTTCCTCAGCTTCGCCGTCGGGATGATCTTTGGCGTTGCCTCCGCCGTCTTGTTCAACGCTTTCAGGATAGAGCTGTACACCACTGCCCTCATTGTCCTCCTTGGTATAGCCGCCTTTGACGAGTCCTTCAAGCTCGTCTACCTGAACTTGAAGTTCTTTCAGAGGAAGTTCGACACCGCTTTCTACGGCTCCTCCCTGGGCGCCGGGATGGGGGCCACCTTCATCATGGCCTTCGCCTTTCAGACCTTCAGCCAGCCGAGGGATGTGCAGCCGACGGACCCTTTCCACCCCATCAATATCCTCGTCCTGCTGACCCTCTCTGTAGCCCTCAACTCCCTCCAGTTTTTCACGGGCTCCATCATAGGCGTTGGCTCTGCAGAGGGGCGACCCTGGAGGTCCTACATTCAGGCCCTGGGCTCCAGAGCCGTCTTCGCCCTCCTATTCGCGCCTTTCCTGGCACCCTTCCAGCTCGCGAATCCGTACATCATCGTGGCCTTCCTCTTGGTGGCAACCGGCTTCGCCATCTTCCTCTTCTGGGAGGGCTACTCGAACATCATACCTGAGTCCCTGCCGGCGGACGTCCGCCGGAGGCTGAGAAAGAGGCCACCCGCTGAGAGGGCCGGCTAGATGGGTCGGTAAAATCCCTTCTTGAATTCGTACAGAAGGTTCTCCTTGATGAGGGCCTCTAGGACCTTTGCCCCTCTGAGGCCGAGCGCGTCCAACTCCCTTTCCGCCCTGGACAGCTCGAACCCTCCCTCCTCGTCGGAGATAGTCCTGAGGACCTTCAAGGCCATTTTGTCCCTGCTCTCGTCATCGCGTGCGTCTCCAGACCTCTTCCGGCCCGGGGGTTCTGGACGCACCACCTCCATGAACGTCTCCTCGAACTCCTGCAGCTGGCCCGAGAGCTCAGCCCTGATCCTACCGAGGGCCTCCGGCAATTCCCGCGGGTTCTCAGTTTCGAAGATGACCTTCACCCTGCCGATGGGAATCCTGTTGCCGCAGTGGCAGGTAACGGTCTTGGAATCCAGATTGACACCCCGGGGCCTCCTGCACTTGGGACAGAGGACGACGCCGTACATCCTACCACGAGGGGGTTCAGAGAAGCTTCAGGCTATGAGCTTCCTTCCCGATCCAGGGGTTTTTCCATGACGTGGGCGTCCTCCCCCCAGGAATAGTAACCCTTCAAGATTCCGTTGAAGCCGTATCCCAACCCCAGATAGAAGTTGATTGCCACGTCGTTGTTCACGCTCACCTCCAACGTCATGAGTTTAGCCCCCTGCTCCCTCATCGCGTCCTCCGCGATGGCCATGAGTTCCGCGCCTATACCTCTCCTTTGAGACTCAGGGAGGACTCCTATGGAGACGACGCGGGCCACACCCCCCTCCCGCTTCAGCATTATGGTGCCGACGGGCTTCTCCCCCTCAGAGTAGAGGTAGGTCAAGGCGGCCCGGTTCTTAAGAATCCATATGATATGGCCCTTGGAGAAGCTCCTCCTTCCGAAGCATTTCTTCTCGATGCGATATATGGCCGGCAGGTCGGAGAGGGTGGCCCTCCTGATCACGGAATCAGCAATTCGCTGGCACTATTTCATAGTTTACGGGACCAGTTTCGTTTCCACCTACAATTATAATAGCGCGGGAGCGTCTGAGGTCCGAGGCGGTGATCGAGGCACGGCCCATGGTAAAAAGAGCGATGATTGGAGACGTCCTGGAGGGTCGACACTCAGGCAAGGCGGTGGAGCTGCGTGGGTGGATCCACCGGACCAGGAGCAGCGGCGGCATCGCCTTTGTACTCGTGAGGGATTCATCGGGCGTCGTACAGGTCACCTTTGACCGGGACGAGCTCGGAGACGACGCCTTCCAGAGAGTGGAGCAGTCCGGCATCGAGACCTCCATCATCGTCAAGGGCGTGGCCGTGGAGGATGAGAGGGCGCCCGGAGGGCACGAGATCAAGGGAGAAAGCATGAAGGTAGTGGGGCCCTCCAAGAACTTCCCCATAGGTAGGGATCTGAGTGACGAGTTCCTCCTGGACGTGAGACATCTCTGGATCAGGTCCCAGAAGATGACCGCCATCTTCAAGGTCAGGTCCACGGTGTTCGGCGCGATCCACGACTACTTCCGCGGGCGTGGCTTCTATGAGGTGCAACCCCCCATGATCACGCCTGCTGGGAGCGAGGGCGGCGCCACCCTGTTCGAGGTTGACTACTTCGGGAGGAAGCTGCATTTAGCCCAGAGCTGGCAGCTCTACGCAGAAGCCATGGTAACGGCCCTGGAACGGATTTACACCATGGCCCCCTCCTTCAGGGCGGAAAAGTCCAGGACGACCCGCCATCTGACGGAGTACTGGCATGCCGAGATGGAGATGGCGTGGGAAGGCATGGAGACCGTTCTGAAGCATGGGGAAGACCTCATCTCACACGTCTGTCAGGTTGTGGCAGAGCGAAACGTGAGGGAATTGGAGTCCCTGGGAAGGGATGTCGAGTATATTGCCGGGATCGGCCCTTCCTTTCCCCGCATCACCTACGACGAGGCCCTGGAACAGCTAAGGTCCGCGGGTGTGGAGGTGGAGTGGGGGAAGGATATCAGGACCCTGGAGGAGAAGGCTCTGGCCAAATCCTATGACAAACCCATCATCATCACCAACTACCCCAAGGAGTCCCAGGCCTTCTACAAGAGGACGGACCCCGAGGACCCGGACATGGTCCTTGCCTTCGACTTCATCGCCCCGGAGATTGGAGGGGAGCTCATCGGCGGGTCTGAACGGGAGGCAGACCTGGAAGTCCTCAAGGCAAACCTCCTCAGGCAGGGTGAGGACCTGGAGGCCTACGAGTGGTATCTCGACAGCCGCCGATACGGATCCGTTCAGCACTCGGGCTTTGGAATGGGTGTGGATCGCCTGGTCCAGTGGATATGCCTCTTGGACCATGTGCGGGACGCCATTCCATTCCCAAGGACGCTGACGCGATACTATCCTTAGGTCAGGCCTCGGACTTGCGGAGCTTCCCTATGACCTCTCTGGCGATGATGAGCTTCTGAATCTCGTTGGTCCCCTCGTAGATGCCGAGGATCTTGGAATCCCTGAAGTGCCTCTCCACAGGGTAGTCGCCGGAGAAGCCATATCCGCCGTGAATCTGCACGGCTCTGTCGGCGCACCTGACGGCCATCTGGGCGCCGAAGAGCTTCGAGAAGCTGACGGCTAAGGTATTGTCGACGCCCTGATCTCTCAGCCAAGCCGCCTTCAAGTAGAGGAGCCGAGCGGCTTCCACCTCCAAAGCCATCTCCGCGATCATCTCGCGGATGAGCTGGAAGGCACCTATCGGCCTCCCGAAGGCCTGCCTCTCTCGGGCGTGCTCGACGCTTGCCTCTAGACATGCCTGACCGATTCCCACGGCTCCCGCCGCCACCCCAAGGCGTCCGTGGTTGAGGATGTACATCGCTATCTCCCATCCCTGACCTTCCTTGCCGATAATGTGGTCCGCCGGGATTCGGCAATCGTCAAAGGCCAGATCTGCGGTAGGAGATGCCCGGAGCCCGAGCTTCGTGTTGGTCTCCACATTGGGGACGCTGAAGCCTGTCGTCCCCTTCTCCACGAGGTAGGCAGAGATTCCCTCGTGTCCCTTCGTCCCGGGTTGCCTAGCGAAGACGACGACGTAGTCGGCCACGTTGCCGTTGCTGATGAAACGCTTTGAGCCGTTGAGGATCCACTCGTTTCCATCCCTTGTTGCCGTGGTCCTCTGGTTGGCAGCGTCGGACCCCGCGTCGGGTTCTGTGAGAGCCCACGCACCCAGCTTCTCGCCTCGGGCGATGGGACTCAGATACGTCTCCTTCTGTCTCTCGCTTCCGAAGGCGTTGAGAGTCGTCCCGGCAAGGGACGTCTGGACGGAGAGGGTAGTCCGAAGGGAGTTGCAACCTCGGGCGATTTCCTCCACCACGAGGGCGAAGCTAACGTAATCCATGCCGGAGCCACCGTACTCCTCAGGAAAGGGAATGCCGAAGAAGCCCAACTCCGCCATCTTCTTGGTAACGGCCCTGGGAATCTCCCCCTTTTCCTCCCAGGACTTCACATCGGGGATGACCTCCCTGTCGACGAAACTCCGAGCCGTCTCTCTTATCATCTTCTGCTCTGCAGAAAGCTGGAAGTCCAACCTCTCACCGAGTCCTTCTAGAACCACGGGTCGGATAAATCTTCCCTCGGGATGAGCAGGTTGGCCGGTGAAGCCAGCTTAGACGCGGATGGACCAAAGATATTTGCGAACTTCAGGCCTTAGAGGCACGCCAGGTGGACCATGAAACAGGTGAAAGTCAAACCATCGCCCATTCACGGCCCAGGTGCGTTCGCCACCGAGGTCATCCAAGAAGGGACTCGCATCCTCCAGATCGATGACTCGCGGGAGGTGACGGAGGAGGATCCCCTGCGTGAGGAGAAGGTGAGTATGAGCACCACTGCGACTACCTCTCTGGCGGCAAAGTCGTCCTAATGCAGGAGCCAGAGCGCTACATCAACCACAGTTGTTCTCCCAACGTCAACGCCCGGACTTTCACAAGCCGCGTCCGTTACGTGTATGCCCTCAGGGACATAGCCGCAGGGGAGGAGTTGACCTTTGACTATTGCATCAGCAGCTCCGGAGACACTGTGTGGGAGTGTAACTGCGGCAGTAGGGAGTGCCGGAAGACCATCCACTCGGAATTCTTCCACCTGCCCCTTTCTCTACAGATAAAGTACATGATCCACTTGGACGACTGGTACGTGGAGGAACACAGGGAGAAGGTCGAGGAGCTCAGGTCTCTGGCAGAGGGAGAGGAAAAGAGTTTGTTCTCCGACGCGTCTTAAGGACCGGGTGACGGCTTGCAGCTCTCCGACGCGGACCTGAGAGTATGGATGATGGATGGCAAGCTGAAGATCGAGGGGTTCAAGGAGGGGAACCTAACGCCCAACGGCTATGACCTGACGGTGGAGGAGGTTCTCGTTCCCTCCGTCGGCAAACCCAAGAAGAAGGGGTCCGTAAAGGTGCCGCCTCAGACGGGGTTCCTCGTCAGCACCGCGGAGTTCCTGGAGCTGGGTCCCAGGCTGGCAGCGGACATATGGATACGCACCACATGGGCCCGCCAGGGAATCATCTCCTCCTTCGGAAAGGTGGACGCGGGGTTTCGTGGTAACCTCACCTTGGCGGCCTTCAACTCCTCGGACAGCGAGGTGGAGATAGGGATCGGGGATACCTTCGCCCAGATAACCTTCCACGAGCTAAGGTCCGCTCCCACCACGACCTATGCGGAAAGCTCTGGCACCTATCAGGACCAGAGGGGAGTCACGCCTCCGAAATCCTCAGGTCGAAGGCGTAGTGAGCCTGAGTAGCCGAGTAGCCCCGCACCACCCGTCTGTTCAGCAGCTCCAAGGCCAGGTGGGCGGGAAGCGCCTCCTGGAGTTCTTCCAACCGATCTTCGAGCTGGATCATCTCTAGGATCTCGTAGTAGTGAAGCACGCCTCCCTCCTTCAAGGACGAGACTGCGGCAGGGATGTAGGGTAGGGGGCCTTGGGGGAAGTCGAGAACGAGCCTGTCCGCCACCTCACCAATCGGCAGGACCTCCATCACATCCCCCTCCAAGACCACCACATTGTCTGCCTTGTTTCTCCTGACGTTTTCCCGAAGGTAGCCTATCGCCTCCGGATTGGAGTCGATGGCGTACACCACCTTGGCACCATGTCTGGCAATGTGCAACGAGAAGGGACCGACGCCGCAGAAGGCGTCTATGACGACCTCTCCTGGAATGACTAGGGAAGCTACCCGTCGCCTCTCAGAGGCCATCCTCGGGGAGAAGTACACCTTCGATGGGTCTACGGAGAGCGCGAGGCCGTACTCTCGGTGGACGGTCTCCATGGATTTCCTACCCGCCACGACCCTGAGGCTCCTCCGACGCTGAGGACCAACCACGCCCTCGTCAACGGCGATGGTCTCAACGCCCTTGTGGACCTCCAAGAGAGCTGAGCCTATCGCCGCCTCGTGGGCGACCAGCTCCTCAGGAATTCTGAGTATCAGGACGTCTCCCAGAAGGTCATATGATCTGGGGAGGAGGGGTCGCAGGTCCTCGGGGACCACCAGCAGGTCCCGGTAGCTTCTCGGCCGGGACGGGGCTTCCCTGAACTCATGGGTCTTCTGAGGGTATCCCAGGGAGACCTCTCCGCTTAAGGGAAGAAACAGGACGTCGTCCCCCTCCTCTATCCGAAGGTCCCGCCGAAGCAGATCCATCTGGATCAGCCTTTGCCTCGCTTCCTCCCCTGATTCCTTGGGAACGACGAGGGCGAGGCACTTCACCCGTGAAGAATTGCCTCCCAAAGCATAGCATTACCGATGAAAACGCATGGGAAAGACCCTTATATCTATCGACTGCTAGCGTACCTGGTGCGCCACCGTTGGCCAGGTTCTTCACGACCTCGTGGAGGGTCCTTGTAAGGCAGGCCTTCCGCAGATACTTCATCAACACGGTCTTCGACTCCACCTTCGTGGTTACGGGCATCATCATAGGCTCCGCCCTGGCTCCGGGGGGAAGCGTGCGCACAGTGGTTACGACGATGCTAGCGGCAAGCCTGGCCCTGGGGATATCAACGGGCACCAGCGTATACGAGGCGGAGAAGGTGGAGTCCGAGATCAGACTGAAGGAGATAGAGCGAGCCATGCTGACGAAACTCACGAACACGGAGGCCGAGAGGGCCCTGGACATCTCCAGATATGTGGTGGTCCTCGTCAACATCGGAGCCCCTCTGGCGGTCTTCGCCCTCACCGTGACCCCCTTCCTCCTGACGTCATCCCTCCTTCTCGACACCTTTCAGGCCGCCTACCTGTCCATCGCCATAGCCATAACCATCCTCTTCTCTGTGGGGGCTTATCTAGGGAGGCTGTCCGGCGGGAGGGTATGGCTCAAGGGCCTTCGGATGGCCCTCATCGGCATGGCCACCTTCGCGGCCATCTGGTTGATCCAAGGCCTCTTTCCATAGGCGGTGCCATGGGAGAGCTCCTGTTCATCGGCCTTGGCCTTTATGATGAGACGGATGTCACCCTCAAGGGGTCGGAGGCGGCCCGCTCATGTGACCTGCTCTTCGCGGAGTTCTTCACGTCGGGCCTGGTGGGGACTAGCCTGGAGCGGCTGAACGATCTCTACGGGAAGGAGATTCAGGTCCTCACGAGGGAGGAGGTCGAGAGCGGCGATAGGGTGCTGGAAGCGGCTGGCCAGGGCAAGGTGGGATTCCTGGTCCCCGGAGATCCCATGGCCGCCACGACCCATGTGGAACTTAGGCTGCGGGCCCATCGGGCCGGGGTGAGAACCAGGGTACTGGCAGGGGTGTCGGCGCTGACGGCGGCCGCGGGGGTCCTAGGACTGCAGATATACAAGTTCGGCAGGACCACCACGGTACCCTTTCCCAGGAAGGGCTTCCATCCCACGAGCCCCTATGAGGTTCTAGTGAGGAACCGCGCCGCTGGCCTGCACACGCTGGCCCTCCTGGACATCCAGGAGGATAGGTACATGACGGCGAGGGAGGGGATGGAGTACCTGCTATCATGTGAGACAAAACTCTCGGAGAGGGCCTTTGAGCCAGAGACGCTGGCCTGTGCCGTGGGGCGTCTCGGGTCACCAGATCCCGTCCTGAGGGCCGATAGGGTCATGACACTCTTGGGGGAGGACATGGGCCCCCCTCTTTACGTCCTGGTCATCCCAGGGAATCTCCATTTCATGGAAGTGGAGTGTCTCCAGGAGTTTGCCGGTCTTCCACAGGACCTGGCCCGGACCCTCAATCCCGGATGAGGTCGTCCACGTCCCACCGAATCAGCTCCACCCTCTTCTTCAGGGTGAGCAGGCGGTCCTTGAACTCCGCCTTGACGGCCTTGACGGCCACCTCGTGAAGGTCCTCGGGAAGGCTCCACTGGCCCGAGTAGCCCCTCTTCTCGAGGATCCTCACAGCAGTATCCGCCTCTCGTCGCTCCACGAAGGACCCTATGACGAACCTGTCCGTTGGCGGTATGTGATCCGGAAGCCTCCGCTCGAAGACACCTGGGAGTTCTCTCGCGACGCCATGTTCTCCAAGGGTTTCCCAGTATACGCTCCATGGGTTGCGATCCTCCTCCCAGTAGCTTGCGATGGTGTAGTAGGCGCTCCGAGTGACCCTGGAGATCTCTTTGAGGGCCACTCTCCAATCTCCGACCAGATGGAGGACGTGAATGCTGTATGTGGCATCCACCGAGTTGTCCCTGAAGGGAAGGGTGATCGCGTCAGCTAGCAGGATGTCCCTCAGGCCCTTATCCAGTCCCCGGGCCATCATTTGGGGCGATATGTCGACGCCTAGGAGGTGAACACCCCTCTCCTGAAGTGGAAGGGCAAACCTCCCTGTGCCTACCCCGACCTCTAGGACAGTCCCATACTCCGCAAGCTCCCGATGGAAGGCGTTGACAATGGCCCTCATCTGATCTCCGGGCAGGCTCCGGGTCTCATCATAGAGGTGGGCGACCCTGTCGAAGCTGATGCTCTTGTGAGGCTTCAACGGTGCGGCATCTCCGCCATGCTTATCCCTTTTGCCCACGGTCGCCTCCTGCCAAGTAGTTTCACCGAACCCCCCTGTGAATATCCTTATATTCAGACCCTGGTTAGGCGTATATGCCTGAGATAATGGTGACCTCCAAGAGCATCGAGGAGCTACCCGGAGTAGGGCCAGCAACGGCGGACAAGCTCAAGGATGCAGGTTTCAGCGATCTCATGGCCCTTGCCGTGGCATCGCCTCAGGCGCTCGCCGATGTCGCCGAGCTGGGAACCACCGTAGCCCAGAAGATCATCCTGGCGGCTCGTGAGGCCGTCGATATCGGAGGCTTCGAGACCGGAGACATCATCCTCGAGCGGAGAAAGTCCGTTAGCAAGCTAACCACGGGATCCAAAGCCTTGGATTCCCTTCTGGGAGGGGGCGTGGAGACCCAGGCGATCACAGAAGTGTTCGGTGAATTTGGCAGCGGGAAGACGCAAATCGCGCACCAGCTAGCTGTGAACGTCACTTTATCAGAGGACGACGGCGGCGTCGATGGGGAGACTGTGTGGATTGACACCGAGTCTACCTTCAGACCCGAGCGAATAGTGCAGATGGCCATAGCCTTGGAACTTGATCCGGAGGAGGTTCTCCAGAAGATTCACGTAGCTAGGGCCTTCAACTCCCACCATCAGATGCTCTTGGTGGACAAGGCCAATGAGATGGCCCAGATGCACCCCATCCGACTTTTCGTCGTCGACTCCATGACCTCTCACTTCAGGGCGGAGTACGTGGGTCGCGGCGTCCTTGCTGAGAGGCAGCAGCTTCTCAATAGGCACATCCACGACCTTATGAGGTTCGGCGATGTCAGCAACGCCACTATCTTCGTGACGAACCAGGTCCAGGCGAAGCCCGACGCCTTCTTTGGGGACCCCACTCGCCCTATCGGCGGACACGTCGTGGCCCACACCTCTACCTTCCGAGTGTACCTCAGGAAGAGCAAGGGGGAGAGGAGAATCGCTCGCCTCATTGACTCCCCGAACCTCCCCGAGGCGGAGTCCATCTTCACCATCACCGAGGACGGAATCCGGGACTAGAGGAGAACGCTAAATAGGCCCGGAGAGGTCCTAATCGATGTGGAAGTCCATCGAATCGTGGACGCCGCCTTCGACGTGAATCTCTATCTCGCGAAGTCGAGGACGGCCCTCCTAATCGACGCGGGGACCGGCGTCAGGTCGCATGAGATTCTGCAGCTGCTCAAAGAGATGTTGGGAGACGTCCCTCTCAGGCAGTTCATCCTGACCCATCGCCATGTGGATCACACAGGGGGAGCCAAGGCAGTTTCTGAAGTCTTCCAACTAAACCCGAGACTCTCAGTGGACGACGCTCCTTCCGTCTTGCAGGGTGATAAGAAGAGCACCGGAGCCACCTTGTTCGGCATCAGGCTGGAGCCGGTCACAGTGGAAGTAGTAGGCTACGGGGAGACCATCGACTTGGGGGATGTGGAGCTGGAGGTGCTCCACACTCCGGGACATACTGTCGGCAGTGTATGCATCCTTGGGGAGGAGGGCTCCATCTTCACGGGCGATACTCTCTTCGCCTATGGAGGGGTTGGCCGCTGGGACCTGGAGACGGGAAGCTACTCCGACCTTCTCTCCTCCTTGAAGACCCTGGAGTCCCTTGGAGTGGAGAACCTGTACCCTGGCCACGGCCCCGCCATTAGAGAGGATGCAGCGGCGCACGTACACATGGCCATGGAGATGGCGGAGGCCTTTCATCAATGACCTCCCCTGGGGCTAGGGTAGTGAAGGCGAAAAAGGTCGGCGATCGGTGGGAGCTAGAGGATGAGGACCTCCTTGAGGTCATTGAGTTGCTGAAAAGGGGAGGCCTGGTCGCCTACCCGACGGAGACCCTCTATGGCCTTGGAGTCGATCCCTACGATGAGGAGGCGGTGGAACGCCTCTACAGGGTGAAGAGAAGGCCGCGAGGAGAGCCAACGGCGATATTAGTCTCAGGGCTGGAGGAGGCCCAGAGATTGGCACACTTCTCGGAGCTGGCCCTTAGGATCTGGCAGGCCTTCATGCCCGGCCCATTGACAGTAATCCTTAGGGCTAAGCCTGAGGCTCCCCCCTTCCTAGTTTCAGAGGAGGGGTTCCTGGGGCTTAGGATGCCGAACCACGATGTCCCCCTCACCATATCCAGGGAGTTCGGCCCCCTCACGACATCGAGCGCCAATATCCACGGGGGCCCCTCTCCCGTCGTCTTGGAGGAGGCCCGGTCTCAGCTGGGGGAGGAGGTGGATCTCTACATCGAAGCGGGACCCTGCCTTTATGGGAAGGCTTCCACAGTCCTGGACCTCACCCAGGACCGGGGAATGATTAAGAGGGAGGGAGCCCTAGAAGGCAGAGAGCTGGAAAGGTATGGATGAGGGGGCATTGGAGAAGCAAAGGCTGGCGGGCAGGATAGCTCACCAGGCCCTGGAGTACGGTCTCGGTCTCATAAAGGAGGGCGCGACCCTCTTGAGCGTAGCCGAGAAGACTGAGCGGATGATCGTAGATGAGGGGGGCCTGCCCGCGTTTCCTGCCAATATCTCCATCGACTCGCAAGCCGCTCACTTCACGCCGCGTCACAACGACGGCAAGCTGGTCTTCTCCAGGGGCAACCTCGTGAAGCTGGATGTCGGCGTTCACGTGGACGGCTACCTGGCCGACACCGCTAGAACCAAGGAGGTAGGGACTAGGAACTGGACCGATATGATGAAGGCGGCGGATGAAGCGGTGGTCACCGCCGTTGAGGTCATGCATCCAGGGGCTCCCATGAGTATGGTGGGCGCGGCCATCGAGAGAACGATCAGGTCCTACGGTTTCAAGCCTATCGAAAACCTCACGGGCCACCTCCTGGAGCGTTACGTCCTCCACGCGGGGAAGAGCGTGCCCAATGTCGGGAAGTTGAGGGGAGAGAAGTCGCGGCAGGTGGTGGAGGCGGGGGACAGCTTCGCCATTGAGCCCTTCTCCACGAACGGAGCCGGCCGGGTGGAGGGCAAGAAGATGAGCAACATCTACCGGATAGCGGAGTACAAGAAGACGGGTATGAAGGAGGCCGACGCCCTCCTTGAGAGAGTCCATAATGACCTCAGAACCCTTCCATTCTCCGAAAGGTGGTGCCACAAGCTAGACAAGAGGGCACCGCTTCACCTCCAGAAGCTCATGAGGAAGGGCGTTATCATGGGCTACCCTATTCTGGTTGAGAAGGCCGAGGGCATGGTGGCGCAGAGCGAGAACACAGTCGTCGTGCTGAACGGCGGTTCCGAGGTCACAACAGTCGCCTGAGTCCTTTCGGTGAACCTCCGCTCATCCCCGGAGACCCAAGCCGGTGGCGCACTGCTTTGCGTCAGGGGTTAATCCTTTGATGGCTCTAGGACTTGAATTCTACCAGTCGGTTGCGAAAGCGCGTCTTACCGACGTTTCGAACGCCGTGGGTGTCGGGTGGCTCTCTCCAGATGACATCCCCAGCCTTCACCTCTATGGAGTCCTCACTATCGTCCTCTCCCACTAGCACCAGGGATGCGCCCTCGATTATTAGTGAAAGGTATGGCAGCTCGTGCACGTGGATTGGGTAGTCCTCGCCAGGCTCCAGAGTCATCTCCCAAACGCGGGTCCGCTCGTTCTCAAAGAGTAGCCTGTGGCTGATAGGAACGCCAGCCATGGGTTGGCTAGAGCGTCATCTGCCTTGAAAACTCGCTCGGAGGGCGGATCGTCGTAAAGTTTATCTATGAATCTCTCTAATCAAATGGCGTCCCCGGAAGGGAGGGGAGATTGACTCAGATAAAAAGATTGGTTCTGGATGTCCTGAAGCCCCACAGTCCGACGATAGTGGAACTCTCGCGGAAGCTCAGTTTCGTGAGAGGGGTTCTGGGCGTAAATTGTACACTGGCCGAGGTCGACCAGGAAACCGAAAGCGTCAAGATAACCATCGAGGGAAACGATATCAGCTTCGACGCCGTTGAGGACGCCATAAGGGAGAGTGGGGCGGCCATCCACTCAATCGATAGCGTGTCCACGGGGAAGGTGCTGGTAGAGGAAGTGAAGACCCCTCAAGACCTCTGAGACCTCATCTCACGGGCAACGGATCTGATGATGTCTGTCTTCTTGCCACCGCCCACTACCAGGACTCTTCCTTCCGTCTTCCAATGGCGGGATGGATGAGCAATTTCGTGCTCGGTCTCCACCCTATAGCCTAGCCTCTTGGCCGCTCTACTCACCTCGTCCAGGGTGGGGGCCGATAAGGCCTGGTCCTTTCTCACCCTTCTGCCCTCCTCCCTGGATCTGGAGGAGTCGAAGTAGACAGGGTAGAGGACCACGACCAGGTCGCCTTTGGAGACCACGGCGTCAGATGAAGGACGAGCGATAAAAACGTGTCGAGGGGCGCTCTCCCCTTACTCCCCACGTGGCTCTACGAGAACGGCGTTGATGATTCCGACCTGACCTGGCCTAGACGTTACCTTAGCCACGCCCTTCTCCGTCTCGACGGTGGCTCCCCTGGTTATGATGTTCCGTGTGACATAGTGGGGATTGGCTGGGTTACTCTTCACGGACAGTATCTTCACTTTCTCCGTCTTGCCGGTCTTGGGATCAAAGAGGTTGGCCCATTCTGCCCGCAGGAGACGGACCTTCGTGTTCTTTCCTACAACCCTCAGGATCTTCATCCGCTCTTCTCCCAGGGTGGCAAACTCTTGCTCCCTTCCCAGCTCATATCTCCTCTTCCTGCGGATGGGTCGAAGCATTCCGCCGGTGGGTTTCTTCCTGGACCTGCCCTGCCAGAGAGCCATGCTCTTCTCCCTAGGTTCCCCCGCCGATAAAGGCTTTACGGGAGGAGGGTCACCTCCACCTCATCCTCCACATCAACGAGGGCCGCGTAGCCCCTGGAGGCAGGGCCAGGGTTGACGTAGGTGGTGTCGCCGCTCTCCACGCCCCTCGCCTCATGGATGTGGCCGCAGAGGACCAGCTTGGGCCTGAACTCATCCACCAGCGCCCCCAGGGAGCGGCTCCCGGCGTGGCCGGACCAGGGGACTACGTCTACGTGACCCCAGGGAGGGGAGTGGCTGGCTAGGATGGCATCCCTTACCATCAGTGGCCGCAGGGTGGTCTCGATGGCATCCTCTGACATCTCGAAGGGGGTGTGAAAGGGTGTGGGGGAGGATCCGCCAAATCCGACGATGGTCTCTCCGTGAAGGACCTCCCTCCTGCCATGAAGGTTCACCCCCATCTCCTCCATGAGGGCCACGATCTCTTGGGGATCGCAGTTGCCCGGGATTCCTAGGGCCCTGACCGTCAGCGCCTCGAAGAAGCTCCGGGCGTAGCTCAAGGGGCCGAAGTTGGTGATGTCGCCCGTGACCAGGAGCAACTGTGGGGCGTATTCATCGATCAGTTCAACGGTTTCCTCGAGACATCGATCAGATCCGTGAAGGTCGGACATGTGGAGGATTCGCGCGCAACCACCTCAGATGACGATTCCGAAGGTCAGGTCACCGTAGAAGAGGTAGTAGGAGGCGAGATAGCCCAGGATTGCGCCGCCGTTGAGGAGGGGCAGCCCTGCCTGGGGTCTGCCCGTCAGCACAAACCTCATGAGGAGGGCGAAGCCGATCATCGTTCCAATGAGGGTGGCCATCGCCACCAGCAGGTTTGCACCGATTCCAAGGGAAGTGATGGCGTTCGGGAGGTTGGCGAAGGCCGAGACCACGAGGATTCCAGGGATGATGATGTCCCCCAGTCCCATGAACATGGCCGCCCTCTCCTCTCCTTCGTCCAGCTGCTCGGTGAGCCTCTTCTGCTGAAGGAAGGAGTAGGGAAGCCTCTTAGGTATCACCAGGAGAATGGGAAGCCTGAGCCCGGAAACGGCGTCCGCCAGGGTGATCATGTGTTTCGTCTTGTAGACCGCCACGGCATCGTACGCCGCCAGGGCTATGAGGAAGACCAGGGCGGGCAGGACACCGAAGGAGATCCCTATGATGGCCGTCACTCCCGCGGCCACCGAGAGTCCGGTGGCATCGACCACGTACCACTCGGGGTACTTCAGTAGGGCATANNGGGAGGAAGAAGAACAAGTAGGAGAAGGGCACGGCGAAGACGAACACCATCGTAAAGGCGATGGCCCCGAGGATGATGTACCGGAGGACGGCCTCCCTCCTCCGTCTTACGAGGATCAGAACCGCGGCGGTGAAGGCGATTATCAGGACGAAGTAGATGCCGGCGTTCGTCACAGCGTTGGGGTCTTCGAAGGCCCTCAGCTCCGCGGCTGTGAAGGGCACCGCCAGCAGGAGAGCGATGATGTGGGCGAGGACGAGAAGTGCGCCCATAACTAGGACGGCCGTCAGCTCCCTGGCCATATCTAATCCCTGGCGACCCTTCCAAAGGCGATGGTCCCGACGACCTTGTCTATCCGCACCTTCACGATGGACCCCTTCGTGGTGCCAGGTATATAGATGATGTACTTGTCCTTCTTGGCGATTCCATCGCCCTTCTTCCCTATGTCCTGAATCATGACCTCGTAGACCTTCCCCTCCTGAAGACCCTCCTCCTCCACCCTCGTGGCCCTCTTCACCACCCTCAGCGGTCGGCGAGCACCACAGGCATCACACTCCAGGATGGCGATTCTGTCCTCCTTGATGATTCGCGTGTCGGGCCGTCCGCACTCGCTACAGAGGACGTACTCCTCCACGTAGCTGGCGATTCTCTCGTCAATCTGCGTCGCAGCGATGCGGCCCTTGAAGAGTGCTCGCCGATCATCCAGGGAGCCCGCGGTCCCCAATTCCCTCAACAAGTACGCGAAGACCTGCTGAGGCTCTCTGTTCATGACGTCACTTATGTCGGCGAGGTTCCTGAGGACGGTGGTACTGCCCTCCAGGAGGACGTCAGCTTCCGGGACCTGAAACCGATCCTTGGCCGCCTCCGTATGAGGCAGAGCTTCCTTCGCTCTTTTCAGGAGGTCCTTGTAGGTGGGCACGCCCTTCTTATGCTGGCCAGTCCTTATAGAGTTTCCTTCAGTTCGTGCGGGTGTTCATCTCGGAGTCAAGTCGAAAACTGAACCAAGATATGGTGACAGGCTCGCGGTCTAGTACAGAAATGGGATAAGTCTCCAGCTTGGCCTCATGTATTCTGTGTAATCATCCCCGAATTCCCCGATGAGCATCCCTTCTTCGACTCGAATCCTGTACAGGATCAATGCGGCAAGAGGGGGGAACATGGATAAGAAGCCGAAAACGCTGTTGAAGATCAAGGGGGTTCCGAGGTATATCAGGAGCGCCCCTGTGTAGCCTGGATGCCGCACGCGCATGTAGATGCCGTGCGTGATGAGTATGTGCCCCTCCAGGATCCTTAGACCGTGAGTGAAGTGCCTCCCCAGTGTCATCCTGGCGAGGATCCTCAATGGAATCCCCCCCGCGACCAGGGCGATTCCTACGAGGTTGACCAGGCCAAGGCCGAAGACCATCCCCTGCAAAAAGATGAAGTCCCACATCGTCACCGAGACGGCAGAAACCCAGACGATGGTGGCGGGGATTATGAAAAGCCAATCAGCTTTCTGAGTGAAGCTGGATCTCTGGCTCAACCTTTGAACTCCAGGGCCGCGGAGACCAGGCCGTAGTGTATCGGCGAGGGCCTCAGGGGCCTCGACTTAAACTCCGGGTGGAACTGAGACGCTATGAAATACGGATGACCCTCCAGCTCCAGCACATCCATCCTCCGGCCATCATCGGACCTGCCGCAGTATCGCAGACCTGCGGCCTCGAGCTTCGATATGAAGACGGGGTTGATCTCGTACCGGTGCCTGTGCCTCTCATTAATCCTCTCTGAGGAGTACAGTTCTCGAGTCTTGCAGCCAGGTTGAAGGACGACCTCATGGGCCCCCAGCCGCATGGTAGCCCCCATATCCTCCACGCCCTTTTGCTCTGGAAGGAGGTCCACTACCGGGTACACGGTCTCGGGATCGAACTCTGAGCTGTTGGCGCCCTCCATGCCCATGACGTGCCTGGCGAACTCCACGGTAGCCAGCTGGAAGCCGAGGCAGACGCCTTGGAAGGGGATTGAATGCTCCCGGGCGTACTGGATGGCCGCAATCTTCCCCTCTATCCCTCTATCCCCGAATCCGCCGGGGACCAGGATGCCGTGAACACCCTCCAAGACGTCCACCCCATCCTTCTCGATGTCCACGCTCTCGATCCACCGGATGTTGACCCGTACGTCGGCCCGAGCCCCCGCATGGGTGAGGGCCTCCACGTGGCTTATGTAGGAGTCTTGTAGATGAGTGTACTTTCCGACGAGGGCTATTTCCACTTCATGCCGAGGGTTCTTGAGGCGCTCCACGAAGGCCTTCCACTCCTTCAGGTTGTCCTCCTTCCCGGTCAAGTCCAGCCGGCTCATCAAGTAATCCGGCAAGCCCTGCTGATTCAGGAGGAGGGGAACCTCGTAGATGGAGCCGGCGTCGGGAGCGCTCACCACCCCCTCACCGGGGACGTCGCAGAAGAGGGAGATCTTCCGCCGAACGCCTTCCTCCAGGGGATGAGGCGCCCTGGCCACGATGGCGTCGGGCCGTATGCCCACGGCTCGTAGCTCCTTGACGCTGTGCTGCGTGGGCTTGGTCTTCTGCTCACCCACCACGGGCAGGATGGGGACCAGGGTGGTGTGCACGAAGACACAGTTCTCCTTCCCCACATCAATGGAGAGTTGGCGGACGGCCTCTAGGAAGGGCATGGACTCGATGTCCCCGACGGTGCCTCCGATTTCCACCAAGGTCACGTCCACACCGGCGGCCTCTGCCACGTCGGTGATCATCTGCTTGATTTCGTCGACCACGTGGGGTATGATCTGCACCGTGTCCCCCAGGTAGTCCCCGTGCCTCTCCCTCTCGATGACGGCGTGGTACGCCTTTCCGGTGGTGATGTTGTGCTCCCGGGTGAGCTCCACGTCTAGGAACCGCTCATAGTTCCCGAGGTCGAGGTCCACCTCTCCCCCATCCTCCATGACGAAGACCTCCCCGTGTTGGAAGGGGTTCATGGTTCCAGCGTCGACGTTCAGGTAAGGGTCGATCTTGATGGCGGTGACACTCAATCCCCTGGACTTCAGATTCAGCCCGATGCTGGAGGTGGTGATGCCCTTCCCTAAACCGGACAAAACCCCGCCGGTCACGATGACATACTTCATGATTCCAACGGGAATAGAACATGGCTCGGAGCCGATTTAAACGTTGTGACATGGACGCGAGGCATGACGACGATTCACGGTTGGAACGCCTGTAGGTTCTCCCACATCCTCCCCATTACCCCAGACAGGTTTCTCTCCCTCTGGTAACCCTTCTTGGCCTCCCGGATGGCCTCGGGGTTGCCGCTCATGCTCCTCGCAAATCCTGCCATATTGTCCAGGGCCCTGGAGACCTCGTCCACGATGACTATGGTGGCCGCCCTGCTGGTCCTGGACAGGGGGTTCAGATCGATGGAGACGACCACCTTCCCCATGCGGGCCAGAGCCTCTGCGCGGTCCCCGTCTTCGAGGGGAATGAGGGCCACGTCTGAGCTGAAGATCCCTTCCTTGCTGCACAAGGCCCTGTCGTGCTTCAGTCCAGGTATTCTGGCGTCCGGACTGACTCCCAAGACCTTCGGGACGCCGGCAGAGGTCAGCAAGTCTGCGACCTTTCGAACCCTCTCCTCCGTCCTGTGAAAGAGGTTCACCTCTACCGCCGCGCCAGTGGCCTTCGAGAGCATTCTGACGCCCTGGGCTGCCAAGACGGCAACGTTTCCGTTAACGGAGATGGCCGGCCTCTCGGCTGCAAGCATATGAGCGGAAGCGGCATTCTCGGCCTCCAACGCCTCAGCCACGCTTCGCTCCCCCAGCAGGTAGTCGAAGGCCTCGCCCCTGCCGTGGGCCAACAACCCCTCCCACGCTACCACACCATCCCTACAGCCCTGTACCAGCCTCTCCCTGGTGACCAGTGATGCGTATCTCGGGTGATCCTCCGGAACCTTGGGCGACACTATTTGTCTGAACTGGCCGCAGGATTAAGAGGTTTCCCAGCCTCTATACATTCATCCACCTCCCACCATTAACTATAAATCGAGCCCCTCGCGATGGGAATCGAGAGCGATGCTGATAGGCGTCGTTGGAAAGCCGAACGCCGGGAAGAGCACCTTCTTCGCCGCCGCAACGTTGGCGCCCGCGGAGATCGCCCCCTATCCCTTCACCACCATAAAGCCAAATCGAGGCATCGCCTACGTCACCCGAGACTGTCCCCACCCCGAGATCGGGGCTGAATGCAACCCCGGCAACGCCCCCTGCAGCCAGGGAACCCGCCTGGTGCCCGTGAACCTCCTGGACGTGGCCGGTCTGGTTCCCGAGGCTCACAAGGGACGCGGACTCGGAAACAGGTTCCTGGACGACCTGCGGCAGGCCTCCGCCTTCATTCACATAGTGGATGCCAGCGGCTCCACCGATTCGGAGGGGAACGTCATTGCCGTCGGCGAGCACGACTCTACGGAAGACGTCCGCTTCCTCGAGGAGGAGCTGTCTTTCTGGATAGTAGGTATCCTCTCCAGGGGCTGGGAGAAGATGTCTCGCAGGGTCGAGATCGAGGGGCAGAGTCTGGAGAAGCTCCTCGCTGAAAGGCTCGCCGGCCTCGGCCTGAGAGAGGTGCAGATTCACGCCGCGCTGAGGAAAGCGGCGTTGGGGGAGAGGCCTCGCGGCTGGAAGGAGGAGGACCTGCTCAAACTAGCGAGGGAATTGAGGAGAGCAGGAAAGCCCATGGTGCTGGCGGCCAACAAGGCCGACGTGGCTCCCAAGGAGCATCTGGAGAAGCTTCTCAATATGGATGGCTACATCTCGATTCCAACGTGCTCTGAGTGCGAGCTTGCCCTTCGCAGGGCGTCCAAGTCGGGCCTGGTGGAATACGTTCCTGGGGCGCAGGATTTCAGCGTGAAGGACGAGGAGAGCCTGACGGAGGCCCAGATGGGCGCCCTCAATAAGGTCGCGGCCCACCTGGAGATGTTCGGCTCCACGGGGGTCCAGGGGTGCATCGAGAAGCTGGTCTACGAGGTCCTTGGCCTGATAGTTGCCTATCCGGTGGAGGACGAGACGCACTGGACGGACAAGGACGGGAACGTCTTGCCGGATGCCTATCTGATGCCGCCGGGGAGTGTGGCAAGAGACTTAGCCTACAAGGTGCATACCGACCTGGGGGACAACTTCATAAGGGCCATCAACGCCAGGACCAAGAGGGTGGTGGGTCACGACTACGAGCTGCAGGATGGCGACGTCATCAAGATAGTCTCGAGGGCATAGCATGGATGCGCAACACGACGTGAAGCTGCTGGCCGCCTCCTACCGGAGGGAGGGGGAGGAGGAAGAGCCCGTCATTGAGCTCTTCGGCAGGACCCGGGAAGGGCGGTCCATCACGGTGGAGTACAGGGGCTTCCGTCCTTACTTCTACGTCGTCGAGCCGCCCCAGTCACTGATCGGTACCTTGGACAGAGATGATGAAGTGGTCGAGCTTCGAGAGGTCCAGCTGGAGGTGACGCCGTTGGAGAAGAAACATTGCCTCCAGGTCATCATGAAACATCCCTGGCGCACGCCTGAGTATCGAAACAAGTGTCGCCAGTACGACTCCGACGTGCTAGCGGCGGACATTCCCTTCGTCCACCGGTTCATCTACGATATGGACTTGGGCTCCTGCTTTCGGGCCTACGGGAAGGAGGTGAAGGGCAACTACACGACCGATGTGGTCCTCGTGGCCGAGAGGTTCGAGGAGTGCAGCCCTTTCAGCCCATCCCTGAAGGTCCTGAGCTTCGACATCGAGAACAGCATGCAGGATGGGCGGCTCCTGGTCCTGGGGGTCGTCATCAGAGACGGCGGCAAGCTGGAGACGAGGGCCCTCCGAGGGGGCGAGCGAGAGATCCTCCGGGACTTTGCAAGCCTGGTGCAGAGAGAGGATCCAGACATCATAACGGGCTACAACATCGGCGGCTACGACATCCCCGTCCTACAGGAGAGGGCACGCAAGGAGGGGTTCGGCGACCTCCCTCTGGGTCGGGATTACGACACCCTCAGGAGTTTCAGCGACCGCCTATGGCGTCTCCACGGCCGTGTCATCGCCGACGCTTGGTGGAGCGTCAAGAGCGAGCTCAAGCCGAAGCAGGAGACCTTGGATCACGTCTCTAGAGTCCTCCTGGGCGAAGGGAAAATGGATGTGGACAGGAGCAGGATCGACGAGGAGTGGGATCGAGACCCAGAACAGGTGATCAGCTACTGTGTCAAGGACGCCGAGCTCTCCCTGAGGATCCTGGAGAAGTTGGCGAGCTTGGAGAAGGCCATGGACCTGGCCACAGTATCGAAGCTGCCCCTGGATGACGTGGTGAACGGGAGGACGTCCAACCTCATCGACTCCATTCTGATACGCGCCGCGGACCGGAAGGGCGTCGGCGTCCCGATGATGAAGAGACGAGGGGGGACGGAGCCCATCGTGGGAGGATACGTCCACAGCATCGACCCCGGTCTCTACGAGTGGGTCGTGGGCATGGACTTCAGGGCCATGTACCCCAGCCTCATCATCGAGAACAATATCTGCTTCACCACCCTGCACCCGTCGGGCGAGATCGCCAGCCCCACTGAAGTACACTTCATGAGCAAGGAGAGGAGGAGAGGGCTCTTGCCTGACATCCTCAAGGGCCTCATGGTGCAGAGGGAGGAGATCAGGAGTAGGGTGGAACAGGCCGACACGGAGGAGGAGAAGGATTATCACCGCCGTCTCGAGGACGCCGTGAAGATCCTGATGAACGCCTTCTACGGCGTGCTGGCTTCCTCTTTCTACCGCTTCACCAATCCCAAGATAGGCGGGAGTATCACGGCCTTCGCCCGTGAGAACATCAAGGAGGTCATTGACCGTCTTGAGGCCAGGGGAAACAAGGTCATCTATGGCGACACAGACAGCGTCTTCTTCTCCCCAGGATTCAGCACCCTGGAAGAGTGTCGAGAAGCGGGGCAGGCCTTGGCAAGAGAACTCTCCGGTAAGGGCATGCGACTGGAGTTTGAGAAGGTCTTCCGGACTCTCTTCTCCCACGGAAAGAAGAAGAGATACGCGGGAAAGGTTGTCTGGCCTGCAGACGAGCTCGTCGTCCGGGGATATGAGATTAGGCGAACCGATGCCTTTGACCTCCAGAGCGAGGCCCAGACAGAGGTCCTGGAGAGGATTCTAAACAACGACATCGAGGGGGCCGTAAGGTTCGCCCGAGACACCATCGTGAAGGTCCAGGCGGGGAAGGTTCCCGCGGAGCAGCTCGTGATCTCTAGGACGGTGAAGGACCCTGCGAAGTACGTGAACCCTGACGCCATGCCCAACGTCCAAGCCGCGTCCAAGCTGGAGGACATGGGATACGAGTTCGTCCCTGGTATGAAGGTCTCATGGATCGTGACCGACGCCAGGAAGACGCCCATGGAGGTTCAGCCCTTCCTGAGCGGCAGGCCTTTCGAGGAGGAACCGGACTGGGAGTACTATGCGCGTCGCCTGGCTCAGACCCTCGGCTACATCGGTGAGGTCTTCGGCTGGGATGAGAAGAGCCTGTTGGTGGGAAGCCAGCAGGCAACCCTCTTCAAGCGGAGTTACGATGAGAAGCCCAAGGCGGAGCCGAAGAAGACCGACAGGCCCCTCACCCTAGAGGACTTCATGTAGCCATCCCATGTGGTCAAGCGCCGCAAGTGGGCTGGTGACCTCCCCCACAAGGGATAAATAGCGGACGGAGGTAGGATTCCCCCTACCAGGCCAAGGAGAAGGCACATGGAGGAAAACGATTCCGAAGGGGGAAGGGAATCAAGGCCGAAGAGCCTCTACCGCTACATGAGGGAAGCGTGGGCGGCTCCTGACAAGAGCTATGTGACCGAGCTCCAGCGGGGGAGGATGATATATTGGAGGAAGGGTCCTGCCATAGAGAGGCTCGAAAGGCCCACTCGGATCGACAGGGCCCGATCCCTAGGCTATAAGGCCAAACAGGGTTTCGTCGTCGTTCGCGCGAGGGTACGGCGGGGAGGTCTCCGGAAACATACCATCCGCGGCGGCAGGAGACCCAAGAGGAAGGGCATATCCAAGATAACCATGGCCAAGAGCCTTCAGAGAATCGCGGAAGAGAGGGTGGCGAGGAAGTACCCGAACCTGGAGGTTCTGAACTCATATTGGGTGGGGGAGGATGGCCGCCACAAATACTACGAAGTCATCCTCGTGGATATCCACCACCCCGCCATAGCCTCGGATGAGAAGGTGAGGTGGCTTCTCGACCCCGCGAACAAGGGCAGGGCCTTCAGGGGTCTCACGTCGTCCGGGAAGAGGGGCCGAGGTCTGAGAAAGAAGGGGAAGGGAGCGGAGAAAGTCAGGCCATCCATAAGGGCTCACTCAGGCAAGGGCAAGTAGCCTCAAACCATCCCTATGGGTCCCAGCACCTTCCGCCTCAGGTTCTCGAGCGTTTCTTGGGACATGCCAACTAGAGGATAGAAAGCGGGACTGAGTGTATTCTCTCCTATTCTGTCCACCCCCCAGGGGTAGACGAATCCTAGGGCCCGTTCCGTCTCAGCAACATGTTTCATCTCTTCCAGAGACTGAACTCTGCGCCAGACCGTGTCTGGGTCCCAGTGGGTGAGGGTCCTGACCCACGTATCGTCCTTCAAAAACACGGGGATCACTGAACATCCCCGCTTCATCATTAGCCACGCCGCCAGAATCCCCTCGGGACCCTCAACATAGGCTACGACCTTCCCTTGGGCGCCCAAGGGAAGCCCCCCAGGTCCTTTCAGCACCTGAGAGTACAGGTATGCCCTCTCACCCCTAATCTCAAGGAATACCTCCCAATCGGGATTACGAAGGTTCACCTTTAGCTGCGGGAAGGCTGATAGGATTGCCGAACCAGCCCGCCTGGCGATGTCCACGCTCGTGAAGTCATGCTCCCCCACCCTCCTCACTCGAACCGCGAAGGAGCCTCCCTTGGACAGCTGGCCACGGGCCATCTCGACACTTCGTTCGGTCAACTCTCGGGGCGAGGACGTGGCCTCCACCACGGCGCTGTAGGAGACGAGACCGAAGACCCTAGCCAGGACTCCGTCAGCATCCTCGTAGTCGGACTCCAGAAACAGCCTCCCTTCCTCCTCCTGGAAGGAGCACCGACCTCCCGCCCGTTTGAACAGTTTAGAGGCGTTGGCCACCAACCTATCCTTCATGGCCTTCCGGACGTGGTGGCTCTTGAGCCCCATCTCACCGTAGCGGAGCAGGTACTTCAATAGGCACCAGTACGCCAGGCGGACCTAAATTCCTTGCTCCACGAGAGTGAGTCCAGGCGTACCTTTTTCCAAGGCCCGCGTATGAAAGCACCGTGGACCCCCCACTCCTGGCCCTGGTGGCCCTCCTCATCTTCCTGGTGGCATTCGTCTACTCCAACCTGGGCATGGGAGGCGGCCACCTCTTCGTCCCTATCCTCCTCACCTTCGTGACCCCCCTGAAGGAGGTGGCTGTGCCCATGTCGCTGGCCTTCACCATTGCCACCGCCATCTCCGCGACCTACAATCACTATCAGCGGAAACTGGTGAGCGGGAAACTTGCAACGGTCCTGGTTGGGGGAGCGTTGGTGGGCGCTATCGTAGGCGCCCTCTTCACCCTCGCCTCGTCGAGGGCGCTCTTCCTCGCTTTCTTCTCCGCCGTCCTCATAGCCGTGGGCCTGAAGATGCTCAGGGACTGGCTGCTTCAGGTGGAGACCATAGAGCGCGACGACGAAAGCAGGATGACACATCCCCGCCTGTATATGGCCTCCGGTGCCACCCTCTCCTCAGGCTTCCTCGCGGGCAGCTTAGGCATCGGCGGGGGCGTGGCTAACGTCCCAATCATGGTCTATCTCCTGGGGCGAAGGACGAGGCTGGCCATCGGAACCTCCACCGTGATGATAATCCCCATCTCCGCCGTGGGGATCGCGAGCTACCTCATCTTCGGCGCTCCCTCTCTGGACTATGCGGTCCTGGCAATCCTGTGGCCCTTCGTCCTCTTGGGCTCCTTCCTGGGCTCTCACTGGGGGCTTCAGAAGCTGAGGGCCAGATCCGTCGCCTTGGTCTTCATCCTGGTGCTGTTCGTGGCCGCCGGGAAGCTGTTATCGGACCTGGCCCTTGGATAGATACCTGGCAGGATACCTTTATGCGAGGCTTCGGGAATGTTGAGGGCCGTTGGTCAATCCTGCAAGCGATACGCCTGAGGATGATGCGGAGGCCCTCCGGGTCGCGGGTGAGAGACTAGCCGAGGCCTACGTCCTGGCTGAGGAGTTTAGAGGAATCGACTGGCTCTCCATCTTCAGGAAGGTCTTGCTGGCCGTGATGGGGATCTTCGCCTTCGTCCTCGGCATCCAGCTCATGAAGGCCTCGGCTCAAGGCCTAGCCCCCTCTCTAGAGGGCCTCTTTCAGGCGCTGTTCACCTCTCCCACCAGCGCCCTGGGGTTCGGTTGGATCGTTACGTACGTCGTCTTGAGTGGATCCCCCATAGCTGCGGTTGCTCTGGGCTTCTTCAATGCGGATATCCTGGATCTGCAATCGACCTACATGATGATAATGGGCTCCCGTCTCGGGGCTTCCTTCATCGTCATCGTTATCGGTCTGGTTGCCATTGCCAGAGGTGGGGGTAGGGAGGAGAGCCTCTCCATGGGCGTCCTATCCTTCCTGGTCACCTACTCCGTCTACATCCCGGCCGTCTTCCTGGGACTCTTCATCCTGTCCTCCGGCAGCCTGGGCGGCCTCACTCTAAGCACGCCCATCTCCCTACTGAACGGCGTCGACTTCATCTACGGCCCCATTGTGAACCCGACCCTAGACGCCTTCCCTCTCGGCCTGGTCTTCATCCTTTCCTTCCTCTCCCTGTACGGCGGGTTCTCTCTCTTCGATCGGGCCTTTCACCGCAAGGAGATGGAGGAGGTGGAGGTGTCCGCCATTCATCGCCTCATGGAGATGCCCTTCTTCTCCTTCATCCTGGGGGCCGCCATAACTCTCCTCTCCACCAGCGTCTCGTTGTCTCTGGGCATGCTGGTGCCCCTCTACCTGAAGGGATACCTTCGCCGAAGGGACGTTGTCCCCTACATCTTGGGGGCCAACATCAGCACCTTCGTGGACACTCTGCTGATCGCCTTCCTTCTGGCCAACCTTGCAGCCGTGAACCTAGTGCTCGTGGCCATGGTCAGCGTGGGAGCTGTCTCCCTTCTGGCCCTCCTCTTATACAGATACTATAGCCGGGCAATCCTATGGCTCTTTCACTGGACCTTTCATAGCAACCGGGCCTTGGGCGGCTTCGTTATCGTGATGGTGGCAGTCCCGTTGGTCCTGCTGGTGGTATAGCATGCGTAGTGATTTGTATCAATCAGGGATTCGATGAGGTGAGAGGTGTTGAAGGCGAAGCAGCGGAAAAGGAGTCGAGTTCTACTAGCCACGGACAGAGAGGTGGACGAGAGGAGACTCAACCTTGCCGCCGAGGTTGCAAGGGCCCTCGACTCCCACCTGGACTACTGGATCATCGTCGAGACTTGGGAGGAGATGAGGTCCGTCGTCCCTCTCCTGGAGAAGGAAGCAGCCCTTCTTCAGGGCGTTGCTCCGGAGGTGGAGGCTCAGGTCAAAAGGGGCCTCGCAGCGGAGATCGTGTCCGATGTTCACGAGGGAGACTACGATCTGGTCATCCTGTCCTTCAGGGGTCGTAGGGGGCTGAAGAAGGTCTTTCCCCGGGCGGAGGTGCTCTCCATTCTCCACCACGCCAAGGTCAACGTCCTCGTTCTCTGGGGACGGCGTCGTAGTGTGAAGAAGTTGCTCTTCTGCACAGGAGGTTCCCGCTACGGCCAGCAGGCCGTGGAGTTCGGGGCGCCGATATCCGCCGCCCTCGAGGCCCCCGCTACCTTGCTCCACGTGGCCGAGACGGAGCCCTCCCTCTTCATACGCCGAGGCGCGGAGGAAGCCAGACCCGATCCCGAGGTGAGACGCGCCTTGGACAAGGCTATGGAGACGCTCCAGCAAGCCGGAGTGGAGGCTGAGCTGAAGGTGCGGTACGGAAAGGTGGCCGACCAGATCCTCTACGAGGCCTCATCCGGAAGGTACGACCTCATCGTCGTGGGTTCCCATGGAAAGGGGGGCTTTCGGCATTTCATCCTGGGATCAGTCTCGGAGGAGCTGGCCAAGAGGGCCCGTATTCCGATACTGGTGGTCAGAGCCAGGGAAGCTCGCCCGTTGTGGCGCCGATTATTCAGAATCAGTCATTGACTCGATTGCTTCAGCGAGCTGGGTGGAGTCGTCCTTCAAGAATCGTCCAACCTTGACCAGGAGGTCGTCAGCTCCCGTCACCGGGTCGCGCGCATAGACTACTTCCGGAGGACTGAGCAACCCTACGTGCCGCTAGCTCTCCTAGGGCCTTTCTGCGGGCGCTGAGGCGCACGGGACTGCTTTCTGTCGACTTCCTGGGAACCGGATGCGGAGGCCCCTCGATAGAATCCGAAGTGTGCCGTCCCTCCTTCTTCTGGAGGGGGTGGCTCGCTTCACGTCGTCGACGAGGACGAACTCGGGCTCGGTCCCCGCGCCGTACTCCAGCCTGACGTATCGGGCAAGTTCCCCGAGTTGCCGAGGTCTTGTCCTCTCTTCCATGACAGCTCTTCCGTACTCGTATAGCATCCTCATATCCCCCGAAACAGTCCTTCGATCTTGGTCATCAGGATGGCTACTCCTGCTGGCTGCTGCTCCCGGCCCTTCAAGTCCATTCTTGGGTCATTGTTCCACATGTTTTCATCACCCAAACGCTTGTTTGTGTAATGCATGCCTACCTATTAAAACTTTCGTTTTACAAAGGATAACAATTATATAATAGACCAACTATGCATTGAAGTGGTGACGTAGATGAGGGCTTTCAAGGTGATACGGGACCCGGAGGCCTTCCAGCTCATGGGAGATGAGACCCGGCGGAGGATGATCTTTCTCATGAGGGCGAAGGAAAGGACCGTGAGCCAGATCGCGGAGGAATTGGGCAAGACGCCGCAGGCGATCTACCACCACATTCGGAAGCTGAAGGAGGCGGGCTTGGTGGAGGTAGCGAAGGAGGAACGCATCGACCACTTCATCGAGACCTACTACCAGGCCACAGCCGAAGTGTTCGAGTTCTCCTATGGGGAGGGGCCGGGTAGCATGGAGTATGCGGAGAGGGAGACGGAGGAGGCCCTACGGAACCTCCCCCAACTGGGCTTCGAGGTGAAGTTCGATCGAGGCGATGTCTCCAAGCTGGTGGAGGTCCAGATGAGGAAGGAAACCCTCGGTCACAGGGAGGACCTGGAGGAGAAGATCGCGGAGCTGAAGAACGTGGGTTTCCTAGCGAAGCAGACCGCCGGGAAATATGCGCGTCTCCTCTCGATGTCCGATGAGGAGTTTGATGAGTATCTGAAGCTGGTGAAGGAGTTCCGGGACCGACTGCGTTCGCGTCTCGTGAAACGGGTCAAGGTCTAGGCCTGTCGCATCCCTCCCGCTCCGACCAGGCCTGATTACGAACGATACCGCAAGATAGGTCGTATCTTCTTGCGCCGTGGGACAACCCAGCTGACCGGCTGGCACATGCCCGTGCCTNNCCCGCCCGCTACACATCCTTGAAGAGTTCGTAGTGGATGGTTCCCTCCAGATAGGGCATCTGTGAAGCTATCCTCGCGTACTCCCTATCCCCAGCAGTGCTTACTTCCTCCTCCTCGTATGCCTTCATGTCTTCGTAGACGTAGATCATGAGGACCGTGTTCATCGGCCCGCTGAGGCCCAGAGAGACCTGAGGTACGACGTATCCCCTGCGCTTTCTGTACTCCTTGTACCTCTCGACGGCCTGCAGGAACTCGTGTAGCCTGCCGTATTCGATCTCCCCTCTGACGTGCACTGAGACCGACATTCAGCTCACTGTGGCCGCACCGGTTTGATTGTAGATAACCTTTGGTGAGGTCGGCGGTCCCATCAGGATCTGGCACTCTACGTGTCCAGACCTGGCAAGGCTGCTTGGCTGCCACTCAGGTAGGCCTGTGAAGCCATGTTCAGCAGGTGGTGAGCGGCGGCAATTACCTCCGGAAGTCGAGAAGGGTCCGAGACGTCTCCGCTGACCGAAAGGAACACGCCCTCGAAGCGGGCATCGACACGCACCTTGCCGTCGGGCGTGGTCCATGAGAGCGTGACGCCGCCCTCATCCTCGGATTGCCCGTACCAGCGAAACGTCCCAAACCATCGCTGCCGCAGGCCCTCGAAGGCCTGGCGAGCCGCGTACTTTCCAGGGAGAACTGTCCTGAGAATCGGAAGGCGGGGGGATGGAGCAACCTCTTCGGCCTGGCGGGCTACGGCGAGGCCCTGGGGTCTCACCCTGTACCCATCATCGGTCCTCTCGATGAGCCTCTCGTCTTGAAGTCTACGGAGAGCGCGTGCGAGGGATTCCTGGTGCACGCCGAGCCGCCGTCGCAGACCTTGGAAGGTAACGGCGGCGTTGCCCTCCTGGCTGAGCAAGTCAAGGACCCCGCGATCGTGCTCCGAAAGCGTCGTGTCTTCTATAACCTGCGATGACGGCTCCTTCATCGACCCTTTATGAAGGCCCCAATCCGACATAAACCTTGAGCCTCCATTCTCGTGGGCGACCGATCAGCGACGAATGTGTGACCGAGTCCCATAGCCCCCTAGTCAACAAATCCTCCCCGCGTCCTTATGGAATCTATGATAGGCCAGCTGCAAGAGGCATATACGGCTGCTACGGAGCGGGCGCTCGAGAGTACCGTGAGCGTCAGTACCACCCCGAGCCCGCCGTTTCACATGCGCGGACCCTACTCCCATAGGGGCATCGGTTCGGGAGTGGTCATGGACGATGAGGGACACATCATCACCAACCAGCACGTGGTCGCCAAGGGCCAGAAGACCATCGTCACGCTAGCCGACGGACGCGTCTTCGGAGGCTCCGCGATCGGCGGTGATGACGAGACGGATATCGCCGTTGTCAAGGTCGAAGAGAGGGAATTGAGGGCGGCCGAGTTCGGGAACTCAGAAGAGCTGAAGGTCGGTCAGCCGGTCTTGGCCATCGGCAATCCTCTAGGACTTTCGGGAGGACCGACGGTGACTTCTGGAGTGGTGAGTTCCCTTCAGAGGAGTCTGAGGCTCGGCAACGGGAATGGCCTGAAGGTGATCCAGACGGATGCCCCGGTGAATCCGGGCAACAGCGGCGGCCCGCTGGTGAATCTGGAGGGGAAGGTCGTGGCAATAACCACCGCCATGATTCCCCACGCCAAGGGGATTGGCTTTGCCATCCCCATCGACGCAGCCCTGGAGGTTGCACGGCAGATCATCGAGCATGGAGAGGTCAGGAGGCCTTGGCTGGGCATCGTTGGGTACGATGTCAACCGCCGGGTAGCCCGCCGCTATGGTGTGCTAGCTTCGCGAGGCATTTTCGTGGTGGAGGTCTCCGCCGGAGGCCCTGCGGAGGCCGCGGGCCTGAGGGTTGGAGACGTTATCCTATCCGTCGATGGCGAGCCCGTGGCGAGCGTGGGCGAGCTCGTGGAGGCCATCCGTTCGAAGAAGATAGGGCAGACCTTGGCGATGGAGGTGGAGAGACGTGGTGACAAAAGACAGTTTGAGGCAAACCTCGGGTCCCGACCCTTTTGAGCCCAGGGACCCCTGGGACCCATTCGAGCCCGGAGAGCCGAGACCGTTTCCGAGACCTAAAGGGCCTGGAGGACATCTATAGGACTGGTGGTGAGCGGACAGCTGTCGTGGCTGTGGTGGAGGCATCTGACGACGCCACCATGATGAAGATTAGTGCTCTTCTCGCCTCCACGGGGGTCGTGTCCGCTGAGACTATGACCGCCATCCCGATGGAGGACTTCACCAAGGCCATAGGATAGACTGTCGGGGTTTCAGGAAGCAGAACAGCGCCCCGGCCTCCGACCTTAGGACCGAGTAGCTTCATAAGGACCCACCATCTAGTGCTGATTTGTGGGAGACCCGCGGAAGAGATGCCCCTGGGCCGACAGCAGCACCTTGATTCGCCGGTACCACGATCGGGAGTGGGGCCTCCCAGAACACGATGACCGCAGGCTCTTCGAGCTGCTCATCCTGGAGGGCGCCCAGGCCGGACTAAGCTGGGAGACAGTGCTGAAGAAGCGGACGAACTACCGTCACGCATTCGACGACTTCGACCCGGCCAAGGTCTCTCGCTACACAGAGGTGGACGTGGAACGCCTCCTGGCAAACCCAGGCATCATTAGGAATCGTCGAAAAATCATGGCGACCATTGGAAACGCCCAGAGTTTTCTCGATGTCCAGGCGGAGTTTGGCAGTTTCGACCGGTACATTTGGGGGTTCGTCGGAGGCAGCCCCATCCGAAACGCTTTCACGTCCCTCTCCCAGCTACCTGCGGAGACAGAGGAGTCTGCCGAGATGAGCAGAGGCCTTCGATGGCGGGGATTCAAGTTCGTGGGCCCCACTATCTGTTACGCCTTCATGCAGGCGGCCGGCATGGTGAACGACCACTTGACCACATGTTTCCGTTACGACCAGCTGTGAGGCAACCTTCAAGGCCTCCTGCGTCTTCTGGGTGGTTCATGAGCGCCTGTTGCCTAATAAGGGCTCACATCACCCGTCGACGCGGGGGGATGCTATGAGCTTCCTCCCTGAGGGTCTAGGCATTCCGGCCTGGGCAGTCTTCACTGCCATCTATTTCGGCCTGGGAATCATCGTCGGTTTGGCCGTCAAGAAGGCCGTCGTCTCAGTGATCATGATCGTCATTGCCGCAGTCATCGCGATTTTCCTCCTGGGCTTCTCCATCACCATCGACATGGCCTCCGTCGCCGGAGAGGCATGGTCTCGCGTGGTCAACCTCTACAGGGATTACGCCCCCGCTCTCTCTGCCTACCCCGTCGCCTTCGTCATCGGGGGAGTCCTGGGCTTCTGGAAGGGGCGATAGGGAGCCCGTGTATCGCTGCGGACAGCGAGAGGGGCGGATTTCAGCCTTCTCTCGCACGCCTGGCGTACCGTGCCAAAGGGCCTAGCATCCGCTCTTGCAGTCCCGGGAACGCCTGCTCCAGCTCCCGGGCCTTGCCGTCCTCGAAGACCCGCTCGGCGTGGTAGCGCATGCCGAACTGGATCAGGGCCGTTAGGATGGGGATGGCGTCTTCCCCTATGGGCGTAAGGCGGTAGCGCACGCTCCGCGGGTTGTCCGGGTCCGCCACCCGTTCAATGAGTCCCTCCTCCTGGAGCTCGCGGAGCCGTGCGGAGAGGATTCGGGGCGTCATGCCAGGGCTGTTGCGTAGGAAGCGGGTGAAGGTCATCTCCCCGAAGAAGGCCACATCCCGCAGGACGAGGCAGGCCCACTTCCTCCCTAAGACGCCGAGGCTCGCGTGAATGGGACAGGTCTCGAAGGGGATGGCAGGCATGACCTTCTCCGCGGAGTCAGTCTCTCTTTCCCACGGCATGTCATCACGCTATACTTTCCTTCCCTGAGGGTGTTATATAGTATACTTTGTATATCAACCTTTGCGGGGCTCAGGGCCCCACAGGAGACACACGGAATGAAGGAAGCTAAGAAGGGGAAGGACCTGGCGACCCGAGTGTGGGTCGCCTCCGTTCGGGTGACAGACCTTGATCGCGCCCTGGAGTTCTATCGAGATACTCTGGGCTTCCCGGTCCAGCTCGAGGCTCGGGAGTTCGGCTGGGTCGAGGTCGGGCCGGAGGAGCCATTGTGTAAGATCGGTCTGTCCCTCCAGGAGGACCCCAGGCCCTCCGAGGGCGATGTGACGCCTACAGGCATCGTTTTGGAGGTGGAGAACATGGATGCTTTCGCCGCCCGGCTGAAGGAGCACGGTGTTCGATTCACGGACGAGCCGGAGGAGCAGCCCTGGGGCGGCATCTTGACGAACTTCCTGGACCCCGACGGGAATCGCCTGCAAGCGGTCTACGACCCGCGACACTATGCGTACCGATCCCCAGAGGATTAGTACCGCTGCCTCCCGACTGGCCAACTCAGTGCGAGGCTCACCGCGAGCGGGAGGCGCAGGAGGACCATGGTCGATGTATCCGAGTACTTGTACTTGATTCGGGCTACACGCCCTGAGATGTTACGTGCAGGTCCCACAGTGAGAGAGTCGGAGATTCTTTCCCGCCACGCTGCCTACCTAGATGACCTGGTGCGGCGTGGCGTGGGTATCCTCTATGGCCGCACGCGGAGGGAAGACCCGAGTGACTTCGGTGTTGTCATCTTTCGGGCAGGTAGCGAGGAGGATGCCCGCCGGATTATGGAGAAGGACCCGGCCGTGAAGGAGGGGGTTATGGCCGCGGAGCTGTATCCGTATCGTATCGCGGGGATGATTGAGCCCAGGGTCACGTGATTCTCACGTCGCTAGGGCCGCGTCCTCCGCGTTCGGTGTCGGGTTTCGTAGACTCCTCGAGGGGACCACTTCTCTAAGCTTAGCCAGCGTTTCTTCCAAGATGACGATAATCCTCTCTCGTTCTGACAATTGCTCAGGATATTGGCTGCTCCACTTGCGCCAGTGCGGCCTCTTGTGGGCGAGCTTGTACTTGATTCCGTCCATGAAGGTTCTATAGCTGTCTTTGTCGATCTTCCTAACTTTCTGGTGGGCTAGAATATACCAGTGATATTGAGTGTCTGGTGGCGCACCTGACCCCGCGGGCGCGCACTCTTCTCTCTCTTTGATGGATGAGAAGGTGAACTCCCATCTGTCGGGCGCCACCTTGCGCTCCTTCCATATTGCGTTGGGATAAATCCACACGTGCTGCCCGCCGACGAGCATTCCCGCGTACTTCCGTCCGTTGAATTCCTTGATATCGTCGTATGCCATGCCCGGTCTCTCCTTAGACCCTCAGGCATATTGACCCTTTCAGTGGGGGATGGATGAAAGTATTCCTGACTCCAAGAAGACCATCGTCTTCAGCCGTAAGGTATGACTTCGGAGGACGGCTCTGAGGGGTGAGTAGGATTCCTTCAGACTCTAATGGTGATGTCTGGACGAGAGACGCCGTTTCGAGGGAGCTGATGAGCAGACTCCTCGATGCAGCTGAGGAGTTCCGAAGCATCTTGGACGCGGGCGCGGGAACCGGCCCCCGGGACTAGACCTGAGTCTGGCTTCATTCAAAAATTCACGGAATCTGTAACGCGAGGTTGAGAGAGAGGGGGTTCACCTAGTGCGGACGTCGATTCATCAACACCTTCAGAGAGCCTCCCGGAGAACCATGGGTGCGATACCATCGAGGCAGAGTGGGGAGAGCTTTCCAGACGAACCCTCTTCCTCACATAACTGTCCCAGGTCACATCCCGGGCAGACCCTCTCGCGGAGGTCGTCCGTTCCTAGTTCTAGTAGACCGGCATCTCCTAGGAGCTCGTACAGGAGCTTCAGGTATTTCCCCTCAGCGATGCGCGGGACATCGTACTTCGCCGCCCTTAACCCCTTAAGCCTGGTCCAGTGCTCGTAGGGGCGGCGGATCCCCTTGGAGGTGTTGCACGACGCGCAGACCCAGGCCGCGTTCTTCTCATCGTCGGGCCCTCCTAGGACCCTTGGAATCAGGTGATCTAGGGTGAGGTCTGCATCGCGCCCACAATAGAGACAGTGCTCAAGGTCCTCCCGCTCCTTGACGTACTCCCTGATGGTATCCCAGGCAATGGTGCCACTCTGGAGCTTCTTGAAGCGGTTCATTACAAAGGGCCACTGGCGTTTCCCCATGCCCGCAGAGTGAGCGATAATCTTCGCATACTGCCAGTAGAGCAGGTCTCGCATGGTCTTGATAGCAGGTGGTGGCAAGGCCCGCCCCCCAACAGAGGGGCGATGGAACTGCCCTCGCATAACACTTCCTGCAATGTCATCATTCTACGGGGCTTTGGCACGGTCAACATTCCGGGTATTGCGACCTCGTTGGTGACCGTGTTCCGCATCCTCCGCTCACTCATCATGGCGAGGCGGGTCAAGGGAGCCGGCGCCTCTGTGGCCATGGCCTTCTCTTGACGAAGCAAACTCATTTCGACTGAAACAGGAGAGCG
>JABAOH010050197.1_pt1 | contig 43027 bp, 37 predicted proteins | sample 7062181 | NCBI WGS metagenome assembly JABAOH01 (sample SAMN14538630, study PRJNA623070) | marine sediment metagenome | biome: marine biome [ENVO:00000428]; feature: marine pelagic biome [ENVO:01000023]; material: deep marine sediment [ENVO:00002113]; isolation source: pool of 5 deep marine... | reverse complement strand
ATCTCAACGTCTTTGGAATTCGGATTCAGAATGTCGAAATTGTATCATACTGATTGATTTGAATTTTCTCGATCGATCGAAGAAAGCCGGGCTACCAGCCTGATCCCTCCCCAGGCATACGGTAGCAAATGGGGATTGTGTCATGATCACGACACGCTCTCATCTTCAAACAAATCTCTTCTTCTAAACGGTGCCGTTATAAAACGAAAAAACAACCTGCTGCGTGAGCTCCTTGAGATTCGTGTACCATTCTTCTCGTTCGCAAGGATCCGATCGACGATCCACGGCGCAACGGTTTCAACTCGGTCTGCGATGATGTTGAAAATCCGTTTCGCACGTTCCCAAGCTTCTGGCCGGCCTTCAAACTGTTCCAAAATGAAATCCGTGATGACCATGCCAGGCCTTATAGATCCGACGATTACCGGACTACCCGCCGCCTCCGAGATCAGACCTTTTGTAAAGTAGCTAACGCCGTATTTCGTCATCCCATAGATGATCAAGCCATCATGCATTCGACCATCACTTCCCGCTCCCTCCATGTTGTAGATACTGCCGAAACCTTGCTTCATCATCCCCTTCATCGCGATTTGCGATCCATAAATCACACCCAAGAGATCTGTCTCAACGATTTCCTTCGCCTGTGCCTGTGAGATCTCCCAAGTCTTCATCTGGGGCCCACTTATTCCAGCATTGTTGATCCATATATCGATCTTCTCGAAGCTTATTTCCGCCTGGCGCCACAACGCTTCTACACGGTTTGAATCCCTAACATCCCCTGAAAATCCGTAAACCGCATGATCAGGGTATCGTCGACGTAGTGCTTCGACGGCTCGCTCGACACCCTGCTCCAATCTACCGTTAATCATGACGGCACAGCCACGAGCGAGGAAAGCATCCGCCATTCCAAACCCGATGCCTCGAGTGCTCCCCGTGATAACAACTGTTTTCATCGTGTAACTCTCCATCAAATTTAGATTGAAACTGCATTGTTTTTGATCTAGCGACGGCGAATTGACCGTGACGATCATATCATCAATCGACGCGCTCAGCGTGGAATAAGATTCGATCTTCTCTCGCTTCCCCATTATCTTTGGAGTTTCACGGCACAGCGAAGATTATTCCCAAACTCAGAGAGAATCTTGGAATGCTCGGCCACCCCCAAAGGAATTGACGGAGATTGATGATTTTGAATCTCGGATCAATCGCAAGGCGCACCCGGTTCACATGGGGTCGCTGTGAATGTGGGTGAAACCTCCGGCTTTTTGGTTGGTGTGGATGTCGGTGGCGCGGGAGCTTTGATGACGGGCAGTTCACCAAGCTCATCTGGGATGAGGATGTTCTTGATCGGCACCCAGCATGTGAGACCCATGTATCGGGTGCTGTAAACGACGGCGTACTCCCCATCTTCGCCGAGTCCAACCACGTCGACCTGTGTGCCCTGCAACATCGATTGGGCGGTTCCGTACATCGAGCCCGGACCGAGCCAGCAGAGTGTATCAAAGATGATTTCACCTTTGGGCTCAAAGCTTGGTGAGGGCGAAATCGAGGGCGGCAGCACGGCCATACCTTGGTTTTCATAGGATCCAAGATCACAATAGCCCCCAAGCGGGAATGGCCGAGGTTCCCCACGTTGATCGATGGTTACCGGATTGCCGGAAATATCGCTACAGTCCATCGCCCCATCAACCGCCGGGCTGAGGGGCATCAGGGCATGCGTCCAAGTTGCGCCTCCGTTATCGGTCAACGGACCGAGGACCGGGTCACCTGTGAGGGTGAAACCCGGACAGGATCCGTCGCTGTCCAGATTTTCTCCCAGAGAAGTATTGCTTATAGGCCCACCAACAAAACTACAGTCACCTGGGATGTTGTCGGCGACGATCGAATTCTTGATTTGATTGACCCCTAGATCCAGACTAAAGCTGACGCCACACGCTGTTCGGTTACAGCTATTGTTCGTGATGGTACTGTGTACGATCGCACCACCACCACGCATGTAGACTCCCCCTTCCAGTTCGCCTTGATTGCCCGAAACGGTCGTATTGATCAACACCGTGTCAGGATCAGAATCGCCAAGCGCAAAGGAAAGGTGCACCGGAGTGGCATATATGCCAGCCTCTGTGTTATGGCTCACCGTAGAATTTGCTACTGTCAATAAGCCTGTATTGAATATCCCACCTCCCGCCCCGGCCACATTGCCATCAATCGTACTGTTGTGAATCGACATCTCTCCAAAATTGGCCACTCCACCGCCAGTACCGTTAATAGCCTCATTGTTCCTTACAAGGCCTTCGTCGAGGTTAAGAATCCCTTCTAGTCCGTTATAAATTGCCCCTCCTCGAGACGCGGCACTATTGTCGTCAAATCTCGTACCATCGCTGATCGATCCCTGTGCCATGTTGTAAATTGCGCCCCCATCATAGGTAGTAACCTGGTTCAGGGTGAAGTGACTGTCGGTGATCGTCAATGGGCATCCACTTCCTACCGAGATGCCACCCCCAAACTCACCGGCGATATTGCTGTTAAATAGCACATCATCCAGAATGAGCTCACCTATCCCCATCCCCGCTCCAGGACATGAGATTGCGCCACCACTCAGCCCAGCCTCGTTGTTGTCGAAGCGGCTGTCGTGAATGATCAAGACGCCTCCGTTGTCAATCGCGCCGCCGAATCTGCTGGCTGTATTGCTTCCGATCACACTGTAATTATCCAGCGAGATCGTGCCATTGTAGCCAGCAATGGCACCACCAGATTCTGCATCGTTGAAACTTATGGAGGTGTTATCGCTCGTCAGGGACCCTTGGAACATGTAGATCCCGCCTCCCAAACCTGCTGCGGTATTGTTCATCACGTGCGATTGGTTCAACGCAAGAGAGCCATAGCTCACGTAGATGCCTCCACCGTTGTTGCTATTGCTCGCCGACAGCACCACGCCATTTTCCACATACACGTTGTTCAGGGTCAGCTCGCCAGTGGATGAGATGAAGAAAATCCTGAATTCCGGTGTGCCCGGCGCGATGCTCCGTACGATGCGAGAATCATGACCTTCAATAGTGATGGGCGTGCTGATCACCGGCAGGCCATTGGCCCCATTTTCCCCCGTTTGCGACCCGGTTCGGTCTGTCAGATTGTCGACATCCGTCAGCCCGTACAGGCAGGCGTCACCTAGAATGATCGTATCCGGGTCAGGATTGGCGTTTGCAGCGTTGAGCGCAGCGATGAGCTCGCTTACATCACAACCGATGGCTTCTCCATCGTCGGGAAAGGTACAAGCCGTTGCGATAACCAAGAGGAACAACACCACCGAGACTTTTTGGAAAGTACCTTTCTTGAGCATGAATGCCTCCCGATATCAAACACATCTCAGAACGGAAAAAGCTGCGCTTGAAAAGCAGCTCTCGATGCTCGCTCGAGATATCTCCTGTGGATACCCAAAGCCATCGCCCAGTGGTTCGGGCGTTTCATCCCCATTGTGAAACGTATAACATTGTACAACGTGTTGTTTGGATTGGCTATTTTGATGGAACGACGTTCGTTTACAAGGTCTTACTTTATGCTTGGGATTGTGATTCTTTCTGAGTTATAGCAGGACATCCTAACGGAAGTTCAATATCAGCAGCCAAATAACCGGGAATGAGCATTCAGCTGATGGTTTGCAACAGGTATCGTGTTGTTCCCTCAATCGTGGATGACGACTGTAATCGAAGGAACGAGTTTTATTCGCGGATACAGGGGTATGCACCACAGACCTAAAACCCCAAATTACCTACTACCTATGGATCTCCGGTGCTACCTCAACGAGCACCGCGCGAACGACGCGGCGGAAGCGGTAAGTCTCGGAACGTTCACTGTACCGCTCGCAGGTCAGAAGGGTAACCCAATCATACGCTTCTTGGTGCAATGGGTACATATTGGCAGGGGATGCCAGATAATTAGAACGCACCACGTATGTGTATATCTGCCCCCAGGCATGAATCAGGACCACATTCCCGTATTGAAGCTCTTTCAGGTGGGCGAATGGCCCTGGGTGGTTGTTGGCGTCAAAAACATGGCCTGTGATGCCCGTGTTCCCTGGCCAGGTAGGGAAGGCTGTTCCGTCGAGGTAGCCCACATTGTTCCCCAGCCAACTCACGTCCCACTCCCCTTCCACAACCGGTACACCAACAATCTGCATCTCAACGCCCAGCCTAGGGATTTCCAACCACAGACCGCCGTACTTCGTGTAAACTTTCTCTGCCGGTTGGGCGGGTATAGCGGTCATAATCCCCGGCACAAAACCGGTATCCGGTAGTGCACCCAAAATAGTGAAGTCGAAGTTGTAATCCACCCCACCGCCAAGTGGGATACCAAGGATGTTCTCGATTGAGGTCGTCCCGCATACGTGCACACGATAATCGCCAGGGGGCAGTGGCGTGCCCCCATTCACCGTCACCGTGGCCGTGAAGGTGCCCGCGTTGTATGCTACCGGCCCTGGTAATGGGGTAACTTGAACATCCGCTCCACTTACGCCCGAGGCACAGTCCAGCGTTTCATACGTACCATCCGGTCCGGTCTGGAACAACATGTAATTATTGGGGTTGGTCACATCGTTGACATTCACTCCACCACCCGCGTCATTCACATCCTGATTAAAGGTGATAACCAGTTGGGTGGGACCTGGTGTCACATTCCCGGTTGGGATCGCGCTCACGACCACAGGAGGCAAGCCAATAATTAATGTATCGGTTGCTGTATCCGAGCTCGCGCCCGTTTCCGAAGAGCCGACCACACCGGTCGTGTTGACATAGTTTCCTAGCGTGGCAGATGTCACATTCACCGTGACGGTACAGGCACTTGAAAGTCCCAGCACACCTGCGCTGATCAGGTTGATTGCTGTACCACCGCCTGCCAACGGGGGCGCGAACGTCTGCATCGGGCAGGTCCCACCTTGATTGGGCGGTGTGGCGATCACCACCCCTGCTGGGAGTGCGTCCGTGAAGTTCAGCCCCGAGAGCGTGTAGGTAGCCGTATTTGGGTTGCTGATAGTGAAAGTGAGCGTCGATACTCCAGCCGGTGCAATCGCTGCCGGCGCGAAGATTTTGTCGATCGTCGGAAAACTCCGCACGATCACCGTATCTACGGCAAAGATGGTGCTGCTCCCCGTTTGCGCCGAGCCAATCACGCCGGTTACGTTGGTATAACTGCCGTCCGGCGATGCCACCACGTCTACCGTGATGGTACATGAACTAGACGCTGCCAGCGTGCCGGAGTTCGTCAGGTTGATTTGCGTGCCACCTCCGACCAACGCCGGGCTGAAGGTCGGTGTCGGGCATGTGCCGCCTTGATTGGGCGGCGTTGCGACCACCATGCCTGCAGGGAGCGTGTCGGTGAAGTTCAGCCCGTTCAAGGAGACTCCCGCGTTCGGGTTGGCGATGGTGAAGGTCAACGTCGAGTTGTTGTTCACGCCCACCGTCGCTGGAGTGAAGGCCTTTGCGATGGTGGGGTGATTGATGCCCGTGCACTGGACGCGGAAGTCGTAGGGGTTTTCATCGCTGTCGTTATTCCTGATGCTCAGGTCCGCCGTCCGAGTACCCACCGCAGAGGGAATGCACCTCACCGTGAAATTCGTGAAACTACTCGGGGCGACCCGCATGCTCGGACCGGCGATCACGGCAAAATCGCCAGGGTTCGCGCCGCCGATCGCGATTGGGGCGCGCAGGATCAGGATGCGCGTTCCATTGTTCTCAATTCTGAAGGTGCTGGTAACGCCCGCGCCGCCGACCAGCGCAGCCCCCATGTCCGTCCCGTCTGCTATGTTGGGCGTCATGTCACCATCCAGGATATCGAGCGTGTCGCCATTGTCCCGCAGATCCATCTCCGGTCGGCGTTGTAATCTATATGCGCTCGCGTCGTGCGGTACTACCAGGTGCGCCGCGGATCGCGCATCCGTTCTCAGTTGTGACGCAGCGTTGGTGAGACTGAGCGCCTGAAGCAGCGCACAGCCATCGCCAACATCGCAGTTGGCTGGGATTCCATTTAAGTTGGCGGAGTTCTCGCCGGCGAAGGCTGCTGCATTGGCTGTTTGTGCAGGAAGCTCTGCAAAGACAAAGATCGCCAGTAAAGCGGCGTTCACCGTGATCCGCACCCAGTGATCGAACGGAGAATTCAATGAAATGAATTTTCGACCAAGGGCGGAAAAATACGATGAACTCATCTCCTTCTCCGGGGTGCAAGCTAGCTTGGCGGACAAGTTCCTCGAACGAAGTTCAAAATAGTTAAATATATTAATTGAAATGCATTCTGCAGGACCAATGACATCTTCAATCCTGAAGGACATTGACGTACGCCCGCATCACCCGAACAGGATCTGGTTATCTGTGGTATTTCAGGCGAATTTTGCCTCCATTTCGGCATCTTCATCTACACATATATCACAACTGCGGAGACGTTTCTGAGCGCTTTCTGCAATAAAAGTCTTCCCCTCAAGTCATGGGATCATCATCGTAGAGGTAAGCAATTTGACCTTTTTTGGCGCGAATCCCCCTATTACTATACAACGAAACCATCCAAACGGATTGCTGCATTCCTCATGCAAGTAAGGTGACCCAAAGTGCCGGTCACATTAGTGTAGGTCAGCCGGACCCTCAACATCTAAATTTGGAAAACAGGTCGATTTGGACCGCTCTAAGAAAGCCCCTCACCCTGGTCAATCTGATTTCCTCCAATGATCAACAATCCACTTGCACCTTCGACGAGCTTCGTTCATACTGGGATCAATCTGAAGGGTGGGAGGGGCGATGGAAAAATACCAACAAGAGATGCTGCGCGCCAGGTCCAGGTTCACGACGCTCGTAAGTTCCCTGCTGCTGCTGGCGGTAGATGCGGCCGAGATGGGGTACAAAGAATTATCCTCCGATATGGAACGCCTAGCCAACGAGATCATCCCAATCTACATGGACTTCAACGATTCGTTCGAGATGGTCGTACCGGAAGCCCTGGAAGATCTAGGATTGATCGAGAGTGGGAAACTTCTTGAGGTCTTACGAGCGATGATGGATGATGGATTGATCGAGCAGTCTGGAAAAGGCAAGTATCGCGTCCGAGGGAAGTAAACGACGAACTAATCTATTCCCACGTTTATTTTTATCCTTATAGGTGACCGGCACTTTGAAAGTGCCGGTCACCTGTCTATCGTGCCATACTCTCGATGTACTCCAGTGACTGGCCGCTGGAGCAGACTCGAGATTCGCGTGAGTTCGCTTTGAGTTGGTGTATGATAGAAGGTGAAGGCGGGCTGCTCCGCCCAAAGCCGTTACGTGGCGGTGAAGACTTATGGGCTTTATGCTCAATATTGTTGAATGATAAACGGGTATCCAATGACACGCAAACTTTATAAAACAGGGGTAGTGATCCTTAGTTGGTTTATTGCGAATTTGCTGGGAGTCGCAGCCGTCGGTGCACTACCTTTCATCCCTCCAGTTATGACATCCAATCCCGGAATGCTAGTGTCATCTCTGATCATCGGCCTTCCGATAGGTTTTGCTCAATGGATAGTTTTGCGACGTGTTGCTCCGATCTCATCACTATGGATCCTCACGATTTCTGTTGCTCTGCCCTTAGCTTTGGTGGTCATAAATAGCCCAATATCTAGCGGAATTTGGGGATTTCTTGGGGGTGATGAGTCGGCTCTTTCATTGACGGCAGCCTATACTACCTTCGGCTTACTCGTAGGATTGGTTCAGTGGTTATTCCTTCGGGGTCACTTTACCAAGTCATTCGTTTGGTTGTTGAGCAGTGCGGTTGGGCTCGGGCTGGGAACTGGTCTGGTTTTAGCTTCAAACCTGATCAATCAATCCGGCATAATTTCCTTCATTCTCATTGTCCTCGTGTATGCCATTGCGACTGGATCAGTCATTTCATGGATGCAAGTATCGAGTACAAAGACTGGGATCCATTTTGTCAACGCCACCTAACAATCCGCTGGAGCAAACGGGGAATGCGTGGAAAAACAATGTTCTGTGAATTGGCAGGCTTCTTATATTAAATATGTCCCCTATAAACCCGCTGGAACAAACCTGGCAAAATTGCGCCTAGGTTGTTCTGGGAAATCCACATAGTTACTCAGCTTCCACTGTACGATCAAAGCCACGTTCAATCCACTCCCACGACTGATGACGGAAATAGGTGTTGTACAGCTCCGCGTAGTGACCCCCCTCAGCCATCAGCGATTCGTGCGTGCCCTCGGCCAGAATACGCCCATGGTCCATCACGATGATGCGGTCGGCGTTCTGCACGGTCCACAAGCGATGGGCGATGATCACGGAGGTGCGATCGCGCATCACCGAGCGCAACCCCTCCTGGATCTGCGTCTCCGTGAAGGGATCCACGCTAGCGGTGGCTTCGTCCAGGATGAGAATCGCCGGATTTTTCAACAGCACGCGCGCCAACGCCACAAGCTGACGCTGCCCCATCGAAAGATTGGCGCCGCGCTCACCGACGTCGGTATCGAGACCCTGCGGCAAATCTTCCAACCATTCTCCAGCGCTGATGTGCATCGCCGATTCCTGCACCTCGTCGTCCGTGGCACCAGGTCGTGCGTAACGGATGTTGTCGCCCGCCGATCCGGAGAATAAGAACGGATCCTGCGGTACCAATCCCAGGTGTCGCCGGTAGTCTGCCAAGTCGAGGCGGCGCACATCGCGCCCGTCGACCAACAACTTCCCGTCCTGAAACTCGTAAAAACGGGCGATCAAATTTGCGATGCTGCTCTTACCTGCTCCGGTGTGGCCCACCAACGCGAGCATCTCACCCGGCTCAATGGTCAGCGAGAAATCCGGCAGCACGAGCTCCTGCTCCGTGTAACTGAAACGCAGATTCCGAAACTCGACCCTGCCATCCAAATGCTCAACTGGCTCCTCCCCGACCTGAACCACGCGCGGCTCAGCGTCGATCAGCGCGAAGACACGCTCGGCCGCAGAAAGACCATCCTGGAACTGGCTCCAGAAGGAGGCGATGCTCATCATCGGGAACCAGAAGAAGCCAACCGCCTGCATGAAGAGGTACCAATTCCCAGGTGAAATCTCACCCGCCCCCACCCGCAAACCACCAGTGAATACCAGCAATGCGATCCCGAGCCCTGTGGATAAGCCCATGATGGGGAATATAGTCATGAGCGTGAAGCCGCGCCGCAGCCCGACCTGGTAGGCTTGGCGGTTGTTACTCTCGAAGGTGTCGTACATTGCCTGTTCTTTACGGAAGCTCTTGGCGACGAAGATCCCGCTTATCGATTCCTGAATCTGTGCGTTGATCTTAGCTGTCACACGGCGCGCATTTTGAGTCACCCGGCGCGCTACGCGCCGGAAGCTGAGTGCGATCGCCACAGCTACAGGCGCCATGGCGTAAAGCACACCCGTGAGCAGCGCGTTGACGTTCAGCAACCAGACCGAGAGAATGCCGATGAGCATGACCTGGCTGAGCAGGTTCACGACGAGCGTGACCACATCGGAGAAATCCTGGGTGTCGGAAGTCACGCGGCTGACGATCTTGCCCGAAGGATGCTCATCGAAAAACGACATGTCGTGGCGCACCGTGGCGTCAAACACGTCCTCGCGCAAATTAAGCACGACGTCACCGATCACGCGAGCGGAGATCCATTGGCGAATGAAATTCGCCAGCCAGGCCAAGGCACCCATGAGTAACACCAAACCACAAGCCAGCGCCATGCGCATGATTGTTGGGTTCTCTGCCATCACATCGATCGCGCGTGAGATGGCGATCGGCGCGCCGCTGCCAGCAATAGAGTTCAAGGTCAGCACGAACACCACCAACACCACCTGCCTACTGTAGGGACGAAAGTAGCTCAGAATGCGCGCCAAAAGGTCACGATCGCGGTACTCACGATCGTAGGCTTCCGTGTCCAATCCGTCGAGGATGAAACCCATGCGGCTCTATCCTGTTCTACACATGTTTGTCATTCCGAGGAGCGCAGCGACGAGGACTCTCGTTCTCACGGTCATCTTTGCCTTGAGGAACGAGATCCCTCGCTGCGCTCGGGATGACATCAAAATAGGACCACATCATTAAATGCAACGATCCGCTCCCATGCTCAAACGCTAGGATACGAAGCCTATACATCCTGCGCTCCCAAGGCCTCATCCAACGCATTCATCCCGCCGCGATCCTTCTTGCCATCGGGATCGTGCGACGTCTCATAACGCGCAAAGATGCGCCTGTAATCCCGGCTGCGCTCCATCAATTGTTCGTGCGTCCCCTGATCCACCAGCTCGCCACGTCGTATCACCAGGATGCGATCCGCCCAGCGGATTTGGCTCAACCGATGCGTGATCAGGAAGGTCGTACGTTGGCTGCTGATCTGCCTCATTGCGCGTTGGATCTGATCCTCTGTTGCGCTGTCGATGGCGCTGGTGCTATCGTCGAGGATCAGGATACGTGGGTCGGTCAGAAAAGCGCGAGCAATGGCGATACGCTGCCGCTGGCCGCCGGAAAGCGTGACACCGCGTTCACCGATCTCCGTTTCATAACCGTCGCGAAAGGCGCGGATGAACTCATCGGCTTGTGCTTCGCGCGCAGCCATCTCGATGCTCTCCTGCGAGGGATCTTCACAACCGAATGCGATGTTCTCTGTGATCGTCCCGCTGAAGAGGAAGATGTCCTGCTCGATGGTCGAGATCTGCGAACGCAGAGACTCCATACTCCAATCGCGCACGTCAACGCCGTCGACACGTACACGGCCCTCATCGGTGTCGTAGATGCGGTTGATCAACCGCGTCAGCGTGGTTTTCCCCGATCCCGTCTCACCGACGATGGCGATCGTCTCACCGGATTGCGCCTGAAAGCTGATGTCCTTGAGCACGGGTTTCCCATTGTAGCTGAAGGTTACATTCTCAAATGTCACCTCTCCTTGGATCGATCTGGCGACTCCAGCGACGTTTTCATCGAGCTCAGTTTCAGTGGTGATCACCTTGAGGATGCGTCTGGCGCTGGCGATTCCCAATTGCACCAGGTCGAATGAGAAGAGCGAAATGAAGGTGGGGAAACGAAGTGCGTTGAACAACCCGACGAAAGCCACGACCTCGCCCAAAGTGATGCGCCCAGCCTGCCAGACCAACAATGCGTGAAAGAACCCGACCGCCCATGAAACCGTGAAGATCAGCATCGGCAAGTAGCGGGCCTGGATTTCTCCGCGCTCAACGAAGAGCTCGCGGTAGCGGCGCGCATTATGCGTGAATTTGTCCCACTCGTAACGCTCCTGCACATTCGATTTCACCACCTCGATCCCGGCGATCGCTTCTGCCAGCCCGGCGTTCATTGTGCCGAATTGGTCTCGCATGGCGATACTGACTGGGTTGAGGCGGCGATTGTAGTCGAGGATGGAGATGACAAGCAGTACGACGAAGATCAACGGCACAAGTAGCAATTCTGGCCGAATTGTGCCGATCAGGGCTATGGGCACAACTGTGTTCATAAGCGAGTCGGTGATCAACATGACTCCCGGGCTGAACATCAAGTTGAGCGAGCGCACATCGTTCGTGGCGCGCGCCATGATGTCACCGATACGTTGACGGCCATGAAACGTCTGGCTCTTACCAAGCAGACTGGCGTAGAGTTCGTGCCGGGAATCGCGCTCCACTCTTTGGGCGAGAAACTCTGCCGAGTAATTGCGAACTAACCCTGCCAAACCCTGACCGACCGCAGCACCCATCACGGACAATGCCGCAATCACCAACTCGGGCCGCGTGAAACCTACACTGGTAATGATGTCGAAAGCCCGCCCGACGAAGACCTGAATGTAGCTATGAGAAAGGTTGTTGCCGATCGCAGCGAGGAGCATGGCGATCGGGAAGTAAGGGTAACGCAATGTGTGTGAGAGGATCCAACGTACAGGCCCCGAGCGTTTGTAGGGATACTCATCTTCGAGAGAAAATTCTCGTTTATCGATCGTCATCTCGGTCATCGCATGGAAATAGGATTATACACCGGCTTCGGAGCGGTTCGAACACCAACATGATCACCGTGGTGATGTAATCTTCCTGGGTCGACTGAATTCGGTTTAGAAGGGATTAGGGATCAGGGATTAGGGAATAGCGGGTCGAGCGAAGTTGGCATTTCTCTTCTCAGATGTCAAGCTAGATTGGATAAACGTAGTCTAGTTCTTGTTAAGCACAGCAGCGGCCTGTTCGTCGATCAACCAAAGGAGTTGGCCATTCGTAGGTCGGACGATCTGTGCTGGCAAATCATGGGGACGGAACGGACCTTCAAGCACCTCGGCAATTCGCGCCGCCTTGCTCGCTCCTGAGACAAGAAAGACCACGTTGGCGGCTGCGTTAAGCACGACTGGCGTCAAGGTCACACGCCACGTATCGAGCTTGTCGACGAAATGAGCAGCGACCCAACGCTCCGTCTCGTGGATCGCTCCAAGACCGGGGAAGAGCGACGCCGTATGCCCATCCTTGCCCATGCCTAACAAGATCAAGTCGAATCGCGGCCTCGATTCGATCCCGTTGACGTGTCCTCCAGCCGGGTCCAAGCCGAACGCCCCACGCAAGGCGGTGATGTAGTCGTTCGCAGCTTGCTCCGGCGCCAGCTCACCTCGTACACGGAATACATTCTCGTCCGGGATGGGCACATTGTCGAGCAAAGTCTCCTTCACCAAGCGATAATTGCTGTCACCGTGGTCCGGTGGCACACAGCGCTCGTCACCCCAAAAAATCTGTATCTTAGACCAATCGATCTTCTCGGCGATCTCTGGCTGAGCCAGACGCACATACATCCCACGTGGCGTGGACCCACCTGCCATGGAAACACGGAACACGCCACGCTTTGCGATGGCTTTTTCCACCAGCGTCGTGAAGCGCTTCACCGCGACCTCCGCAAGCTCCTTGGTATCCGAAACGATCTTCACCTTGTACATGCCACACACAACGTTGGATAAATCCTATCAAGCAACCCGAACTAGCAACCCGGACGCTTTAGGCTTCCGGGTTGCTGATCTAGACTCTTATGAATAATCTTCCAGATCCGGGGGCTGATCCCAATCAACGGGACCATGTTCGAACCGATATCTCAAGCGCGGTAAAACAACTTTGTTCCACGCGCTCTGGAAGTATTCGAAAGCCTCGTCCCACGCGCCGCCCTCACCCCAACCATCATGATGCAACGTTACCCGAGTGCGCTTCTCGCCTTCAGGATAAAAGCGAATCACGACGTGAGTCCGCTGACTGCGAACTTCGGGGATGCTAGGGGGAGCATTCCAGGTGAACGTCAGCATCTTTTTCGGCTGTACGGCCATGACGCGCAAGCCATCACCACCACGCATCCCTGGCTCAGCCGATGGATTGAAGAAGATCTCATACAATCCATCCGGTTGCAGGTCGATGTTGCAATCAGGCGCGAAAAACGTCTTTGCGCCATCCTCCGTGGTCCACGCCGCCCACACATCGTCCAGACCAGCGTCCACGATCACCTCCCCGCGGATATAACGTTCCCGTTCCATGACCCTTTCTCTCCTTCAGAAGATGAATTTAGATTGAATCTGAAGCTTCCCCAAGCTCAATCTACGGCTGGGCGTGGGAGCCCAGCCTCGTATTTAGCAGCAGCGGCTTCCACGCCGCTGCGCTCACCAAGGGTGAACCTCGTATGCAGTTGGTTGAGCCTGCGAACCGGGCTTGTTACCTCTCCTTCGAGGGAGAGGGTTAGGGTGAGGGTGGACTCCTCACCTTGTATCTCTCCAGGCTCTTCCGTCTCCTCGCAAACGATAACTCCAGCTTCCGGGAAGCTCCGGATACTATTATCTTACCAACTTCTTCAAATTACCTGGGACATCCCCATCCAGGTGAAAGGTGATCACACGTCGCCCGGCGTCTATCAATGCCCGTCGATCGCCAAGCGCTTGCGCGTTCTTCAACACCCCGAACGTGATCGCCGATTCACGCGAACCGACCTCATCAGGAATCTTGGCCTCACGCAATGGCTCGGCTGTGAATTGGATGAACAAGCCACGGCCACCATCACCCTTGTGCAACTGGCCCGTCGAATGCAGGAAACGTGGGCCGTATCCGATTGTGGTCGCCATTCGCGTCTCTTCTCGTATCCAGGTGCGCAACTCGCTCAGCGCTGCATCTGTTTCCGGAGTCGGCTGAACATAGGCCTGCAAAGCAACGTAGCGATGCCCCTGGCCAGAATCTGGGTCACCATCGGCATCTGTCTCAAGAAATGTCTTCAAGGAATCCGCTGTCAATTCTGAGGATTCGCCTTCTGGGAGGGCTCCTGTTTGTGTGTATTCGGCTACCAACTTTCTGGCGAGCACTTTGGCCGCCTCGACGTTCGGTTGATCGAACGGATTGATCCCGAGGCGCTGCCCAGCGATTGCCGTCGCTAGCTCCCAAAGGAAGAACTGCCCACCCAGGTCGTAGCGATCGTGCAAGTTCAATCGTACAACCGGGTGCCCGGCTCTTTGTAGCGCCGAAATCTTCGTTTCGTCGATCTCATCCCCTTCGATTTGGATCACCACGAAAAGTCGGTCCGACCCGTACACTCCAGGAGTACCTAGTGGTTCTCCGACGACAGGCAAGATCCCTTTCCCTTCCTTACCCGTGCTCTCCGCGACAAGTTGCTCAATCCAATGGCCGAAGCTTTCGATCTGCGAAGAAAGGACGAGCGTAAGCTTATCCCGCCCGTTTTTTGCCAACTCACCTAAGATCGCCCCCAATTGCGCCCCAGGATTTTCCATTGAGTCGACACATGACTCACAACCACAGGATATGGCCAATGCCCGATCAAGGAGCGTATGGACATCCACACCGATCAGTGCTGCTGGCACTAAGCCAAAATACGAGAGCGCCGAATAGCGTCCACCAATATTGGGATCGTTCAAGAAAGTAGCTCGAAACCGATACCACTCGGCCAACTCGGCCAGTTGGCTGCCAGGATCCGTGATAGCAACAAAGTGGTCACCGGCAGCTGCCTCACCCAGGAGTTCTGCCGTTTGGTTGTAAAAGAACTTGAAGAAAGACAAAGTCTCCACTGTCCCACCGGATTTCGTAGCCACAAGAAAAAGTGTCTTCTCCAGATCGAGCTGGTCTGCGTAACCGAGGACCGCACCTGGATCGGTGCTGTCGAGTACCGCAAGGTCTAGGTAGTCTCTCTCGACACCAAATGTCTTTCGAAGAACCTCAGGCGCCAGGCTCGAACCACCCATCCCCAGGAGCAAGACGTGGCTGTAGCCCTCCCGGCGTACCCCCTCCACCAGCGCGTCGAGACGATGTAGGTTGTCGAGAATGACCTCAGGGCTGTGAAGCCAACCCAAGCGGTTGCTGATCTCCGTCGGATCATGCTTCCACACGGTGTGGTCGTTCTTCCATATGCGGGGGAGGATTTGATTCTCGGCCATCACCCTCAGTGCCTCATCGACCGAGGATTGATGCTTACCGAGAGATACAGCCATGTGCTCCCAACCCGCAAGTAGCCGCTCACGCTTCACAGCGATACTTGCCATCAATGCTTCGAAAGACTCGGTAAATGCTCTGACGCCATCTTCCTGCAACTTGATCGTGATCGCATCCAGGTCCACACCTAGTGCTGAAAGTCGCTCCAATTGAGCATGTGCTTCGTTTAGCCCTTCATCGATCGTTCGACTTGGCATCCCGTGATCGAGGAACGCTTGGAGCGTAGCGGGTGGTATGGTGTTGACTGTATCCGGTCCTGCGAGCGAATCCACGTACAGCGTATCCACGTACAGGGGGTTCTTGGTACTTGTACTAGCCCACAGCGGGCGTTGCACGCGCGCACCTCGGGATACCAGGCGTCGCCAACGTTCACCACGAAACAGCTCACCGAAGCGCTCATAGGCGACTTTAGCATTCGCGATGGCGATCTTCCCCAGAAGAGCCTGTTCGCCAAGTGCTTCGATCTCCTGATCCACGGCTGAATCGACACGACTCACGAAGAAGGATGCTACAGAAGCGACACGTGAAAGATCACCACCCGAAAGGGCAAGTCTCGCTAATCCGCGCTGATATGCTTTGACGACCTGCTCGTAGTTCTCAATGGAGAAAATCAAGGTTACGTTGACGTTGATGCCTTCCCCGATCAGTGTCTCGATCGCCGGGAGGCCGGCTCGCGTCGCCGGAACCTTGATCATCACATTGGGACGATCCAGTGTGTCGAAGAGGCGACGAGCTTCCTCGACAGTGCCATCTGTGTCGTGGGCTAACGTTGGGCTGACTTCGAGGCTCACATATCCATCCACACCCTCGGTCTCCTCGTAGATGGGTCTCAGGAGATCCGCAGTGCGCCGAATATCTTCCAGCGCCAGAGTCTCGTATATCGTCTCCAAGGATTTCCCTTCGTCCACTAGCCGGTGAAGCTCCTCATCGTAATCGCGGCTTCCTGCGATGGCTTTCTCGAAAATGCTTGGATTGGAGGTGACGCCTTTCACCCCGGCGTCGATCAACGCTTTCAACTCTCCCGAATCCAGCAGCGCCCTGCGAATGTTGTCGTACCAAACAGACTGTCCGAGGGCGTAAAGATCGTCTACCTTCGTCATTTCATACCTCCCTCATCTAAAAACACCTATTGGACATCGCCTACCCTGTTCCATAAACCGGGATCGCAGCTCCATGGATCGCCTTTGCAGCGTCGGAAGCTAAAAACTGAATGACATCCACCACAGTTTCGGGCTTCACCCATCGATCGTGTCGAGCGTCGGGCATCTCCGCCCGGTTTGCTGGTGTGTCGATCGTTCCCGGCATAATGCAGTTGACGTTGATGCCCTGCCGTTTCACCTCGGCGGACAAACTCTCTGTCAGTCTGATCACAGCGCCTTTAGCCGCCGAGTAGGCGGATGCGTTGGCGACGCCTCTTACCCCAGGACGCGCGCCGATGTTGACGATGACACCCGATCCCTGCGACAACATGTGCGGGACCACGCTACGGCTGACGAGGAACACCGAGCGAGCGTTCAAGNNCGTCCGAACCGTTCGACGACTTTCTCCACCGCATCGTCGATGGAATTTGCATCTGTCACATCCACAGAGCCCCTCAGGAGATGCCCTGAAGAGTCTGCAAGCGCACCATACAACTCCTGGAGACGGTCGTCACGATTGTCAAACAACGCCAGCTGAGCCCCATTGGCACTGAAGGCCTTTACTGCCGCGCGACCCAAATTGCCGGCCGCACCTGTGATGAGCACTACCTTACCCGAAAAATCCGGCATCAATCATTCCCCTCCCCTCAAATAAGCCAGTAGAAAGGCGCGTCACGTGCATCCCCAGTGTTATAGATTAGGTCACGACCGGAAATCTTACGAAAGTGTCTGAATTAACGGATTGATCTCGGAAAAGTTCGTCTGACATCGGTTGATCAGAACTGATTGACTTTAGATTCTGCCCATACAGTACCTATAGTGCAGCAATAAACCACACCCCGCAGCGCGCACCTTCAGAAACATCTGGGCATGGATCTCCAAATGGCTTGGAGAGCGCTTCCACCGGTAAGAGAATCTCATAATCCCACTGTGGATCTGTCTACATCAGCACAAAAGCCCCGGTTGGTTTTATATGAATTGTTGTGGATAATCTTAAAATAGCCTGCATCGTCAGACGGCCGAGAGATTGAATGTATTGGAATGAGAGTACAGGAAGGGTGCCATGGATGTCCTGACAACGATCCTGCTTGTTTCCATCGGGGGTATAGTCGCCACATCATTCTATGCCTTTGGTGTAATTTCCTTACGCGAAGATGCTCGCCGTGCGTCTTGGTTATCCTTCATATTCGGTACCCTCACCCTGTTGCTCATGCTCTTTTCCATCATGTTGCCTTTAGGTGTCCGATGGATCATTCTGGTTTTAATCCTCGCGTTCACAGTCCTCAGCCTCATGATCTTTACCGCCTACTTTGGTCAACAGGAGCAAGACAGGGGCGATCGGCAACAGCGCTTTGACGAACGTGACGTTGTGTTCGCACGGTCCAGGCTCGTCCCCGGCAGCCAGGAGTACAAGGCCTACTACGCCCTGCGACCGGAAAATCTAGCAAGGGACAAAAAGTTTCGAGCCCTTCCAGGGTTGTTGTCCCCCAAAGCTCATGAGGCCGACCCACTGCTCTTCCCAAGTGCGAAGGCAAGTTTCGAGGTTACCGAGGCCTTGCGTGAGGCGGTCGATGGACCAGTTGCCTCACGGAAGATTTACCGCACGNNAACGTAGGGATCACCGAATTACAACCTGGGCACGTCTACTCTCACATCGGACGCGGCACTGGAATCTATGGCACACCGATTGATCTGACACATCGTTTCGCCATCGCGTTCACTGTAGAGATGGATTATCGAATGATGGGGCGCGCTCCCGCTGCGCCGGTCGTTCTAGAATCGGCGCGCAAATACGTCGAAGGAGCCGTGATCGCCATTCAATTAAGCAACTTTGCCCGCAGGTTGGGGTATCCAGCGCGCGCGCATATCGACGGCAACTACCGAGTGATTGCACCGCTCGTGGCTCGAGACGCCGGTCTGGGTGAAATCGGTCGTATGGGTATCCTCATGACGCCTAATCTCGGTCCGCGCGTGCGCCTGGGGGTTGTGACGACCGACATGCCCTTGATCCCCGATGCTCGTAGCAAGGATCTCGGCATGATCGATTTCTGCCGCTCGTGTGTCAAATGTGCGGAGAACTGCCCGAGCAAGGCGATCCCGTTCGGGGAACGAGAAGAGATCGACGGTGGCTTGCGGTGGAAATTGGACGAGAATAGATGTTTCCATTACTGGAATGCCATCGGTACGGACTGTGGATTGTGTATGACGGTATGTCCGTACTCTCATCCAGACAATCTTGGGCACAACTTCGTGCGCTTAATGATCCGCCATTCTTGGATAGCCAGACGTGCAGCACTCTGGCTCGACGATCTGTTCTACGGTCGCAAACCAGCGCCTCGGCCAGCGCCAGATTGGATTGCTACAACCATCGACTATTCCATGTAGTTCAAGAAATAATGCGAAACTATCGTTCCTTCTCCAGAAAAGCAGGCCGGGCTACCGAGCCCGGTTCCGCTCGGACGGAAGTATTCCTTCGATTGGTCGCAGCTGCATGGGAGCCGCTGCTGCTTTCTTCCTACCCCCAATCATTCGCAGGCCGGGCTCCCATGCCCGATTCCGCTCGGATGGAAGAATTCCTTCGATTGGTCGCAGCGGCACGGGAGCCGCTGCTGCTTTCTTCCTACCCCCAATCGTTAGCAGGCCGGGCTCCCATGCCCGGCCTTTCGTGATCGTGTTAATTCCCTCGGACTACCGCAGCGGCTTTGAGGAAGTTAATAGTTTATAAAGACTACTTTTGAATCTCAACGATCACACCGTCCTCGGCCCAGTTGTAGAGCTCGGCTGCCGAGTATAAATCAAGAATGATGCATCCATAGGACGCAGGCCTCCCCAATACATCAGCCCACAGGCGCTCCCCACTGGATAATAGTGGTAAACCGTGAATCCCGTTCAATAGATCCGGTGTCGCATAGTAGATCCCCAAGAAATGCGGCATATATAGATCCCATATCGATGCGTATGCGTTGGGAATGTGCGTGCGTATTTGGAAGACTCCCGGCAGCGTCGGAGATTTGCTGATTCCCGTGCTGACGATGTTCTCTTTGATCAAATTGCCATCTTGGTAAACCCACATTTTCTGCTCACGAATACTGATGACAATCCGTTTATCCATCACGATCGGTAGATCAAGGAGCACATCCTTTGCAGGAACGATGATCGTCTCCCCGACGCGCAATCCCCTTCTCGCCACCACGGGGTTCTCATCCAACAGCCGCCAATACGGCATGCCGACTTTAAAGCCTATGGAGACAAGGTTGTCACCAGGTTTAACTCTGTATGTCGTGGGAAGATAATGAATCAAGAGTGGCTCTGCCGAGCTTCCGCCTATTTCCAGTTTGAGGTTCGTGAGGGCGTTCTCGTGATCGAAGGTGCGTTCCGCGCCAATCGCGTTGTCGAGAGAATCCAGATACCTGTTGATCTGTGAGTCGTCGATGCCGAAGGTGTAGGTCTTCTCGAGTCGTTGCAGGTCGAGCCAGGAGGCGACGATTACGCGAGCAGGGCGCCATTCGAAGTGCTCGCCGCTGATGGGATCAAAGGCGCGGAGTGCGATATCTGCTGCAAGCAAATTCTCGATCTCTGCAGCAGTTGCGGAAACATCGAGAATCGCAGGCGCCACAGGAACCGTCATGAGTGGCACAAACCTATATTCTAGTAAGATCGCCGAAGGATCGGCAATTAGCAAGGCGAGACTTGCTTCGAGGTCCAACGCTACGCCGTCCTCTCCGCTTTGCTGAGCTACTTCACCATTGTGGATGGACAACTCGCCTTCGACGGATGGGATCGCGAGAACTTGCGACCAGTGTTCGAGCCCCAACTTGGCTGCGCCGGTGTTGAGATAGACCCAAGGTGTGATCTCTTTGTGCTCCCGGAATCCATGCAGCCAGGTCGCAATCCCAGAAATCAAACCTTCCCCACGTCCGACCGAATAGGCCTGTGTCGCAGTGGCGTGTGGATCAACACCCAGACCAAACTCAGCCGGGGACACAATCCATACACGGTTGGCATCCATGTTGTCCACAGCTGTGATGCGGAACTCTTGGTTCCAGACCCGATCTAATTCGCTAACCGCCTGATCGACAGTCAATCCTTCTAGAGGCATACCCCTCACACGAACCCCGGGCATAATGAGGCCGAACGTTCGATAATACATGTACCCCAAGGAAACCAAAACCAGAGGCAGGAGTGCCAATATTGCCAGTCCCGCGGTTAACCAAAAAGCTTTCTTGAGTGCTTTCTTCCAGCGCACGACTGGCGTCGGGTTCGTCATTTTATGGATCGTTTTCGACGTTTGTGTTGTTTCCATGGTCTTCCAGTCGGCTAATAAATCTCGCTACGCCTTTTCAATTCGCACTCGATTGAGTGAACGTTCCCACATAGGATAGCAGACTGCAACGTTGCAAAATCGTTGCCAACCCCTTATAAGATTGATCCAGTGCCAGCTTCAGTTGGAATTCTCTGACCAGAGGGGATTTGTTTTCCAACGTGGTCGACCACCCTTACTGAGCTTCTCTTCATACATTTGTTTGTCGGCATCTCTCATCGCCGAGGTGACTGATTCGCCACGATGGATAGTTGCCGATCCAATCGATAAACTCAGAGGGTTTTTCTCATGCTGGATGTTATGCTCTTCGATTTCCCGTCGAAGACGTTCGACGGCGGTCTCTACGACATCCGCATCTGAACCCGGAAGCAAGACCGCGAACTCGTCCCCGCCGATTCTGGCGACGACATCGTCGGCACGAAAGATCTTCCTGAGCACCGTTGCGGAGCGTCGCAGTGTCTCATCACCCGCCTCATGACCGAGGGTGTCGTTGATAACCTTCAGATCGTCAATGTCCACCATCACGACGCTGATCGGGAATTGGCGGCCACGCTCCAACCTGGCCATTTCCTCCTCAAAGTACCCCCGGTTGTAGATACCCGTGAGAACATCGTGGATGCTCATATAGCGGAGCTTTTCTTCTGTCCGCTTTCTTTCGGTAATATCGGTGAAGACCGCGAGGGTTCCTACTTGAAGATCGCCTTCCAATAACACCGATCCACTGACAAGCACAGGAACCCGAGTGCCATCCTTGCGCAGGAGCTCAACTTCGTATCGGTCGGTGGCGATTCCCTGCTCCCGTCGTTCATTCGCTGCTTCGATGATTGCACGTTGATCCACGGGACAGAATTCCGTCCAGTGTTTTCCCATGAGTTCTTCTTGCTCATACCCTAGAAGCGTGGCTGTAGCTGGGTTGACAAAAGTTACGTATCCTTTCGCATCCTCGACGACAATGCCCTCCATCATACGCTGGACGATGTTCTCGTTGAATTCCTTCAGATTCCGCAATTCAACACCCGCAGTGCGCTTTTCAATAGCTCTGCGGATTGTAAGCAGCAACTGATCCATGTCGTAGGGTTTTTCAACATAGCTGTATGCGCCAAGATTAATCGCTTCGATAGCAGTTTCGCGGGAGGCATGTCCCGTGAGCACGATACATTCCGTGGATGGAAATCGTCCTCGAATCTTGGCAAGCAGCTCCAATCCAGACATATCTTCCATCTTCAGATCGATGAGTGCCAGCGCTGGTTGGTCTTCGTTGAATGTGACTAGCGCAGAGGTTCCACCGGAGACAGGAAGCGGTCTATACCCCTTGGCGAGCAGGATGTCTGAGAGCGTTTTTCGAAGATTAGGATCATCGTCCACGATCAGGATCGTTGGATTATCTTCCATCGTCGCCGCACCGTTCCTCTTCCCCTGTGATTACAGATGTGCGTCAAGTTTGTAGAGACAGGGATGTCGTATTTTGTAGATTATTACCAGGATCGCGCGTACGCCAGTAAGAGACGTCAGGGCATGCTTATGACAACCTATACTTCATCAGGCGGAAACCGGATTGTCCACGAGACCTGTCAGTATTTGCCAATATAGCACAAACCAACCCAAAACTGGCGAGAAGGATTGAAATTCTTGCCCGTTCTTCGCACATCCATTAGACATCCTTTTGTCTTTATGCTGCTGATGTGCATGTGCCCACCAAGGCAGCATACTACTGTGATAGGATCGCCTCGGCCAATACCTCAATAGGATGCAAGGACGCGCGACCCGCCACTTGCTCGATCTGCTCCCGACAGGACGTCCCGGCCGCACAGATGATCGTCTCCGTATCGGCAGCACGCACGGAAGGTGCCAGACTCATCTCGGCTAGTTGGATCGAGAGCTCGTAATGTTCTTGCTCGTACCCAAAAGACCCCGCCATTCCACAGCAACCGGATTCGATCTCCTCGACATTGCAATTAGGAATGAGCTCCAGCATCTCTTGTACGCTTTCCGTTCCAAAGATTGCTTTCTGCTGGCAGTGGCCATGGAAAAGCACATGCCTTTCCCGATTGTCAAAAACGACATCGAAATCTTCAGATTCGGCTATGCGCACAAAAAATGAGTCTAACATTCGGGCCGCATTCGCCACCGCTTGCGCTTCTTCTCCGGGAACAAGGTCCGGATAGACGTCCACCAACATAGACAGACAACTCGGCTCACAGCCCACGATCGGAATCCCTCGAAGCGCGTACGGGGCGAGGAGTTCCACGTTGTGAAGCGCCAGCTCCTTCGCTCGTTCTAAGATACCCTTCGACATCGCCGGACGTCCGCAACAAGCTCGCTCTTCAAGTAAGATTGGCTCGAATCCGATCGCTTCAATCACACGGATAGCAGCTTCTCCGATGTGCGGTGCGTAGTGCTCCATGAAGGTATCATGAAAAAAGACGACTTGTTTAGCAGCTTCGGGCGGCTTGCTAGACCCTGCAGAAAGTCGTCGGCGGTACTTCTGACTGAATCGTTGCGCTGCCAGCGGCGGGAAGTACCTGTCTTTATGAATCCCAAGCCCCGCCAGCAACCCACTGCCCGGACCTTGCGCCAACCAATTAATGAGTGGGGCAAACGGTTGCGACCAGCGTACGACCCTATCGATGTTTGCGAAGAGCTTCGCTCGAAACGGTACACCGCGTTTCTGGTAGTAGTGGTGAAGGAATTCGGCTTTCAACTTCGCCATGTCGACCGTGGATGGGCACTCGCTCTTGCATGCCTGACATGAGAGGCATAGATCCAATACCTCGTAGACATCCTTGGAGGTCATCCCCTCGACATCAAGTAAACCCATCATCGCCGAGCGGAGTGCATTCGCTCGACCGCGTGTACTGTGTGCCTCGTTTCGCGTGACCTGGAAGGACGGACACATTACGCCTCCATCAAGCTGCCGGCACACACCCGCGCCGTTGCACATTTCGACAGCACGGGCAAAGCCACCATCCCTTGTGAAGCTCAATAACGTTGTTTCGGGAGCATGGGGCACGGCATAGTCTGATCCGAAGCGTAGATAATTCTCATCATCCATTCGTGGGCTGTCGACCACCTTGCCCGGGTTCATAATCCCCTGCGGATCAAATGCAGCCTTCACCTCGCGAAACGCCTGCACGAGCTCCGGACCGAACAGCCTCTCAGAAAACTCACCTCGTGCCAATCCCTCCCCATGCTCTCCGCTCGTCGTACCACTAAATTGGGTGACGAGTTCGACCGACTTTTCAGCAATGCTCCGCAGATGTCGGAGCCCTTCCTTCGTCTTCAGGTTGACCACCGGGCGGATATGAAGACATCCCGCACTGGCATGTGCATACATCGCTACTTGTGCAACACCCACGCTGTGGGCGAAATCGTAAATTTGCGCGACGTAATCCGCCAAATGTTCAACCGGGACGGCGGCATCCTCGATGAATGGAATCGGCTTGGCGTCGCCGCGCAAGCTCATCAGAATACCCAACCCACCCTTGCGGACATACCAAACATTCGCCTGCTGCCGCGGATCTTCAACGATTACCACGGGATCTTTGTGATGAATCTGCCTTAACCTCACATTTAATCTTTCGATCCCTGCGTCGAGATCGCCTTCATCCTCCCCCATGTACTCAATGAGCAGCACCGCTTGCGGATCGCCTTCCACGAACGTCAACAACCGTCGATATTCGATGCGATCCCTTGTCAGGTCCAGCATCATCTTGTCGAGCACCTCGATCGCTGAAGGATGACTCTCTAATAAGAGCGGAACCGCTTCCATGGCGGCGCGCAACTCCGAAAAGTGAACCATCGCCAATCTCTTCACTTTGGGGACAGGAACGAGATTGAGCTTCATCTCGGTGATCACACCCAACGTGCCCTCTGAGCCAACAATTAATTGCGCCAGGTTGGGCTGCGTGGCACCTGCCAGTTGATTCAAGTTGTAACCGGCGACGTGTCGAAAAGTCTGCGGATAGCGTGTGGCGATCGCATCTGCATAACGCGCCAAGATGCGGGGGATTGCGTGGTAAACCTCTCCCTCCACGCCCGGGCGACGTGCACGTGCTTCCCACGTTTCCCCATTCATTGCGTCGAAAAGGACGCGGCGACCGTCAACCAAGGCGACTTCTGCCTCCAACACGTGATCGACCGTCATCCCGTAGACAATCGAATGCGCACCGGTGGAGTTGTTTCCCAGAATGCCACCCATCGTCGCTCGATCGCCGCTGGCAGGATCGGGACCGTACATCATGCCGAAGCGGGCGAGATGTTTATTGAGCATGCCCAGCGTGATGCCGGGTTGCGTGCGTACAGTGCGTGAATCGAGGTCGACTTCCAGTATTTGATCCATGTACCGGGATAAGTCCAGAATCAGCGCTCGGCCCACGGCCTGACCAGCGAGACTGCTTCCCCCTCCCCGAGGCAGAATGGGGATATTGTGCATTCCGGCCAACTCGATCGCAGCGACGACGTCATCCGCGTCTCTCGGCATCGCGACACCATACGGCATTTGCTGATAGATGCTTGCATCGGTGCTGTATAACAGCCGCGTCATGCGATCGAAATAAACGTCTGGGATGGCGCTGCGTAACTCCCTGATGAACTCTTCGTTGGCTTCAAATTCGTATTCGGTGATCATTGCCCAGCACTCGTGAAAATGTTGAAGAACTCACCCTCCAAGGTCGTCGTACAGCTTGCGTGAAATCTGGATACGGATATTTTAACGGAGAAAAGCGCACAGGAGAGAACAGGAAAACTCCCTCGATGACCTCAATCAAGCAGGTGTCGACCTTATCCTATTGCGATCAATCGAGGAGTCCATCCAAATGCTCTCTGCAGTGGTTAATGGACCTGAAAACCATTTCTCGTGACCTTGTAGAGAAATCCGTATGGATCTCACAGCTTACTTTTCCGCGAGCTGCGAGCTTCTGAGAAGGGACGAGCTTAGGTGCCGCCAACATGCCAGTGCAGCGTCACAATTCTGTCACAGAAGCATGGTTATAATGAGGCCATGATGAGGGTGAAACCCAAATGAAAGCGACGATACTCGTCGTTGACGACGAACCTGCGATCGTCGACGTGCTCAGCTACAACCTGGAGAAAGCGCATTTCCGCGTTCTTGTGGCACGTGATGGGCTTGAGGCCCTTGAGTTGGCGCGTCAATCACACCCCGACTTGATCATCCTGGATTTGATGCTGCCCGGAATGGATGGCTTGGAGGTGTGCCGCGCGCTGAGGAAAGAAGGTGAATTGCCAATCATCATGCTCACCGCTCGTGATGAAGAAGTCGATCGTGTTGTCGGACTCGAGTTGGGAGCCGACGATTACGTGGTCAAACCATTCAGTATGCGGGAGTTGATGGCACGCATCAAATCCGTACTTCGACGTGTCCACCCGACGCAAGGGGGGCTGGAAGAGAGGTTGAAATCCGGCGAGCTTGTATTGGATGTGGATCGACATGAGGTCCATTGGCGAGGAACACCCGTATCCCTTACCCCTCTTGAGTTTGACCTTCTCGAGACCTTCATGCGTCACCAAGGGCAAGTTCTGAGTCGTGAGCAGCTACTCAGCCAGGTATGGGGCTACGATTACCATGGTGACGTGCGTACAGTTGACACGGCAGTCAAACGATTACGATCGAAACTCCTTGCAATCGACTCGGAAGCGGCACAAAGAATGCTCACAATTCGTGGTGTCGGGTATAAAATGAGCGATGAGTGATCACCCGAGTTTCTCCCGTTTTCCAAGATTATTTAAACCTTTGACCGTGGTATTTCGTAGTTTGCGTAGCAAATTAATGGTGAGTCACTTCGCTGTGATCTTCGTTGCGATGACGATCACCGGCTTCTTAATGCTCTCCTTGGTACGAGATTACTTCCTTCAATCCTTGGAGCAAAGTCTGGCGACACAAGCTCATCTCATCGCACAGACCCTGATTCCAAATGCCTCGATCCCTCCCTCGAGCACCACACTTTCCCCCGCCTTCAACACCATGCAGCAACAGCAACTCGGCAATCTTTCTGTGCAAGTCGAGAGCAAAGATGCTCCATTCGATTCAGATATCGCCCCGCATCTACTCGAATCAAACCTGGCTTATCTAAGTGAAACCTCCGTTGGACTCAGTTCGGCGCTTGAGACCCGCATTCGCATCCTGGATAATCGAGGTGTTGTTTTAGTGGACTCGGCAGGGGTGGCGGACGGTGCGGATCTCNNCCTGTCGCAGGAGAACAATGGCTCTTCGTCGCGGTGCCGATATCGATCGATGAACAAGTCGCTGGTGCCATCTACTTGGGCCAACACCTACGTGACGTAGCTGCTGTGCTATCGGATCTTCGTGCGCGTCTGATGATCTCCGCGGCTGTAGCGATGCCGCTCTCAGCGTTGGCAGGGTTGGCTCTGGCGCGCACGATAACCCGCCCCGTCCAATCGTTAACCGTGGCGGCTGGTAAACTCAGCAGCGGTGACTATGCGTATCCGATCGAATCGTCCAGCGAGGACGAATTGGGTCGCCTGAGCCACGCCTTCGTTTCGATGCGTGAGCGACTGAGAGGCGTGGAGAAGATGCGAACACAATTTGTCAGCGACGTTTCGCACGAACTTCGCACCCCACTTACCGCGATCAAAGGGCTGGCAGAGACGTTACGTGACGGCGCAGTGGACGACGCCAACGTTCGCGATCGCTTCTTGGCCTCCATCGAAAGCGAAACGGACAGGCTGATTCGTTTGGTTAACGATCTCCTGACCCTCACCCGGGCCGATTCACAAGCACTCCAAATTCGACGCCAGACTGTCGATCTGTTCGAACTCGCCAAGACCATTGTTGAAAAATTAGAAACTGAACTGACGACACGAAATCTCGAACTGCAATTACACTCCGGATTTCAACCCCTTGAGGTATGTGCCGACCCGGACCGGGTCGAACAAATCCTATTCATCCTCCTGGATAACGCCCTCAAACACACGCCTCCCGGTGGACGCATCGTGATTGAAGGACGAAACGTGGAAGTCGATCCTCAAGAGGTTGTCCAATCCCATAAACCTGGAATCGGGCTGGAAGGCTACGCCGCACCTGAAAACCTACCCCCGGGGAAATGGTCCATTCTCCGCATAACGGACAATGGCGAGGGAATCCCTCCCGACGACCTACCCCACGTCTTCGAGCGCTTCTACCGCGCCGATCAAGCGCGTTCGCGCGATCGTGGTGGCAGCGGTCTTGGGTTGTCGATCGCCAAGGCGCTCATCGAAGCGCACGGTGGACGAATCTGGCTTGAAAGCCCACCCAGTGAACAACATAGAAAACCAGGGGCAAAGGGAACTGCTGCGTGCTTGGCGTTTCCGGAATCGACGGAATAGCTAATCCAATTTGCATGGAAGCTCGATCCCCGAGCAAATTAGGTTCAATTTGCACGGGTAATCAGGAATTGCCCTCATGCTCGAAGTGGAGCGCACACCCAGTCAGAGACGGGGCTGGGGTTAAGATTACGGGATGGTTACATGGTCGGTATAGTGCTGGTGATCTTGTCTGGAATGGAGGGTTATCAAAGCGGCTTACCATGAGGAGGATCCAAGACATCCCAGGAGTTCAGCATGTCCCTCCCAATTAGAAGCTGGCCGTCTCTCGCACTGGTATTCATTCACGCTCTTCATCGCAGCCTGTGCCGCAGGTGGGATTGAAGATCTTCAACCGACCACAATAGAGGAAGACTCAACAACGACCACATCCTTATCACAACCTTCCCCCACAAGAACGCGTATCTTATATCCCTCCCCCTTCCCTACCCCAACCACTCCGCCGACCAACACCCCAACCAACACCCCAACTCTCCCTCCTACCCCAACGCCTAACTCAGAGCTTAATCGCTCGAGAGCAGGAGAGCCGCTCCCTGAAGATTTGGCTGTGATTGTCCCTGAGAATGTCATCGAACTTCAAGCTCTGGCTCGATGGGGTAAGGGGACGGTTGAAGCAGTGGTGCATTCTCCCGATGGCAAGCTCCTGGCTGTGGCTTCTTCCCGCGGAGTCTACCTCTATAATGCGCGCTCCCTGGAAGAAATTCTTCACATTTCTACAGGGCGATGGACTTACGATGTCGCCTTTTCCACATCGGATGGAAATCTGCTCGCGCTCCAGATGCAAGACGCAACCGCGGTGTACCGTGTTGAGGACGGAAGCCTGGTTTGGCTAAGAGAATTACAGGAAGACTGGGCGGAGGGGGGTATATCCTTCTCGCCGGATGGGAGGCTCCTTGCTTCGGGGCTGCACTCCAATGTCTACCTCTGGAATGTCAGGAGCGGCACACTTCTGAACCAATTTGAAACGACAAGAGCATACGACCATAAATACAATAGAGAGATCCCATCTTCGGTACTGGATCTTCATTTCTCTCCTGACGGATCTCTCCTCGCCGCCAGTCATGATGGTCCCGGCATCGACATTTTCGCGATACCCTCGGGAAAGACCTTGGCCAATTTTCAGGACGCAGGAGTATGGGTCGACATCACCGACGGCGTGGATGCTCAATCCTTCGCCTTTACGCCTGATGGCAAGCAGTTAGTTGTGATTCAACCCGGGTATCCAGACGAGTTAGACTACTTTGAACTTCCTTCCGCAACACTGGCTCACGCTATTGAGCTGGAAGACATTGAAAATCTGTCCAGTCTCGCGATCTCACCCTCCGGCGATATTTTGGCTGTTGGACGGTCGTCGGGATTTTTAGGCGGCCAGATCGACATCCAGATTCGCGGAGCAGATGACGGCGCTCTGCGGCATGTTCTCCAGGGCCACACCGGATCGGTGACGCAGCTCTCTTTCTCCCCTGATGGCGAGAGACTGGCTTCCGGCGCAATCGATAACACCATTCGCCTCTGGCGCGTCGTGGATGGCGCCCTGCTTGGAGTGATTCACGAACACACAGATCAGATCTACGACCTTGACTTCTCACCCGATGGAGGTATGCTCGCCGCCGCTATGGGTGACCGTAATGCACGTTTATGGAGCATCCCTGATGCTCAATTGATACACAGATTGGGCTCTACTTCAACCTTTGGATACTGGTACGAAGGATACATGCCAGGAATGTATAGCCTCGACTTTTCGCCAGATGGCAAGATCCTGGCCACAGGATCGGATCGGCATGAGCGGGTCAGATTGTGGGATGTGGCAGACGGCGCTCCTTCAGAACAATTCCATTGGGGACACATCTTCAATCTTGAATTCACAACCGACGGACAGACGCTGGTCATTGAGGCAGGAGAGGTCGGTCGCTGGTCGAGCTGGAATGTCGGTCTGAGACGAATATCCGATGGCCCAGAATTGAAGGTGGAGGACACGCCATTCTTCGAAGACGCGCTCGCAATCTCACCGGCTGGAAACCTGCTTGCAGCAGCGTTTTGCACTTACGACGAAGACAATCCTTCGAGCATTGACCTGTGGGAGTTGAACACCTTCGGGCTGTTGAATCGAAGAACCCTGCTCCGCTTCGTGGGGTGCCCAGAATTTCTCGTCTTCTCTCCTGAAGGAGAGTATCTCGCCATCGCTTACTGGGACTACGAGGTCAGTAGCTATCTTCTTTTAATGAGGATTGTGAGCGTTAGCGATGGTTCAACCGTCAAGGAATTTATACTCTCCGAGAACCAAGATGACGGTCCGACCGGTGTGACATTCACTCCTGACGGCCAGATCCTGACGGTAAGTATGAGGCTGGGTGTGATCCGCTTTTGGGCGGTTTCCGACTGGTCACCGTTATTTTCCTTGAAGCGCCCGGAGGCCGGCTTCAATTACAGTGGTGCCCCCCTTCCATATCTTCACAGCGACAGAATCATCTACTCCCCTGATGGCAAACTTCTCGCCTTAGCACTTTCTGATGGCAGTGTGGTGCTTTGGGGTGTTATCCCCTAAAGATCGGGGGGCGTGCTTATCGTTCCCTAGATATCTGTAGGATCGTTCATCGATAGATCTCCAATTCTGTTTCGACAACCAAACAATTTCCCATCCCCGTTCCTAAACTGTTCGCGTAGCGACACCTTCTGGTCACGAAACCGCAATAACGATTTGATTTCATATCCGTAAATTGACCAATAGGAAGTTGAACAGGAGGGTCTTACGATGAAACAGTTATCAGGAATACTTGCAGCCGCGGCGTTCTTGAGTGTTTTGGTCACGCCTCTCAATCAAGGCCTGCGAGCCGAGAAAACCGAACCAAGAACGATCACCGTAACCGGAGACGCGGAAGTAAGGGTCGTACCCGACGAGGTCATCCTCACCCTCGGGGTTGAAACGTGGGACAAACAACTTGATGTTGCGAAAAATCAGAACGATTTCCGTGTGCGCAAGGTGATCAATGCCGTTCAAGCATTCGACATCGAATCGAAGCACATTCAAACCGATCACATAAGTATTGAACCTGTGTATGACGGCTATCACTATCAGAACAAACTCGTCGGCTACTATGCACGCAAGTCGATCGTCATCACCCTGCGTGATATCACCAAATTCGAGGATCTGCTTGCCAATGCGATCGACGCGGGCGCAAACTATGTGCACGGGATTCAATTCCGCACAACGGAGATGCGTAAGCATCGCGACCAAGCGCGCGCTTTAGCGGTCAACGCTGCACGAGAGAAAGCGGCAGACATGGCCGGTGAATTAGATCAGAAACTCGGATTGCCTCAGACCATACGTGAGGATCATATCGGTTGGTGGTCTTGGTACAGCTCAGGATGGTGGGGGTCACGCTGGGGCGGCGCGGTGGCGCAAAATGTGATTCAGGAAGTGAACGGTAACCCTGCCATGAGCGATGAAGGTCTAGCTCCGGGCCAGATCTCCGTCACGGCGCGGATCACGGTGACATTCGAATTGCAATAACGCTCTGCTCATTTCGTCCCATGAAAGGGATTGGGGATCAAGGATCAGGTATAAGGCCTGCTCCCGATCCCTAATCCCTAATCCCTGATCGCAAGTCCCCGGTGTGATCACTCACCTAACGTAAGAGTTGCAAGAAAAAAATAGGTATAATCCTAGGACTTGCCAGGTGGGATCGACTACCAGGAACCTCTCGATCCATCCAAATCGGGCAATGTTGAGATCCATTCCTAATCGTTCACAAGCTCAGGACGCCGGGCCCATAGACCCGACGATTTCTGTGTGCTGTCGGGAACGCACCCATACATTAACCAGGAGAACGTATGCCATTTAGAAGGCGGCTCAGACGGATCAAGTCCTTCATAGACGAGTATCCGCATCACTTCTGGACGATCGTCGCGACAACGTTCATCGATCGCTTGGGGGGTGCGTTGCTATTTCCCTTCTTCACACTCTACATCACTCGCAAGTTCAATGTTGGAATGACGACCGTTGGTCTGCTCTTCGGGATCTTTGCCATCACTGGCATGGTGGGATCCACCATCGGCGGCGCGCTAGCGGATCGCATCGGTCGAAAACCCATGTTGTTATTCGGACTCATTTTCAGCGCACTCTCGACGCTTTGGATGGGATTGATCAATGACTTTAATCTCTTCCTATCAGGAACAGTGATCGTCGGTTTGTTATCCAGCGTCGGTGGTCCTGCACAGCAGGCAATGGTCGCCGACATCCTCCCAGACCAACAGCGTGCGCAGGGTTTTGGCATTCTACGCGTGACCCTGAACCTGGCCGTGACAATTGGCCCAGCAATCGGAGGGTTCCTTGCGGCGCAATCGTATCTTTTCCTCTTCATCAGCGATGCCGTCGCGAGTACGATCGTCGCCGTGATTGTATTCTTTATACTGCCTGAAACTCGCCCGGTATGGCCAACCAGCAAGCCCAGGGAATCGTTTGCACTTACTTTTTCTGGTTATGGGAAGGTGCTGCGCGATTCTTTGTTCATGACCTTCATCGGAGCTTCAATCTTAGTGGTGATTGTGTATGCACAGATGAACAGCACACTGGCCGTCTACCTACGCGACGTTCATCAGGTTACGGAACAAGGTTTCGGTTACATCTTGAGCTTGAACGCAGCGATGGTGGTGGTATTCCAATTCGCAATCACGCGCCGTATCACGAAATACCCCCCGATGGCCGTTTTGGCTACAGCAAGCGTTCTCTACGCCATCGGCTTCGCCATGTACGGTTGGGTCACAGCCTACTCCGCCTTTCTGCTCGCCATGGTCATTATCACCATCGGGGAAATGCTACACGTGCCTGTGTCTCAAGCACTGGTCGCCCGATTAGCGCCTGAGGACATGCGCGGTCGCTATATGGCTGTTTCTGGACTAAGCTGGGCAATCCCCTTCGCGTTGGGACCACTCTTTGCAGGTCTCATCATGGACAACACGGACCCGCGTTGGGTCTGGTATGCCGCGGGAATTGTGGGACTCGTAGCGGCATCCATTTTCCTACTCCTCTTCCGGCGTGTAGAGCAGCCGCGCGAAATCGAACTCAGTCCTCCGTAATCTCCAAGTACTGCTCGAGATTCTACGTAGACCGAATTTTGTACCCCACAGAACGCGCTCTCAGAGGCTCGCATTGAATGCCTCTTGATAATCCAGTGAACCCTCCACCTTGGTCCCGGTAGACAAACTGGCATCCTGTGATCCAGAATGACGATTTTCCCCTCACAACGTGAAACTCTGCACTATCTTTCATAAAATCCGTCGCATAACCTTTCCATAATAGCGATTACACACTCGATCGATGCGCCAACTCGTGATAGGCGAGATTTGGGCGCGTTTTCAATCCATCGTAGATCGTAGGAGTGGTGATGGCGCAACGCAAACGCTTTCTCGACGAAAAGCCATCCGTTTCTCGGAGGGGGATCCTTAAATTTTTCAACCGGGTTCTCGTTGCAACCGGTATCGCAGCTCTTGTTGGCCCCATCGCGGCCTTCTTCTGGACTCCCAAGCTAGAGGACATGCCTGCCGAACCCAAGGCCGTGGGGGCCGCGGATACCTTCCCGAAAGGGAAAGCGGTCACCATACCGTTCGGCCGCTACCCTGCCCTGGTGCTCCACGTTCCTAAAATGGGCGTCGTTGCATATTCCGCTGTGTGTACGCACTTTGCTTGTATCGTGAAGTGGAATCCGGAAAGCGGCATGATTGAATGCCCGTGTCATGAGGGTTACTTCGATCCGCAGGACGGTTCTGTGATCTCAGGACCACCGCCGGAAGCGCTCACACCCATTCGCGTTTTCACCGAAGACAACACGCTCTTCATCGGAGGTGGAGCGTGACCACACAAGCCGCAACCCCGCCCAAGCAAGACACCCCCTCGATAAACGGCCGCCGCTGGCGGACCAAACTGCGCGAATTTATTCTGCACGCCGTCGTGCAGGACCGAGTCTTGAAACGCATCTACCCCGGCATCATGCATTTCATGATCTTCTGGGGGATGACAGTCCAGATCCTCGGCACGATCATCAACATCCTTCAGTACCCACTATTTCTGCCCTTCGTACTGGATTGGCCGCGCGGCAGCGCTTACTTGATGTTCGAATTGATCATGGACATCGGTGGGGGGATGATCATCATTGGCGTGCTAATGGCTGCTTTTCGACGTTTGATCCGTCGCCCCTTCTACCTGGTCAATCGCTGGGACGACTGGTACGCGCTGGCGTTATTGCTGCTGATCTCGTTGCTTGGATTCGGTTCCGAAGCGGTTAGATTGCAAAACGTCAACCCGGATTGGCGTAGTTGGTCTCCGATTGGTAACTTGGTAGCTGGGGTGTTTACCGCTGTCGGACTTTCAGGGACCGCAGCCGTCGCAGTTCACCCTGTTCTCTTCTGGATGCACGCTGCGACGGGCATGCTCTTTGTCGCCAGCTTACCTTTCACCAAGTTACGCCACCTAATTAGCGGCCCTCTCAACATCCTATCTCGTTCCCAACGCACGTCAGGAGCGCTGGAACCCATCCCAGACATCGAAACCGCAGAGAAGCTCGGGGTTGGACGAATCGATGAGTTCCAAAGCCAGGTGCTCTTAATGTTCGATGCCTGCGTTCAATGCGGCCGCTGTGAAGATGTCTGTCCTGCGACCTTCAGCGGGATGCCTTACTCTCCTCGATCCTTGATGCGAGACCTGTACGACACGATGCATCGTGCATTGATCTCCACGAATAATGGAAGCATTTCCGAACTTCTTGGTGGGGACATCAGCAAGGAAACACCTTGGTTATGTACAACGTGTGGCGCATGTCTTTCGGTATGCCCGTTGTTCATCGATCCCGTCTCGGCTGCCATCGAAATGCGCCGCTACCTCACGCTTACGACCGGGGAAGTGCCGATCTCGGTCGGCGAAGCCCTCACACAGATGGAACGCCGAGGCAATCCCTGGGGGTTGCCAAAAGAAAATCACGCACCCTGGATCAAGCAGCTCGATATTCGTGTCCTTCAACCCGGGGAAGAGACCGACGTGCTGCTCTTCATCGGTTGTGCATATGCTTACGACAGCCGTAGTCAAAAAGCCGGTGAGGACTTCGCTCGACTCTTACAGAAAGCCGACGTCGATTTCGCCGTTCTCGGCGCCGCTGAAGGATGTTGCGGGGAGACAGCACGCCGACTTGGACATGAGTACGTCTTCCAGATTATGGCGGAAGAAAACATCGCCACCCTTCAATCCGTGAAATTCAATCGCATCGTCGCGCCTTGCGCACACTGCTTCAACACGATCAAGAACGAATATGCACAATTCGGAGGGGTATACGAGGTGCAGCATCATACCGAGTTGCTCTCCGAGCTCAGCAAAGCTGGTAAACTACAAACCAAGACCCATTACAAGGGTAAGGTCTTCGCTTATCACGACTCCTGCTACCTAGGTCGATACAACGAGATTTACACCCAACCACGAAATACTCTCGACAGTGTTCCCAACCTCCAACGGGTGGAGTTCGAGCGCACGATGGAAGATGGCTTTTGTTGCGGTGGTGGGGGTGGACACATGTGGATGGAGATCGACCCGAACACACGCATCAACCATCGGCGATTGGCTGAGGCTGTTGAGGTCGATGCAGACATCGTGGTCACCGCCTGCCCTTACTGCTTGATCATGTTCGACGACGCCATTCGTTCCAAAGGGGTGGGAGAACAAATTAGCGTTCAGGATATTGCTGAGATCCTCGCAGAACAACATAGAGAATGAGTCTCCGAGCAAGTTCATAAGGAGCGTAGATGATGGCCGTCCAGCGACTGATCCAAGTTGATGAGCAAGGCCCTCTCCATACGACTCGCACCCTTCTTGACCAGATGTGGAGGGAGGCAAGACTTGATGGCATGTTCATTCCCGCATGGTCTGAAAAGCAGTTTCCTCCCACGGCAACTTATTTGGAAACAAAGAACGACCTTCGAAAGGCCGACCCTTTTGCGCCTGTCATGATCTCCAACGCTGCTCCGCAGGGGGTAGAACTGCTCGCTCGATACCCCCATAAGCACATAGGTATCGTGCTCAGACCTTGTGAACTGCGCAGTTTCAAAATACTCGTCAAGCGCCAGGCGCTCGACCTCACCCAGACGTTGATTATCAGCAGCGACTGCTTGGCGGTTTTTCCAGCCGAAGATTTCGACTGGCGGTTAGGAAGAGCGGATGATTTCGACCGTCTCAGCCGTGATGCGCTACAGTTCGCAGCTCAAGGTGGGATTCTTCCCAGCCGCTATCAGCGTGGCTGTCAGCTATGTGAACAACCTTACCCGGAAGATGTCGATGTCCACATCGAAGTGCTGGGACTGGAGACCAACCGCCACCTCCTGATCGGTTTTCGTGACGAAACCATCAGCCGACAACTCGGCTTTAACGATGATGCCACAGAGGAGGTCCCAGACGAAATCCTCAAGCGGCGGGCGCGTGTACTGGAAAAGCTGGCAAACTGGCGCGGTCGCTCACTGGCATACGCACAGTCTCACCTCGACGAAAGTCAGGCCTCGATCGAGGGTCTCGCACAGCACCTGCGCAGCTGCACTTCATGTCTGCAACGTCTGGAAGCTAAATGTCCGCTTTTCGATCCTGAATGGTTGGGAACGCGTTCCCTCAGAAAGCTGAAGACCGATGTCGAGTGGATCATAAACTGTGGAGGGTGCGGGATGTGCGCATATCAGTGCCCGCAAGGCTACCCCCTGTTTACGGTGCTTGCCCATCTCAACCACAGCATCAGTCAATAAAGTCACGAACTCGCGACCATCTGCTTACCATTCTCTTTGAAACAATAATCGCTCCTCTGGCCATTAATAAAAGACAGGCCTGTTTTGCGCGGCCAGGATCGCAACAACATTTGTGCGATATCGAGATTTCTGAATAAAGTTACCGTCAGCAGGTCAAAGGGGTAAAGATGGCTGTGTGGGATCATTCCAGGTGATTGCGATCGCTTAACCTTCGCTACTCTCAACCACGAACATCATTTCCAATACCGATCCGATGACCGCACCCAGGTACAGGATCACGCCTGACATGTAGGCCCACAACATTAAGACGATGACGGAGGCCACAGATCCGTAGACGAGACCGTAATTCGCCAAACCGGAGGCTAAAAACCAGACAAAGCCCTTCCTTGCGGCTCGCCATACGATACCGGCAAGCAGGGCACCCGCGAAAGCCGCTTGTGGATCGACCGACCTATTGGGTAGCACACGGAAGATTAACCAAAGAAACAAGATGATCAATCCGGGATCCAAAACATACCTCAAGACCTGGCCGCTGAGCGATGTCTCATCTGGCAGCGGCAAGACCGTTAACGGGCTGAGCCAGATGGAGATGACGAACAGAAGACCGATGGCGAGTACGGCCACAATGGCGATCAACCTTCGGCGCCAGAAAGAACGCTGCGGCCCCCGCCAGATGACGTTCATCGTCTCCGTCACTGAGGTGAACAAAACCGAAGCGCTCCATAAGAGAAGCAACGCACCGATCAAGCCGAAAGAGCCGCGCGCCTGCAAGGTTTGATCGAGCACGCGCTCCACATCAGGAGCAGCAGCGGGGATGGTTGCATTCAGGTATGCTCTTATGGAAGGAAGAATTTCGTCGGAACTCAGCAGGTGGCTACCAAGAAAAACAAGGAAGAGAAGAAGCGGAAAGATCGAAAGGAGGAGGTGATAAGCGACTCCCGCTGCTCGAATGGCGCAGTCGTGCTCATCATAGAGTTTGGCGGTCTTTGTGATGATTCTCCAAGTGACACTGGCGTACGTTCGGATTGATCTACCTGATGTCCCTGGAAGCGAGTGTTCGTTCTCGATCGAATCATCATTCATCGTTTAATCCTGCATCCGAATATGCTGAAGATTATCCGATAGTCATTCGTTGAAAAGCTCACCCACAGAGCGACCTTCGTGCGCTCGGAGGATCACCTCACCCAACAATGGCGCCACCGATAAGATGGTCATGTTAGGAAGTCGTTTCTCGGGTGGGATGGGAACGGTGTTGGTCGTCACGATCTCTTTGATCGGAAGATCCTTCAAGTTCTCCGTAAATGGGGGGACCAATAACGCATGGGTAAACGAGAGGTAGACGTCCCGGGCACCATGATCCTTTACGATTTTCACGGCCTCCGACATCGTACCGGCGGAGAGCACTTCATCATCGACCAGGATCACGTCTTTCCCTGAGACGTCCCCGATCACCGTCGTCGCTTTGGCACGGGGATCGGCGTTTCCGCGCCGCTTTTCAACGAATGCCAACGGCACACCTAGCTTGGCGGCAAAATTCCGACCCTTCTTAGCAAAACCTAGATCAGCCGTCGCGACGACGGCNNACGTCGCCAGGGATGGAGAAGAAACCCTGTATCTGGCCCGCGTGTAAATCGATCGTAACATACCGATCCGTACCCGCCACTTCGATCATGTCGGCTACCAATCGAGCACTGATGGGTACACGTGGCTGATCCTTCTTGTCGGAGCGTGCGTAAGCCATATAGGGAAATACGGCAGTGATCCTCCCAGCCGAATCGCGCTTTAGGCAGTCAATCGTGATCAACATCTCCATGAGATTCTGGTGCACAGGAGAACACATCGACTGGATTAGATACACATCTTGTCCACGGATACTTCCGAGTAGACGTACGAACAGGTTTTCATTGGGAAACTGAATCAGATCATAACTTTCCAAGGGCACACCCAGGTAGTCGCTGATCTCCTTCGCAAGCTCCAAACTTCCACTGCCAGCAAACAGCTTGATGTCACCATATCCGTACACGGCACTCATGACGGTACTACCCCTCCTCGCTTATCTTCCATTCGTCCCTCAGGAGACCCATGATCAGTGTATCCTCGTATTGACCTTAAGAGAACCTGTCTTGGCGTAAGCGACCCTCTTCCTGAAATCCCAATTTCCGATAGACATGAATGGCGCGCGGATTGCTCTCGAAAACGTGTAATGAGACCCGTCGTAGGTTCAAGTTATCAATGGCATGACGCAACAACGTACGCATGACCTCTGTCCCGAATCCCCGATCCCAGAAGGACTTATCCCCGATCGAAATCCCAAGCTCGGCTTTCCTCGCTTGATGATCGAACGCAAATAACCCACAACCATCAACGTGAATCCATTCGTCTCCTACCATGACGTCGATCGCAAGCGGTCGTTCAGTGGGATCTCTATCCAAGATTCTTTGAAACCATTTCTCCTCTTCGACCAGGCTCATGGGCAAGAACATATTCAAACCCTGGCGAACCTCGGGGTCGTTGAACCAATTGATGTAGCGCGGTAAGTCATCGCGTTTAAGATCGAGCGTAATCGAACTCGATTTCCGAGTATCAATCTATTCCACCCTCTAACATACTATCAATAGCCTGTCGAGGGGATAGTTCTCGCGCAAGGACTCGCCGAAGAACCTGCTCGTATTTTCCGTCCGGTTGACTTTCCAGAAATCGCACCGCCAGGCTCTCGCGAAGTAGCAAGTCCATCTCCGCTCGAATGCGCTCCTGCTCACGCATCTCTAGCTCCCCTGACCTCTGGAGATACTCTCGATGTGCGCGGATGGCTTCCCACAACGCATCGATCCCCTCCGCTAATGTAGAGACCGTTTTCAGAACCGGGACCGACCAGGTCGGCACGGAGGATTCCACCTCGTCCTCTGTGGTACCCATTGCAGTATCTCCCATACGCACTGAAGATGTCGGCGACATCTCCAGAGTGGCTCGCAAGGCCCGCATTGCATTATCGGCTCCTGGAAGATCGGCTTTATTCACCACCAGGATGTCTGCGATTTCCATGATGCCGGCCTTGATCGCTTGTACTTCATCTCCCATGCCTGGTGCTGAGATCACCACAGTGGTATGTGCGGTACGGGCGATGTCTACTTCCGCCTGACCAGCCCCGACTGTCTCGATCAGGATCACATCAAAGCCAGCCGCATCGAGGCCCTGAACCACACCTGCTGTCGTCCTGGCAAGCCCACCGAGTGCACCGCGACTGGCCATGCTGCGGATGAAGACACCCTCGTCTCCAGCCAGATCTCGCATGCGGATGCGATCGCCGAGGATTGCACCACCGCTGAAAGGACTGCTAGGATCGACGGCCACCACGGCAACTGTAATAGGTTTCGAATCGCTTTCTTTTTCGGAGGATCGAATGCCTTTAACGAGCTGGTTCACGAGGGTCGATTTACCCGTACCAGGAGCCCCTGTGATACCAACGAGATGTGCTCGACCTGTACGTGAATATAAGGCCGCCAGCGCCTCATGTCCTTCCTGTTCTTGGTTTTCGATCAAAGTTAGCAGACGAGCAAGTGCCAATCGATCACCACTAAGGACCCGTTCGACTAATTCCATGGGATTCAAAGCACTAAGTGCGAGCCGGTGCAGCTTTTACCGCAGTGTCAACAGCTTCCACAATGTCTTGTGTGTTCGTGCCGGGGCCGAAAATCGCAGCGACGCCCAATTCCTTCAGACGGGGTATATCCTCGTCTGGGATGATCCCTCCAATGAATACCTGTACATGCTTCTGGCCTTGTTCACGCAACAATTCCATGACCCGAGGCACCAGTGCCATATGAGCACCGGAAAGGATCGACAATCCAACAGCGTCAACGTCCTCGTGCAGTGCCGCTTCCGCCACCATCTCCGGCGTTTGCCGTAGCCCTGTGTAGATGACCTCCATACCAGCGTCGCGCAACGAGCGAGCGACGACTTTGGCACCTCGATCATGCCCGTCGAGACCAGGTTTTGCGATCAGAATTCGGATCTTTTTATTCGCCATTTCACCAATCCGTAGATCGAAGAGATGCAAGTGATGGGATTATACACCAGCCAATCCTGAAGTGCGCTTTTTGAAGCTCAGATAGAATCCCCCTTCCTGGGCAGACTTTGGGCGATTGATCGTCCTCTCAACTCTCCAGAGGTAAGGAATAGAAACCCATCGCATCACGTACCTGCGCCATGGTTTCTTGCGCCTCTTGGCGCATACGTTTCGTACCGGCCACCAAGATATCCTCGATGACCGACGGTTGTTTTGCGTTCTGTGCTCTGCGAGTACGGATCGGCTCAAGGAATTCATTCAACGCCTCAGTGAGCTTCCGCTTGACCTCCACATCTCCTACTTTGCCCTTGCGGTAACGTTCTTTCAACTCATCAACCTGGTCCGTGTTGGGATTGAATGCGTCGTGATAGACGAAGACCGGATTACCCTCAACCTTCCCAGGTATGTCGGCTCGAACACGTTCAGGATCCGTGAACATTCCCTGAACCTTTCTCGCCACGGTAGCGGCATCGTCGGATAGATAGATCACATTGTCCAGTGATTTACTGGCTTTCGCCTGGCCATCAGTGCCCACAAGCACTTCACCCAGCATAGCCTCCGGCACGGGAAAAACCTCACCGTACAGGTGATTGAACCGCCTGGCAATCTCCCTGGTGACCTCAACATGCGCTTCATTATCGGTCGCCACCGGTACCAGATGCGCACGCGGCAGCAGGATATCCGCTGCCTGAAGTACCGGATACCCTAAGAGACCAAAGGGCATCGTCTCTAGGCTCGCATCACGAGCCATGTCCTTCAAGCTAGGAAGACGCTCAAGCCTCGGTACGCTGACCAGCATTTCGAAGATCAAGTTGAGCATGTACGTTTCCGGAACTTCAGATTGCAGGAAGATCACACTGCGTTCCGGATCGATCCCCACCGCGAGATAGTCGAGAACGATCTCGTGAACGTTCGCGCGCAGCGCCTCAATTGCAGATTTTTTAGGTTGTGTCGTCAGTGTGTGCAAATCCGCAAGGATAAAAAAGCTCTCATATTCATCCTGATAGCGTAATCGATTCTCCAAGGTCCCTACATAATGACCGAGATGCAAACGGCCGGTAGGACGGTCTCCCGTCAGGATGCGTTTTCTTTCTTCTGTCATGCGTCACTCCTTTACACCCGTTGTGCGCGGGTCCAACACTCGATACAAAACGCTCGTCCCACAAAGGGACGAGCGTAATACGCCCGCGGTGCCACCCTGTTTAAGCCTCTCGACCATAGAAGAAAGTCCCCGCCGGTGAAACGACGGGGTAGGTCGAGCCAGCTTCACTCAAATTGAGGGCGATCATTTCGCGATGCCCATTGCCAGGGTAACGGAGGCAATTCCGGCGCAGGCTACTCAGCGAAGCGCCCTCTGATTCGAAAGCGCGGCATTTCACCCTGCAGCTCAGAGGCCCATTCATCGTCGGCGTACAGGCGGTGCTCTCAGCTTCCCCCGCTCTCTGGACTGCCGTTTCGACGACTACTCGCCCTCTTCTCAGCTTTTAGAAGTTTCGTTTTCAAGAGTATAAGCAGTCCGCCTGATCCTGTCAATAAAAACGTCTTTCCCTATCCGCTATGCCTCAGCAAAATGGGGTTCAAGCTTATCGAGAATACGCTTTTTGGGAACAAACCCCATGAGGCGCTCTACAGGTTCCCCATCAATGAAGAGGATAAGCGTGGGTACGCCCATAACACCGAAGCGCATTGTGGAATCAACATTGGAATCAATATCCAGTTTGACAACCTTAACTTTGCCTTCCCATTCCGAAGCCAATTCCTCCACGATGGGATCCAACTGCTTACAAGGATGGCACCACTCGGCGCCGAAATCTACGAGCACCGGCAATTCTGATTGCAGGACTTCCACCTCAAAATTCTCGTCGTTCAGCTCAGGAAGATTTGCCATGTCATCTCCGTCTGTGGCTGCTATGCTTCTATCTACGTAATATCCTTCGAAATAGACGAGCTATCC